>JAABUM010000865.1_pt1 | contig 49129 bp, 47 predicted proteins | sample 5559161 | NCBI WGS metagenome assembly JAABUM01 (sample SAMN10711868, study PRJNA513369) | rock metagenome | isolation source: Antarctica rocks | place: Antarctica: Victoria Land, Siegfried Peak nord
GGTCCACATAGGAAAACAGCGAACCGCTCCGGCTGTCCTGTCCGCGCACTGACTACCCTCCCGTGAACCGGAGATCAGTGAATCACAGCACGGTCAAACCGGGGAGCCCTTTTTCAGCGGCCTGCTAAGCGGTGTCGCCGAGCAGTTCGTCGGTCGCGTGCTAGACCATTACAGGCGTGCTGGTCTAGACCATCCCATGCTCAGGAGTAAGTCTGACGTCCCTTGGGAATTCCACGTCGCCGAGCGTATTTGGAAAGCGATGATAGCCGACGCCAAAGGCGTCCGGTTCATCAACAATGCGGTACCGGTGGGCGTGACGATGGAGAGCAACACAATCGTTGAGGTTCAATGGGAGCCGGCCGTCGACGCTTTCGGGAACCTCGCCACCGAGGAATTGGACCGCCCTCGCCGCGTGCGCCCCAAGGTCGTCATAGATGCGACCCACGAGGGCGACGTGGCGGCTTGGGCAGGCGCACCGTTCGATCTAGGGCGCGAGTGCCGGACTGATGCGGAGCCGCACGCAGGACACATCTTCACCTCAACCCTCGACCGCCATGTCGACGGCAACGGCTACCTACCGTCGACGATATTGCCCAGAAGCACGGGCGCGGCCGACCACGCCATCATGGCTTTCACGTGCCGGCTCAGCGTACGCTACAGGAGGTCAGGCTTTGAGCGATTCCTGCTCAAGAGCAAGCCCGAGGGCTACGACCCCGCCAAGTACTCCTGGAGTCCGGGGCCTGTCTCGCCGGACGGAAACAGTACGTTCGGATCCGTACTCATCCCGAGCCTCAACGGCAAGATGCTGACCAACCAACGGCACCGGGGCGATGACATCCTGACCGGAAACCGTGAGTTCATCCTCGCCCATCCGCGCGAGAGGACCCCGATCCGGAAGAGGTTCTACGACCATGCGCTTGGGTTTCTCTACTTTATTCAGAACGAAGGTGGCATGCCCCAGCTTGGACTAGCGGAAGACGAGTACATCGACAACGGAAACGTCCCGCACGTCCCCTACGTACGCGAAGGTCGTCGGTTTCGTGCACGGCAGAGGATGACGGAGGCGGACGTCAACCCCACCGTCGCGGGCGTGGGACCGAGGCCTCCGAGGCGTATGGACTCGATCGCCATCGGTGATTTCGCCATCGAAAGTCGCCGGTGCTCTGACGAGATCGATCCCGAGACTAAAGCTTACGAGGGGGCCATGTTCCCCCGAGCCGTCCGCTCTCCGTACCAAGTACCCTATGGGTGCCTCGTCCCGGATGACGTCGACAATGTACTGGTCACCACTACCATTTCGGCCACCCACGTCGCGTTCTGCGCGCTGCGGGTGGAGGCGGTCTGGACGGAGACCGGTACCGCGTCGGGGTTGGCGGCCAGCCTGGCATTGAGGTCCGGTTGCAACGTAGCCGACGTGCCCATCGATGCCATCCAGGGTGCCATGCTGTCGCGCGGCTGCAAGCTGACGTACTTCGCCGACCTTGAGGCCAGCCATCCGCACTTCCCGGCCATTCAATGGCTCGCGCTACGGGGTTTCGTTCCGGACGACCGCGGATATCGGTTCTTCCCTAACAGGTCTGCGACCTGGGGAGACCTCGTCGAGGCTGCGGTCCTGGCGTTCGGCGTGCCCATCAGCGTCACTGGGATCCATTTCGAAGGCTTGGAACCTGCCAGTGCAGCGTTCCGCTACGCCGAAACCTTGTACGATGTCGCGAGCCGTGCCGGGGTCGGCTTGTTCCCCAACATGCGTTACCCGGTCGTGGACGCGCCGGCTGACTACCTGAGACCGGAGGCCCGGTCACGATGGCTGAGGTTGGAGGTCGATGCTGAGGTGATGCGCGCCGAAGCGGCGCCGTTCCTGGAACATCTCACGAAGGCGCTCAACCGTCCGGCGCATTCGACAAGCGAAGCAACGGCGAGTGACAGGCCACTGACCCGAGGTGAGCTTGCCAGCCTCGTGGTGTCAGCAGCGGACGTGAGTAGTATCGCCGTGCCGTCCGGTTTTGCTGTCTCCGGCCCGGCGGAGGGCCGGACGGCTTTCGAAGCCGACGCCGCCGGGCGCGCGCCCGCTGCGTTGCGTGGGTGACGCCGTCGTCGTTCGTCTGACTGCGCCGTCAGGCGCAGGCTCGCCAGCAAGAAGCCACAAGGAAAGGAAGGTGGACCCACACGCAACCACGGTAGTGCGCGTGCGACAGTTTGCGTTTGATTCTCCGAGAATTCTGGTTGGACGCTTGCGGTCCATCCGAGCGGGTCGGCCGCACGCGCCGTCTAGCGCCCGGGTGTGGCGGCCTACTTTCGCAAGCGTTACCGGGGGCGCTGGTCGGCTCCGTGGACTACACGTGAGAATTCGCAAACGAAGCTGTGCGGCGAGGCGGGTCGATCTCGTCGCGTTTGGTCGCGCCTACATCGCCACCCCCGATCCCGTTGAGCGGTTCGCGGCCGGTGCGCCGCTCGCGATGCCGTCTCGCGAGACGTTCTACACGGGAAATGCGAGAGGCTACGTCGACTATCCCCGGGCTGGAAGGCCGGGAACGCGACGGATCAGGCCAACGCCGTCCAGCCACGGGAGCGGTACGCCGAGACCCGCGCCCGGTCGCGCGTCGACACGGAGGACTGAGCGGAGCGGGACATGGCCGCTCAGTCCTGCTCAAGCAGGGAGTCGACCAGGATCGGCGTTCGGCGCACCCGGATTCCCGTCGCGTGATGGATGGCATTGGCGATCGCCGGAGCCATGCCGACCACCCCCGTCTCTCCGACGCCCTTCGCGCCCAGCGGATTGACCACGTCGTCGTCCTCATGGATCATCTCCACGACGACTTTCGAGACGTCCGCGTTCACCGCGAAGTGATAGCCGGCGAGGTCGTTGTTGGCGAACCGGGCGCGCCGACGATCGAAAACGCCCTCCTCCATCAGCGCGTGACCAGCGCCCCATATCATGCCTCCTGCGAGTTGGCTGCGGGCGGTTCGCGGGTTGATGATCCGCCCGCAGGCAAAGACACCGACGAGGCGCCCAAGCGCGACATGGCGCGTGAGTGGGTCTACCGTCACCTCAGCAAACTGCGCCCCAAAGCTGAACATCGTGTGCGTGTCGCCAAAGGGACCGGCCTGCGCCAAGCGCCCGTCAAGAGCGCTCCTGACCTGATCCCCGCTGAGTTCACGCGGCGCGTACTGGTCCACGACCTCGAACGCCCCTCCTGGCAGCCCCGCGACCAGTGCGTCTAAGGCCAGGGTAGAGCCATCCGCGCCCAAGATACTGCCGTCGGCGATCTCCAGTCGGCCGCAGTCGCGCCCGGCGAACGGGGCAACATCGCGTGCCATCGCCAGCAGTTCAGCCCGCGCCTTCCGGCAGACGAGCCGCACGGCCGATCCGGCCGACGCCGTCGTCGACGACCCCGCGCTCATCGGTCCGATCGGCAGGTCGCTCGACCCCAGCGACACGGACACGCGGGCGACCGGTACGCCGAGGTCCTCCGCGGCGATCTGGCTCAAGACAGTATAAGTTCCGGTGCCGAGGTCATGCGCACCGACCCGCACCTGCACGCCGCCGTCCGCAGTTACGCGGACCGAGGCCGCGGAGGCGGCACGATAGGCGGGGTACCAAGCCGAAGCGCACCCCCACCCGAGCAGCCGGCCGTCGTCAGACCGCATGGACCCGGGCTGCGCGGTCCGGCGCTCCCAGCCGAACAGTTCCGCGCCGCGCCGGAAGCAGGCGATCAGGGAACGGCTGCTATAAGGGACGCCGCTGACCGGGTCGCACTCTGGCTCGTTGCGGAGCCGCAACTCGATCGGGTCCATTCCGAGCGCCGACGCCAGTTCGTCGAGCGCGCTCTCCTGGGCGAAGTTGGCCGGGTACTCGAGGGGAGCGCGCATGTAGCCTGGCGTGTTGACGTCGGTCGGCACCGCGAATTCACGGGCTCGGATGTGAGCCGCCGCGTAGATGTGGGTCGAATAGTGCGTGCCCGGCAGCGCCGATACATCCGCGCGGGACACCTGCGTCCAATTCTCGTGGTCGTAGGCGAGGAGGCGCCCGTCACGCGAGGCACCAAGTCGGACGATCTGCCTCGTTTCTGGTCGGAAGGATCCAACCGTGAAGCCCTGCTCCCGGGACACCACCAGCTTCACTGGCCGGCCGACGCGTCGCGCCGCGATCGCCGTCAGAGCCGTGTGCCAGAAGACGGAGGCCTTGGCGCCGAAACCACCGCCGACATACTGGCTGGAAACGTGGACGTTCTCGCGCGGCACGCCGAGCACGTCGGCCACGCCCGCCTGAGTGCCGATCACCCATTGCGTGGGGAGGTCGAGATGGAGTTGATGGCCGACCCAGCGAGCCGTCGTGCTGTAGAGCTCGATCGGGTTCTGGTGCATGGCGGCAGTGAGATACTCGCCCGCGACGCTGACGGGCGCGTCGGCCAGCGCCGCACCGGCGTCCCCGATGTTGAGAGACAACGCTTCCAACGGAATGGCTCGGTCGAGTTCCGCGTGGAGGTCGGCGCGGCTCTCGTCGATTTGGTAGTCGATCCGCAGCAGGCCGGCGGCTTGTTCCGCGACTTCCTGGCTGTCGGCGACGACCAGCGCGACAATTTGCCCATGATGGGCGATGTCCTCCGACATCAGCGGACTGACGCTCGATTGGAAGCGCCCGCCGCTTCCGAGGAAACCGCCGCTGCCGAGCTTATCGTTTAGACTGCTGTGGGTCAGCACGAGCCGCACCCCTTCGACGGCCTCGGCCGCAGAAAGGTCGATGTCCCGGATACGGCCGCGCGCAATCGGACTCGTCACGAGTGCCGCGTAGGCCATGTCGGGAAACGCAACATCGGCAGCATAGCTTGCGGCGCCCGTGACCTTGGCGCGTGCGTCGGTACGGGGCAGGGGTTGCCCGATGACGTCGTTCATGACGGGACCTCGCGATTGGCGGCGTTGATGAGAGCGCGAGCGACGACGCGCGGACCCAGAGCCAGCTTGACGCGGTTCTCCCCGCGCGCCCTGGCGCCGGCGAAAGCGGCTGAGCCGGCCTCCAGAGCCAGGGCCTCCGTCAGTGGTCGGCCGCGTAGCGCAACCTCGGCTTCCCGGCTGCGCCAAGGCCTAGTCGCCACTCCACCCAAGCCGATCCTGGCATCCTCTACCCTGTCACCCACCATCCGCAGGGCGACGGCTGCCGACACGACGGCAAAGGCGTAGCTCTGCCGGTCGCGAATTTTGAGGTAGGTGGATCGACGGCTCGTCGGGGTCGCCGGCACGAGTATCGCCGTTATCACCTCGCCTAAGCGCAGGTTGGTCTCTCGCTCCGGCTCCTCGCCCGGTTCCCGGTGCAAATCCTCGAACGGGATGACGCGCAGGCCTTCGCGAGACGCGACTTCGACCTCCGCCCCAAATGCGACCAAGCCGACGCCCCAGTCGCCGGGGTAGGTGGCGATGCAGGCCTCCGAAGTTCCCAGGACGGCGTGGTTCCGGTTGGCGCCGTCGAGCGCCGGGCAGCCCGTGCCGGGCACACGCTTGTTGCAGGGTGACTGCCCATCCCGGAAGTAGCCGCACCGGGTGCGCTGCAAGAGGTTGCCGCCGACCGTCGCCATGTTGCGCAGCTGCTGCGAGGCAGCCTGTTGGAGACTCTCCGACAAGGCCGGGTAGTCGCGTCGGATCAAGGGATGCTCGGCGACGTCCGCCATCCTCGCCAAGGCGCCGATGCGCACCAGATGCGGCGTGACCTCGATCCCGTCGAGGCCGGGCAGGCGACCGATGTCGACGACGCGCGATGGCGTCGCCACGTTCCCTCGCATGAGGTCGACGAGCGTGGTCCCGCCGGCGAGCAACGCCGTTCCAGGTTCGCCGGCCGCTGCCATGGCGTCTTCCAGGCTTTCAGCCCGGCGATACGCGAACGGGGTCACGCCGACATCTCGTGCGCACCCTGCCGGACGGCTTCCACGATGTTAGGGTAGGCGGCGCACCGGCAAAGATTGCCGCTCATGTACTCCCGGATGGCATCGTCGCTCGTCGCGTGTCCTTCTTGGACGCAGGCCACCGCGGACATGACCTGTCCCGGGGTGCAGTAGCCGCATTGGAGAGCATCGTTGTCGATGAACGCCTGCTGCATGGGATGCAGCGAACCGCCCTCCGCGAGCAGACCCTCGATCGTCCGGACGTCCAGGCTTTCGGCGGCCACCGCCAACGTAAGGCAGGATAGGATTCGTCGCCCGTCAACGTGCACAGTGCAGGCGCCACACATTCCCCGGTTGCACCCTCCCTTTGCGCCGGTCAGATCCAGTTTCTCCCGTAGCAGGTCCAGGAGCGTCGTCCGCACGTCGCAGGACACGGTCTCCGCACGGCCGTTCACCGTCAGCCGGATCGTCTCGGTCGGCACTTGACATCTCCTTCAGGTCGATCGTGGAAACCTCAACGCAAGTGGCGAAACTTGTAGTTCTCGGGTAGGCGGATTCTCCGGAAGCCTTGCACAATACTCCAGAAATCCACATTCCTGGCGGGGGGGCCGCCGCCAACTCCCAGGAATCGGTTGAGGCACGACCCGCATGCGAGATGAACTCCGGGAACTCGTCGCGCGGCACTCGGTCGAGGGAAGCGTGGAACTGCCGGTGCCGCGATTGACGCTGCACCGCTCGGCTCGCCTGACGGAGCCGGTCCAGGTGCTACACCGGCCTGCGCTGTGCGTCGTTCTCCAGGGAGGGAAGCGCGCGATCCTCGGCACGCGCGTATTCACCTACGATCCCGAGTCCTACCTCGTCCTTTCGGTCGAGCTGCCTCTGACGAGCGCCGTCGTCGAGGCGGACCGCAAACGGCCTTACCTTGGAATGTCGCTCGCGCTGGAGAGATCGATCCTATCGCCGCTCATCCTCGAAGCGGGCGGCGACGAGCCCGTCAGGCCGCTCTCCGCGGGGCTAACCCAGAGCCCGCTCGGCCCGGACCTGCTCGATCCCCTGCTTCGCTTGGTGCGCCTCATGGACAGCCCGGAGGACGTGGACTTCCTTGCTCCGCTTATCGAGCGGGAGATCCTCTTCCGGGTGCTACGCGGACCTCAGGCATCGGTGTTGCGGCAGATCGCGACGGCTGGTGGTCGGGCGGCTCGCATCGAGCGCGCCACAACGTGGATCAAGGAACATCATGCCGAGCCGATCCGCATCAAGGCGTTGGCCGAGCTGGCGAACATGAGTCCGTCGACGTTCCACCAGCACTTCAAGACCCTGACGACGATGAGTCCCGTGCAGTACCAGAAACGGATCAGGCTCCAGGAAGCGCGGCGGCTGATGATGTCCGGGCAGTTCGACATGACGCGGATCGGCTTCGCAGTGGGATACGGAAGTCCTTCGCAGTTCGGCCGTGAGTACCGGAATGCGTTTGGAACCACTCCGGCGCAAGATGCCGTCCAGCTCCGCTCCGGAGGCGGACGGCCAGGGGCCGGGCTGGCCGGTTTCCGAGGGTGACGGTACCACGCCCCCGCTCCCGCCCGCGACACCGCGTCAGCGGGCTTCGTCGGCACGCCGTGGTTCGTAGACGGCGGCCAGGACACGACGCGCCTTGCGCGCGGCGGCTTCGTCGATCATCCGGCCGTCGACGATCCCGACACCCCTCGCGCTCGCCGCAAGAACCGCACGCGCATGCTCGACGGCCTCGTCGGACGGCGTGAGCGCGGCGTTGATGGTGCGAACCTGGCTCGGATGGACTGCCGCCTTGGCGTGGAAGCCGAACGCGACGGCGTCTGCGGCCTCTTTCGCCAGGCCCTCGGCATCGCGCAGGTCGAAGAACGGCGCATCGATCGGCATCACACCCGTCAGCATGCAGGCGAGCACCATGAGGCCGCGTGCGTGGGCCAGCGGCGCCCAGGCAGTCTCGATGCCGAGGTCGGCGGCCAAGTCAGCCGCCCCTAGCATCAGGCCCGCCGTTCGAGGCGTTGCCGCGGCGATGCTTTCGACCGCGGCCAGCCCCCGGGCGCTTTCCACAATCCCGATCAGCCGGGTGCCGCGTTTCGACACTGTGAGCAGATCGTCGAGGATCTGCAAGTGGCCGGCGCTCTCCGTCTTCGGCAGCACGAGATAGTCGGGAACGGCGTTCGACCCCAGCAACGCATCGATGTCGCCGATGCCTTCGCGGGTGTGGAGGCCATTGACGCGGACCGCTCTGCGAGGTCCCTCCAGGCATGGGCTAGACAGGTATTCCATTACGTTGGCTCTTGCCGAGGCCTTGTCGTCCGAGGCGACGGCGTCCTCGAGGTCGAGGATGACCACGTCGGCTCCAGCCACTCCGGCCCTGGCGAATCGGTCAGGCCGGCTCCCCGGGGTGAAGAGCCAGCTTCGAACGAGTGTCATGCGCTCTCACCTCACCTGCGCGGACATGGCCGTCACGCCGTCGCATCGAACCGCCTGGACCGTGCGCGGCTCCCCCCACGTCAGCCGAACGGGTTGTCCCGCGAAAAGCGGTGCGTTGGCCCGGAAGGTGAACTCGCGAATCGGTCCGGCGAGGGAAGCCAGCGCGAAGAGCTTCACCGCGGTGAGGGGCCCATGCACGACCAACCCGGGATAGCCCTCCGCGTTCCGAGCGTAATCCAGGTCGTAATGGATGCGGTGCGCGTTGAACGTGACTGCCGAGAAACGGAACAACTCGACGGGTCCAGGCGTCCAAACGGCCGGGTCTGTCATCCCGTCCATCGGCTCGGCGGCGGCGACCGGGCCTGCCGCCCTGTAGACGATCGTTTGCCGTTCGCTGACGCGCTCGGCGCCGTCCTGGACGATGGAGCGGGCGACCTCCACGAAGACGAGCTCGCTCGATTTCCCGATCCGGCGTTCCACGTTCGCGATCGTCAGGCGCAACTCCCGGCGGCACCCAAGACGAGCGGGCCGATGAAGCGGATCGTGGAGGCGGCGAACATCCGCCGAGGGAGGGGCACCGGCGGCATGAAACCGCCGCGGGCGGGATGCCCGTCCGCGCCCAGCGCCGCCTCGTCTACGACGTCAAGGAAGAAGGCCCAATGCGCCAACGGAGGCGGCTGACGCTCCACGTCGAGTTCCGTGCCGACGGCCGCCGCGAACCGGCGTAGCGTCTCGACCGACAATACCTCGCTCCTCACCTCGGTCCTGCCGACGAAGGCCTCGAACCCGTCTGTTTCGTTTGCAAGCGGGCGCATTCCTACATTCCACCAGGATAATTGGGTCCACCCGCGCCTTCCGGCACCTGCCAATCGATGTTTTGGCTCGGGTCCTTGATATCGCAGGTCTTGCAATGGATGCAGTTCTGCGCGTTGATCTGAAGTCGTAGCTCGCCCTCGGTCACTCCAACCACCTCGTAGACGCCGGCTGGGCAATATCGGCTCTCGGGACTGGCGAATTTATCTAAATTAACGCTTCTCCAGCGCCCCGGCTCCTTCAATCGTAAATGTACTGGCTGGTTCTCCTCGTGGTTGGTGTTGCTGATGAACACGGAAGACGACTTGTCGAACGTCAACGTTCCGTCCGGCTTCGGATAATCGATCTTCGGTGCCACGGCGGCCCGCGCCAACATCTCGTTGTCGCTGTGTTTGTGGTGGAACGTCCAGGGCGCGGCGCCGCGCAGCAGGAACGTGTCCACCGCCGAGTAGGCGATTCCGCCGAACAGACCGAATCGCGCGAAGGCCGGCCGAACGTTGCGGGCGCTTTTGAGCTCGGTCACTAGCCAGCTCGCCTCGAACAGCCGCTCATAGATCGCGGGCTCTGCCGGCCGCCCGTTCGCCAGCGCGTGCACAACGGCTTCGGCGGCCAGGATGCCGGACTTCATGGCGGCGTGGGTGCCCTTGATCTTCGGCACGTTCAGGAACCCAGCCGCGTCGCCGATCAAGGCCCCTCCGGGAAAGGTCAGCTTGGGAATGGACTGGTAGCCGCCCTCGCTCAAGGCACGGGCCCCGTAGGAGATGCGCCGACCACCCTCGAAGTGATGGCGCACCTTCGGATGGGTTTTGAACCGCTGCATTTCGTCGAAGGGCGACAGCCATGGATTTCGATAATCCAAGCCGACCACGAAGCCGTAGGATATGAGGTTCTCACCGAAATGGTACAGCCACGAGCCGCCGTACGTGTGACGGTCCAAAGGCCAGCCGGTCGTGTGCTCGACCAAGCCTGCCCTATGCTGTTCGGCTGGGACTTCCCATAGCTCCTTGATGCCGATGGCGTAAGTCTGAGGGTCGGCGTGGCGACGCAGGTCGAAGCGGGTCATGACCCGCTTGCTCAGACTGCCGCGGCACCCTTCCGCGAAAAGCGTGTAGGTCGCGCGCAGGTCCATGCCCGCTGCATGGTTCACGCCGGGATGGCCTTCCTTGGTGATGCCCATGTCACCCGTCGCCACACCCACCACGCGGCCGTCCTCTTCCAGGAACTCGGAGGCGGCGAAGCCCGGGTACACCTCAACCCCTAGCGCCTCAGCTTGCTGGCCGAGCCAACGGACCACGTCGCCCAAGCTGACGATATAGTTGCCCTCGTTGTGCATCTGTGGCGGGGTGGGTAGGCGGAACGCTCGTTTCTCCGTCAGGAACATGAATCGATCGTCGTTTGCCTTCGTGTGAAGCGGGGCTCCGAGCTGGCGCCATTCGGGCAGCAACTCGTCGAGCGCGCGCGGCTCAATGACCGCGCCGCTCAGGACGTGGGCGCCCACCTCACCGCCCTTCTCGACCATGCACACGGTCGCCTCGGGCGCGAGCTGCTTGAGACGGATGGCGGCGGAGAGCCCGGCCGGGCCCGCCCCCACGATCACCACATCGAACTCCATTGCCTCGCGCTTCGACATTCTGATCTCCTGAAAGGCGAGGCCCTAGCTTGTTGCGTGACCGAACCGCACCGTGCACGCCTTGTTCAGCGCCGCTGCTGGTCGGCGTCATGAGACGAGGCCGAGGCACCGAACTCGGACCGGATCGAGGCGGAGTGCTCACCGACGCTTGGCACAGGGCCGAGCACGTCGGCTGCGTCGCTGTGCAGGACGGGAGGCGCCGCCATCGTGACTTGTCCGTTCGGGGTTCCAACCTGCACCCGTCTCAACGCCGGGTGCCGCGCGAGCCCTGCGAGGTCGTTTACGAAGCCGAAAGCCGTTGATCCTGCCGTGAGCAGCTTCGCAGCCTCGGCGTGCGACCGCGTGGCGAACGCGGCTGCTACCGTGCCGTCAACCTCCACGCGGTTGGCGATGCGCGCGGTGTTGCTGTCGAAACCGGGACGGCGCGCAAGGCTCGGGTCCTCCATGAAATGCGTGCAGAACGACATCCATTCGCGTTCGTTCTGGATCGCGATCAGCACAGAGGAGCCGTCAGCGGTCGTGAAAGCGCCATAGGGACAGATCGACGGATGCGCCAGCCCTACCCGCTCCGGCATGCGGCCGGAGCCTTCGAAATACAGCAGCGGGACATTCATCCAATCCGCCATGCCGTCGAAGAGGCTGACCTTTAAGCTTCGTCCAAGCCCCGTCTTGCCGCGAGCGATCAGCGCTTCCAACACGCCAGCGTGCGCCGCCATACCACAGGCGATGTCGCATGCAGACACCCCGACGCGCCCCGGACCTGCCGGATGACCGGTGATACCGGCTAGCCCGCTCTCTGCCTGAACCAGCAGATCGTAAGCCTTCATGCCGGAATAGGCGTTACCTTCGCCATAACCGCTGATATCGACCGTGATCAGCCGCGGGAACCGCTCTCGCAACGCTTCAGAGCCGAAGCCGGCGCGGGCGGCAGCACCCGGGGCGAGATTCTGAATGAAGACGTCGGCCTGCGCGAGGAGCTGTCGCAGGAGGTTGGCATCGTCCGGGTCCTTGATGTCGGCAACGAGACTCTGCTTGCCTCGGTTGAGCCACACGAAGTAGCTCGACATGCCACCCACGGCCGCGTCGTAGTTCCGGGCGAAATCGCCCTCCGGCCGTTCGACCTTGATGACCCGAGCCCCTGCATCGGCCAGCTTGCAGGAGCAGTAAGGAGCCGCCACAGCCTGCTCCAACGACACCACGAGCAGGCCATCCAGCGTGCCCATCAATAGCTCCGCGGCATGCCGAGCACGTGCTCGGCGAGGTAGGACAACACCAGGTTCGTGCTGATCGGCGCGACTTGATAGAGGCGCGTCTCGCGGAACTTGCGCTCGACATCATACTCTTCGGCGAAGCCGAAGCCGCCATGGGTTTGGATGCAGGCCTCGCCCGCCGCCCAGGACGCCTCGGCTGCCAGCATCTTCGCCATGTTGGCTTGCTCGCCGCAGGGCAGCCCAGCCTCGAACCGCTCCAGCCCATCACGTACCAGCAGCTCGGCCGCGCGCATCTGAGCGTAGGCGCGGGCAATCGGGAACTGGACGCCTTGGTTCTGTCCGATCGGGCGGCCGAAGACCTTGCGGTCGTTGGCATAGGCGGTCGACCTCGCAGTGAACCACTTGGCGTCGCCGACGCACTCCGCCGCGATCAGCAGGCGTTCGGCATTCATGCCGTCGAGGATGTAGCGGAAGCCGCGGCCCTCCTCGCCGAGCAAAGCGTCGGCCGGCACGCGCATTTCATCGAAGAACACCTCGCACGAGTTGTGGTTCATCATCGTGCGGATCGGACGAATCGTCAGGCCCGTCACGGCCTTCATGTCGACGATGAAGGTGGACAGGCCTTCCGTCTTCTTGAGAACCTGCTCTCGCGGCGCGGTGCGCGCGAGCAGGAGCATCAGGTCGGAATGTTCGGCCCGGCTGGTCCAGATCTTCTGACCGTTGATCACGTAGCCATCATCGTCGCGACGCGCCGTCGTACGCAGGGCAGTCGTGTCGGTGCCGCTCGTCGGCTCCGTGACACCGAAGGCCTGAAGCCGCAGTTCGCCAGACGCGATCTTCGGCAGGTAGCGCTGCTTCTGCTCGTCAGATCCGTGCCGCAGGATAGTGCCCATCGTGTACATCTGAGCGTGGCAGGCGCCGCCGTTGCAGCCCTCCGCCTGTACAGTCTCCAGAATGGCGGCAGCCGCGGATATTCCGAGTCCGGACCCGCCGTACTCCTCTGGTATCAGCACGGAAAGGTAGCCATTCTCCGTCAGGGCGCTCACAAATTCAGTCGGATAAGCGCGAACCTCGTCAAGCTTGCGCCAATACTCGCCTGGGAAGCGCGCGCAAAGCTTGCGGACCTCCTCGCGGATCTCGGAGTGATCATCTCGGATCGCCTGGTCAACATCCATCATAGTATCCTTCGCGTCGCTAGACGGGGTCCCACCCAAACACGTCTTGGCTCCTGTCGAGCGGGACCAGGCTCGGCCGGAGAGCGGGACTGGCATGCTCGGCAATCAGCTCCGGCGTCCAACCGTCGCTCCGCTGCACCGAGCGCAGCGGGCGGTTTTGGCTCATGAGGAAGATCTCATGATGCCGGGTCGCGAAGACCTGGCCGGTGATGCCGGCTGCCGCGTCGGAGGCGAGGAACACCGCCATTGGCGCGTTCTTGTCCGGAGTCATCTGCCGCAGCTTCGCCACCCTCGCCTGCTGCTCCGGCGTGTCCGCGGCGAGCGAGCTCGTCATCCGGCTCCAGGCGAACGGCGCGATGCAATTCGATCTGACGCCAAACCGCTGCATGTCCAGCGCGATCGACTTCGACAGGGCCACGATGCCAAGCTTGGCTGCCGAGTAGTTCGCCTGGCCGAAGTTACCGATGAGCCCCGACGTGCTGGTCATGTGAACGAAGGCGCCGCCGCCCTGGTTGCGGAAAGGCTCGGCTGCGGCGCGGCTGACGAAGAAGCTGCCGTTCAGGTGAACGCCGATGACGCTCAACCAATCGTCCGCCGACATCTTGTGGAAGATCACGTCCCGCAAAATGCCAGCGTTGTTGATGACGATGTCGATCCTACCGAATGAGTCCAGCGCGCATTGCACGATCCTCTGGGCACTGGCCCATTCGGCGACGCTGTCCGTGCTGATCACCGCTTGCCCACCACGCTCCTTGATGATCTGCCTCGTTCGCTCGGCGGGCGTGTCGGACAGGCCCTCGCCGCCCAGCGACGCACCGACGTCGTTGATAACCACCGAGGCTCCGGCGAGCGCCATCGCGACTGCGATCTCTCGCCCGATACCGCCTCCGGCGCCGGTGACGACCGCGACCTTGCCCTTCAGCATGCGTGCTTTCCCCCTAGCTCGGCAGGTTGAGGACGGCTTTGGCGAGGATGTTTCGTTGCACCTCGTTCGAGCCGCCGTAGATCGTCACTGGCCGAGCCTGAATGAACTGGCCGGCCGGGTTGAGCTCTCGATTGCCGTCGATGGGCTCTAGCAGTCCACTGTTCTCGCCCGCGATCTCCAACATGGCCTCAGTGATCCGTTGATACAGCTCGCTTTGGTTCAGTTTCAGCAACGAGACGTCAGCACCCAGCAACTCGCCTCGTCGCAACCGCTCGACGTAGCTTTCGTAGAGTGAGGTATGATCGGAGAGATCGAGCCGCAGTCGGACGAAGGACTCCCGAAACGCCTCGTCTTCCCAGACGTCCATGTGCTGGGCCAGAAGCCGCAGCCGGTCGATCGCATAGGCCGACTGCTTCGGCGACCCGATCATCACGCGCTCGAACCCCAGCAAAGCCTTCGCCATGGTCCAGCCCTGGTTCACGGCGCCGACCAGGTGGTCCGCCGGTACGCGGACGTCGTCGAAGAAAACCTCGCAGAACTCATCATGCATATCGAGGTTGATGATCGGCCGCACCGTGATGCCCGGCGCATTCATAGGAGCCAACAGGAAGCTGATTCCTTCCTGTTTCTTGACCGTCTTGTCGGTCCGCGCCAGCAGGAAAATCCAGTTCGCGTCGTTCGCCAGCGTCGTCCAGGTCTTCTGCCCGTTGATCACCCACTCATCGTCGTCCAGCACGGCCGTGGTCGACAGGCTGGCGAGGTCGGAGCCCGCGTTTGGCTCGCTGTAGCCCTGGCACCAGATGTCGTCGCCAGCCAGGATACGCGGGAGGAACCGCTCCTTCTGAGCCTGGGTCCCGTAGCGGATCAGCAACGGCCCAAGCATGACGATGCCGTGGTCGTTAGTCCTGGCGGCGCCATGCCGCTCGAACTCCTCCACCATCGCGAGTTGCCGGGCGCCCGACAAGCCGAGCCCGCCATGTTCACGTGGCCAACCTGGCGCGATCCAGCCCTTCCGAGATAGTGCCATGTACCATGGCTTGTTATCGCGCCAGTGAAGCCGCTTGGCCGGGTTGCGCAGCTCGGGCGGATAGTTCTCGCGGAGCCACATCCGAACGGTGGCCCGGAACGTCGCCTCGTCGACCTTGTCGAGGTCGACATTGTCGCTAACGTCGTCTCTGGGCATGTTCTTACTCCGTGACCTGTTCTGGAACGAGCGCTGAGTACCGAGCTCGATGAAGCCGGGCCGAGCCGAACATGTTGGCGAGGACCATTGCCTTGCGTAGGAAAAGTCCCACGTCGTATTCGTCGGTGTAGCCGATGCCACCGTGCATCTGGATGCACTCGCGCGTGACCAGCAAAGCCGCCGTGGCCGCGCGGGCCTTGGCGCGGGAGACGGCCGATTTGCGCTCGGGCAACGGGGCGCCGGCGTCCAGCACTGCGGCGGCGCTTTCGACGGTGGCCCGGGTCAACGCGCATTGAAGCTTGAGGTCGGCGGCCCGGTGCTGCAGAGCCTGGAAGCTCCCGATCGGCCGTCCGAACTGCTTGCGTGTGCGGAGATAGTCCAAGGTCAACTCGAAGCTGCGTTCCATGACGCCGAGCAGGCTGGCCGCAGTCATCAGCGCCGCTTCCTCGATGGCGTCGGATAGATTGCCGGGCAGGAAGCGGCTGGGGGCGCTAGTTAAGGTCAACGTACCGAAATGCCCGCCATCCTGCGTGTTCGCCGTCGATAGATGAACGCCCGTCGCGTCAGCCTCGACCAGCGCCAGACCGCCTTGGACCGCTACAAGGAAAAAGTCGGCACCGGCCGCCATGGGAATGAACACCTTGCGGCCGGTCACGTGCCCGTTCTCGAAAACCATATCCTGTCCCGGATCGAGCGTGTCGGCGCGCTCCTGCCAGGCTGGGACGATGATCTGGTCACCACCGAGAAGCCCGGAAACATCCTGGGCCGGCAGGGCTCGGGCCACGCAGGCACAGGCAACCAGGGGCTCCGGCGCTAGGCCGGCGGCGAGTTCCTCCGCGAGGGCGCAAAACTCCGCCATCCCCAGACCGGACCCGCCGTCCGTTTCCGGAACGCGAAGGCCGACCCAGCCCATCTCGCACATCTGCCGCCACACCTTACGATCGAAGCCCGGCAGGCCGAAGCGCAACGCGCGGACGCGGTGCAGACCGCCGTCGCGCGGCGCTACCGCGGCGACGCTGTCGCGCAGCAGACGCAGGTTCTCGTTGCTCTCGGCGTTCACGCCGAACCCCGAATCGTAGCGAAACCATGGTCGACGACGATGACGTCCCGCTCGGTGGCGCGGGCACGAAACGACCCGTCACGCCACATCTCCGTCCTGATCGTCTCGCCGGGGAACACTGGGGCAGAGAAGCGTAACGCCATCTGATGGATCGCGCCGGAGTCATAGCCTGCCAAGCCGCGCAGCAGCGCGTGAGTGACGATCCCGAAGGTGCACAGGCCGTGCAAGATCGGACGCGGGAACCCGGCCAGGGCAGCGACGGCCGGATCCGCATGCAGCGGATTGTCGTCGCCGTTCAGCCGGTAGACCAGCGCCTGCTCCGGCCTTGTACTCAGTTCGACGACGATGTCCGCCGATCGGCTCGGCATGGGGTGCGGTTGCGGCGACGGTCCGGTGCTCTCGCCAAACCCGCCATCGCCACGAAGGAAGATGGTGGCCTTCGTTACGGCCAAGAGTTCGCCGGTGGCTGCCTCGGTGACGTGTTTTTCGGTGAACAACAACGCCCCTCTCCCTTTCCCCTTGTCGATCAATCCTGTGACGCTGGTTCGACCGATGACTTCGCCGTCAACCGGAAGAGGCCGGTGGATTGCGATGGACTGCTCGCCATGGACGAGCTTCACCGCATCTACCCCGGTGCGCTCGTCCGAGAGCCAAAAGCCGGGATGGCCGAGCACGACCGCCATGGAAGGTACCGCGCGCAAGGCCCGGTGATGGTCGACATAATCGAGCTGCCGACCGTCCAACGGATCCTCTCCGAGGCCGATGCTCAACGCGTACAGGACGACGTCTCGTCTCGAGATGCGCTGCCGCACCTCCGGAATCGGGAACGCGAGCAGGCGAGCGGGGTCTATGGTCATGCTGGCGCCCTAGACCGCCGCCGCACTGCCGAGCAGCGCGGTGACCTGGCTCGCCAGGGTTCCGCCGTTGCCGTGGCAGAGCGCCACCTCACACCGCGCCAGTTGGCGCTCGCCCGCCGCGCCGCGCAGCTGTGTCACGGCTTCGACGATGAGAAACATGCCGTACATGCCCGGATGCACGCAGGAGAGCCCGCCTCCGTTGGTGTTGACCGCCAACTCGCCGCCCGGGGCGATGGCGCCATCGCTCACGAACCGGCCTCCCTCACCCTTGGGGCAAAACCCGAGATCCTCGAGGAAGAGGATGGTGTTGATGGTGAAGGCGTCATAGACCATGGCGAGGTCGACCTCGCGTGGAGAAAGGCCGGCCATACCGAAGGCACGCGGCCCGCTTTCCGATGCGGCGGTGACGGTCAAGTCCGGCATCTGGGCGATCGAGCGGTGCCACTGCGCGCCGCCGACGCCGAGCACGTAAGCGGGCTTTTGAGAAAGGTCGCGGGCTCGGTCTGAGCGCACCAGCACGCAGGCCGCGGCCCCGTCGGTGACCAAGCAACAGTCACGAGTGGTCAGCGGATCGCTGATCATCCGGGCGGCCAACACGTCCTCGCGCGAGAGCGGGCCTCGGGCGTAGGCCTCGGGGTTGATGTTCGCCCACGCCCGTGCCGCGACGGCCACATCCGCCAGCATCTCACGCGTCGTGCCGAACTGGTGCATGTGCCGGGCCGTAGCCAGGGCGTAGGCAGTGATGGGGTGGCGGGGACGATACGGCGTCTCGTGCCACACCGGCTCGCTCATGGAGACGAGCCGACCGCCAGCGGTGCGCTGGTTGGAGCCGTAGCAGACCAGGGCCGCATCGCACAGGCCGGCATCAAGCGCCAGCGCGGCCTGGAGCAGGTGCATCTCGAAGCTCGACCCACCCACATTGGTGCCGTCGAAGAACCGCGGGCGAATACCGAGATGATCCGCGACCGACAAAGTGGGGAACGCGTGTGTGCTGGTCGCGGCGAAGATGCCGTCGATGTCAGTCAGCGTGAGGCCGGCATCGGCGATAGCGGCGACGGCAGCTCGGCACATCAGTTCGGTCGCCGACCAGCCAAGTGCCTCACCCATGCCAGCAGTCCCGATCCCAACGATGGCGGCTTGGCCGCGCAGAGAATGGACCACGTCAGGCTGCCGCAGGGTCGAACACGACGGCAGGCCCGTCAGCCGTCGCGACGATCCGGGCCCGTACCAGGGCGCCTATCGGCAAAGTCTCGACGCCGTCGATGCGACTCATCATGCGAGGTCCCTCGGCCAAGTCGATCAATGCCACGTTATACGTGGCGTCCCGGGACCGGTTCACGGTGACGGAGTACACGGTTCCGTCGCCCGACGCCGGCACCCATTCTAAATCCTGCTCGCCTGTCCCTGGGACCGCGACTCGCGGGTAGAACACGTACGTGCCGGTTGCCCGACTGCGTTGGATCATGAACCGTCCGGCTCGCAGGTGAGCTAGGTACTCAGCCTCGGGTCCTGTCGCATCGGTTGGGGCCTCGGAGGTGGCCTGCCCTCTGTCTTCCATCGCCATGAACGCTGCCTCCCACCTTTCTAGAATATCTTCTGAATAGAGAAAGGCAATCCGAATTCTGAATGGGACATCGGGTTTTTGGTGCAGGAGGGCCGATCCTGCCCTGCGAGACGGAGCTAGAAGGGCGACCAGTGCAGGCACTTGGGACCGAAGATGATTCGGGCGCCCGTCCGCGCCGAAGCCGTGCGTCAGCCTCCTGCCCTTCACCGCCGAGCGGCCGTTGATGAGCCCGGCAAGTACGGAGGATTGGAACCGATCGTGATCTCGACACGGATCGGTGTCTGGCGCCTTGGAAAGCGCGACGGAATGTCGACCATCAAACGTTGGGAGTATCAAATGCGGAAAAGTAACCGCTGCGAGCGGGACCTACCGCTGGCGGTGATCCAGCGCGAGAACACCAACGGCAACCGGCCATGTGGTCCCCCAAGGGCGAAGCAGCGTTGCACACCGTGGCGACAATGCGGGTCACCTCCGGCGCGAGCACCTTCAGCACCGTGACGGGTACTGTCGGCCTTAGCCGCCCTCAGCCACGCTGCACACCCCGCGGGTAGATACAACGTAAAACGTCTATTCATCCGAGGAGACATCGTTCCAACATGAGAACAGAAGAAGAGCCGCCCACCTCTCGGCAAGGCTGGACGACAAGAGATGGAGAGCGAGGTCATGAACCTACGTGCTATGGCCGCCGTCATCGACGCCGTCATGGTTCGGCCGGCAGGCGCCCGAACCGGCTTACGTTTGAGATCTGCCGGCTGTTTGTATCTCCGGTGCTCCGGTCACCAGCACCGGGGCCGGCCACATAAAGGCCGACTGGACCAGATCGACGACTCTGGAAAACAGGATGGACCTCACGAAGCAAGATGAGTCGGCGTCAGCGGAAAAAACAGGTTAGTCCGGCATCGGCCTTCTGGGGATCTCGGATTGGCTGAACTCCGCGGAGCCGCGAGGGCGACGATACGAGGGTTCAATCAACTCCTCGCAGGGCCAGCAACCCATCAGAGCTAGGCCCTACCGAGACAGCCTGCCAAAGATTCGTAGCACAGGAACCTCGGGCGCCCTGCGGCGTGATCCAAGCGGCCCGAGATAGCATGCGGAGTGAAGCCTTAGGCTTTGGCTTGGATGGATCCGCCCAGCATACCAGGACGGGCAGAGAATAGCGATCGAGTGACGAGGGAGGCAAGGTCGTTCAGGTCGCGCCCGAGCTCTTCGAGCCGTTCGTGCGATTGCTGCCCGGCGATGGAGACACCGCTCAGGCCGAACCGCGGCCGGCGTTCGCCGTCGATGACCAGGGCAGCCACGTTGGCCAATCCGCGAAACAGTTTGCCCTCGTCGAGCGCCCACCCCGTCTCCCGCGCTTTCGCGACCTCGGCCTGGTACTCGGCGAAGGTGTAGGGGACTTGCCACCGCAAGGCTGCGAACCGGCGCCTAAGTTCTGCCACCGGCAACTGCGACTCGGCCGCGACGCAGCGACCGATCGCTCCGGCCAGAATGGGAAGACGGTAGCCGATGCTGATCTCAACGCGGATCGCAGTCTGGCTGTGCGCCCTGTCGATAAGGACGAGGTGGTTGTCGTCCGTCACACGCCAAAGAAGGATCAAGGTCTCGTAGTTGAGAGCGAGCCGTTCGAGCTCGGGACGGATCAGCTCCGCGTGACTCAAACCGACCAGCCCCGCGCTCAGCTCTGCCAGAGCCAACCCGAGCGCGTAAGTCTTGTCCGCCGCGTTGAACGAGGCGAACCGCGCGCGAACCAGCGTGCGCAGGATGTTGAAGCAGGTGCTGGTGCTGATCTTCGTGCCGCGGGCCACGGCGGCAACGCCGATCGGGGCGGTGCTCGCGGCAAGGTACTGCAGGATTTGTAACGCGTTGACGACCGCGCCCACGTCCCGCTGGGAGGCCGGTCTGTCGGTTTCTCCGGCGTCTTCCAGTTCGACACTCAGGACGACATCCTCCATTGCGATCTGCGGCTCGCCACCGCTTCCCTCCATCATGGCAGAAGGTCGGGCTGTTTCAAACGGAAGCAAGGCGTCATTTTTGAAAGGTCCAAGCCGGATGGTCATGCTCGACCGGGAACCAGCACTCCGAGCGGCTGAAGGCGTCCCGTGTCGCGGCGCGGCCGCCGCAAACGCTGGAGCGTCGCGTCCCCTGGCGCGTCGCCTCGATCGGAACGGCGGGCGACGGACGACATCACTCGGGTTTGCCCTCGCCGAGCGATAGCTCCGGCTTCGGGGTTGAAAGCGCCATTCCGCCTTTGCGATCTTCAAATGGGTGAGTCGGGCTTGAACGCCGGCCTGCGCTTCTCTCGGTGCGAGGCAAGGCCTTCCTTCACGTCAGGTCCCCCGAAGCCCAGGAACTCCATCGCCAGGGAGGCGTCGAACGTCGGCCCGGCCTGTCTCAACCAATTGTTCAGGGCGTACTTAGTCCAGCGGATCGCGGTCTGCGATCCATCCGCGAGGCGGCCCGCGATCTCGACGGCGCGGACGTCGAGCGCGTCGTCGGCCAGTGCTTCGGTGATGAGGCCGATCCTTTCGGCCTCGGCACCTAGAAGGGGCTCGCAAGTGAGCAGGTAGTATTTCGCCTTGGCCATGCCGCAGAGCAACGGCCAGATCATTGCAGCGTGGTCGCCGGCGGCCACGCCGAGTCTCGTGTGTCCGTCGAGGATCCGGCAGTCAGTCGTCGCCAGCGACACGTCGGCAAGCAGTCCGCACACCAGCCCGGCACCGACCGCGACACCCCGCATCGCGCTCACGACAGGCTTGGAGCAGTTGATGACGTTATAGACGAGGTCGCGCGCCTCCTTCCAGCCGCGGGCGCGCGAATCGAAGTCGTCGATATGCGACTGGACGAGCGAAAAGTCGCCGCCGGCCGAAAAGTACCGGCCGGCGCCGGTCAACACGATCGCGTTGACCTGCGGGTCGTTGTCGACGTCTCGCCAGACCTTGACCAGTTCGCGGTGCATCACATCGTCGGCGGTGTTCATCTTCCCGTGATCCATGGTGATACGGAGGACTCGCGGGCGCGGTCGATCGAACCCGAGGCGGGTGTAGCCGCCGTAGCCTGCCACTTCGTCCAACATTGAATGCTCCTGCCCTGATCCCGACAGCAATCCTGCATATGGAACAGCTTTCCGCAACCAGGCCAGCGATCGCGACAAGCCGGGTCGTGACGGCCTTTTACAAAAAAACCCATTCACAGGGAAGAATTTCGTGCTACATTGAGAATATCAGAACCAAAACGAACCTGCTCCCCAATGAGGGTCTGCAGCGTCAGGGAAGGAGAACACGATCATGAGCCTGCGAGCAACGGTCGCCGTCATCTCCGCGTTCGTCTCGCTTTCGGCCGCAGCCGAGACGCCCTCGGTCAAGATCGGGGTACTGACCGACATGAGTTCCTCGTACGCAGACTACGGCGGCGCAGGCTCGGTCATCGCGGCCAAGATGGCGATAGCCGACAGCGGGATGCCCGACAAAGTGCAGATCGTCTCCGCCGACACCCTCAACAAGCCCGACAACGCTTCCGCTCTTGCCCATCAATGGTTCAGTGAAGGCGTCAGCGCCATTTTCGACGTGCCGACATCCGGCGTTGCCCTGGCCGTCAACGCCGAAGCCGGGCGCTCCCACAAGCTGGTCTTCTTCAGCACCACGATCAACGATCGCATCACCGAGGAAGACTGCAACGGCTACGGCCTCGCGTGGGTATGGGACACCTACTCTGTCGGCCGAGCCGAGGCGACGTCCCTGCTCAAGGACGGCAGAGACACGTGGTTCCTCGTCACGCCAGACGGGGCAGCGGGGACGGCGCTCGAAGAGACGGCGCGCCAGGCGGCCGCCGACCATGGCGGCCGCGTGCTCGGTGCGATCCATCATCCAGTCGGCGTGGCGGATTGGTCCTCCTACCTGCTGCAGGCGCAGGCTTCAGGAGCCAAGGCTATCTTGTTCGGCTCCGGCGGGTCGGATCTGGTCAGCGGATTGCAGCAGGCGCGAGAGTTCGGCCTGCCGCAATCGGGCATCACGATCGGCACCATGTATGCCGTTATCACCGACGTCGATTCGCTCGGTCTGCAGGTGATGCAGGGGCTGGACATCGTCACGGCCTTCTATTGGGACCGCGACGAGGAGACGCGCAAGTTCAGCAAGCGGTTCATCGCCCTGCATGGCAAGATGCCGACGATGTTCCAGGCGGGGGTATACTCGGCGGTCCTCGAATACCTGAGGGCCGTTCAGGCGACGGGTACGACCGACGCGGACAGGGTGCGCGAGTTCATGCTCCGCACGCCCATGCAGGACGTGTTCTTGCGTAATGGCAAGCTGCTGCCGAACGGCCGCATGCTGACCGACATGCTGCTCGCCAGGATCAAGGCGCCGAGCGAGTCCCATTACCCTTGGGATTATTACCGGATCGCGGGAGTCGTTCCCGGCGAGCAGGCATTTCGCAAGCTCGCGGACAGTAAATGCCCGCTCAAGCGATGACGACCGGTACGTCGACACCTTCGCGGGAGCGATGAGGCGCATGGAACTGCAACCCGCTCCCTTCTGGCACCCTGATCGCGAGACGATCGGCGAGGCTCAGGCCAGCCGCCTGGCTATCGAACTCGGCTGCGGCGGCTTCGACGAGATGTGGACCTTGGCGGCCAACCATCCGGACCGCTACTGGCGCGGTCTGATGTCGGCGCTCCCCATTATCTGGTCCAAGCCTTACACCGAATACGTGGACCTTTCGGAAGGTGCTCCGTTCCCGAAATGGTTCGTTGGCGGCGAGTTGAACTGGACCGATACGGTGTTCGCGTCCGGTCACTCGCAAGATCGCGCGGCCGTGATCGCCGAGAACGAAGCCGGCCACGTCGAGACGGTCAGCTATGGCGAGTTGCGGCAGCGCGTGGCGCGCCTAGCCGCCGGACTTCACGAGCTGAGCATCCGGCCAGGCGACCGCGTCGGCCTGCTGATGGAAATGGGCGTGGAGGCGTCCGTCTCGCTCCTTGCGATCTCCTGGCTGGGCGCCATCGCGGCGCCCCTGTTCAGCGGCTTCGGCCCTGACGCGATCGTCGCCCGCCTCCAGGCAGCCGAAGCCTCCGCCCTGATCGTCACCAGCGGCTTCCACCGGCGCGGGAGGTGGGTGGACATCGCGGCGGTGGTGCAGGCCGCCCGCCCGCACCTGCCCGCGCTGCGCCATGTCATCGTCAAAGCCGCCGATGGCGCACGTCCCGTTCCCGACGCGCTGGCTTTCCACGATGTAGCGGGCGGGACGGCCGAGCGTCCGGCCGAGCGCATGGACCCGAACGACCCCATGATGGTGATCTACACGTCCGGTACCACGGGCAAGCCGAAGGGAGCCGTCCACACGCACGGTGGCTTTCCGCTCAAGATCGCCCACGATGCGGCCGTCCACTTCGATGTCGGTGCCGGAGACGTTTTCTTCTGGCCGGCCGACCTCGGCTGGGTGGCCGGATGTCTCACCCTCGCCAGCGCGCTCATGCGCGGCGCGACGCTGGTCTGCTACGACGGCGCACCGGATATGCCGGACTGGTCGCGCCTGTCCCGCGTCGTCGAAGCGTACAAGGTGACTCACCTCGGCGCGTCACCGACGCTGATTCGTGGGCTCGCCGCTCATAGCGCGGTGGCGACCGCCGGGGATTGCAGCAGCGTCCGGCTCCTGATCACCGCCGGCGAGGTGATCGACCCCGAACACATGGTCTGGTTCGCCGACAGCTTCGGCCGCGGCAAGTGCCCGGTCATCAACTACACCGGCGGGACCGAAGTGTCGGGGGGGCTGCTCGCCAACGTCGTCGTTCGACCCATCGTCGCCGCCGGTTTTAACTGCGTGTCGCCGGGCGTGGCGGCTGACGTCCTCGACGACGACGGCCGCCCGGTACGCGATCAGGTCGGTGAGCTCTCTATTCTCGCCCCGTTCGTCGGCATGACGCAATCGTTCTGGAATGATCGCGAGCGCTATCTCGAAAGCTACTGGCAGAAAACACCAGGCGTCTGGACCCATGGCGACCTTGCGTTGCGCACGTCCAGCGACGTCCTGTTCCTGCTTGGACGTTCCGACGACACGTTGAAGGTGGCGGGCAAACGAGTCGGGCCGGCTGAGATCGAGGACGTGTTGATCGAACTTCCGGAGATCGCCGAGGCTGCCGCTATTGGGGTCGAGGACTCCGTCAAAGGACAGAAACTCGTCGTTTTCGTTGTTCCGTCCTCGACCGCGCAGGTCTCGGACGCTGAACTTGGGGCGACCGTGACCGCGATCATCGCCACACGCCTCGGCAAGCCATTCCAACCAAGCCGGGTGCACGTCGTGGCGCAATTGCCCCGAACCCGGAGCTCCAAGGTGATGCGGCGGGTGATCAGACGCACTTACACGGACCAGGATCCCGGCGACCTGTCGTCGCTCGAGGACGCGGCCGCGGTCGACGTCATCCGCCAAGCGGCGCGGGACGCCCTCGTTGACGATCGGTTGCCAAGCCGATGACGGCGTCAGTCCTGGCCGGGATTCGCGTGCTCGACGTAGGCCGCTACATCGCGGGTCCGTTCTGCGCAGCGCTGCTCGGCGATCTCGGCGCCGACGTCATCCGCGTGGAACGGGTCGATGGCGGCGAGGACCGCTGGATCACGCCCGTCGCATCCGGCGGCGACGGTGCGTTGTTCATGCAGGTCAACCGCAACAAGCGCTCCCTATCGCTTGACCTTGGATCACCGCGGGGCCTGGAGGTGCTTCGCCGCCAAGTCGCGCGCGCAGACGTGGTGGTGGCCAACATGCCGATCCAGACCCTGCGCAAGCTGGGCCTCGACTACGAGCAGCTGTCGGCCGGGCGGCCCGACATCATCCTGACAACCGCGACGGCCTTCGGGTCGGGCGGCCCATGGTCGGACAAAGTTGGCTTCGACGGCGTGGCGCAGGCGATGAGCGGCGCCGTGCACATGTCCGGCCCGCCGGGCCGGCCGGCCAAGCTGATGGTGTCCTACGTCGACTACGGCACCGCCTTGTCCTGCGCCTTCGGCACTGTCGCGGCGCTCTACGAGCGCCGTGCCACGGGCCTCGGCCAGGTCGTCGAGGGCTCGCTGCTCGGTACGGCACTGACGATGGCCAACAACGTCCTTATCGAGCAGGCCCTGTTGGGCCTGGACCGGGCCTCGACGGGCAACCGGAGCCCGCTGGCGGCCCCGTCCGACATCTTCGAAACGCAGGATGGCTGGATCATCGTGCAGGTCATCGGCGACCCGATGTTTCGCCGGTGGGCGTCACTGATGGGAAGGACCGATCTACTGGCCATGCCAGAGTACGGCAGCGACCAGACGCGTGGCGACAACAGCGAGGCGCTCAGCGTTGTGATGGCGGCTTGGTGCGCTGAACGGCCCCGGTCTGCCGCGCTAGCCGAACTCGCGACCGCGAACATCCCCTGCGGCCCGGTCTATTCGCCGCGGGAGGTCCTCGCCGACCACCACATCAGCGAATCGCGGGCATTTCTACCGGTCAAATTTCCTGGCCTTTCCGCGCCCGCGCCGGTCGCCCGGCCTCCGGTTAGTCTCAGCCGCTCACCACTCGGCATCGGCCGCCGAGCGCCCCTTCTCGGTGAACATACGCGGGAGATCCTGGAGGAAAGTGGCTACTCCAGTGGGGAGATCGCGGTCTTGCGCGATACCGGCATCGTCAAGGACATGGCTGATTAAAGGTAAGAGGGGAACCAGACGACATGGATCTCGGATTGCGCGGACGTCGCGCTTTGATCACCGGCGCCTCAAAAGGAATCGGTTTCGCGGTCGCCGAGGAGTTGGCGAAGGAGGGTTGCGCCGTGATCCTCGTCGCCCGGAGCGCAGCGGACCTCGAAACCGCCGCGGTGCGGGTCGCTAGGCATGGCACGCCGGTCTCGTTCGAGGCGATCGACCTCAGCGACGGCGCTGCGGTGGATCGTCTGTCCGATCAGCATGGGCGCGTCGACATCCTGGTCAACAATGCCGGTGCGATCCCTGCCGGGCGGTTGCAGGAGATCGATGAGGCGCGCTGGCGCGCTGCCTGGGACTTGAAGGTGTTCGGCTACGTGAACATGACGCGACGGTTCTACGCGACGATGAAAGCCCGCGGTCACGGGACAATTGTGAACATCGTCGGCGCGGCAGGTGAGCGGGTGGATGCGGGCTACATCGCGGGGTCCTCGGGCAATGCAGCGCTCATAGCCTTCACCCGGGCGCTTGGCGGCTCAAGCGCGGCAGACAACGTCCGAGTGACCGGCATCAATCCCGGACCGGTGCTGACGGAACGCTTAGAAACTTTGCTCAAGTCCCGAGCGACGGAGGCGCACGGATCGCCCGACAGGTGGCGCGAGTTCCTGTCCCACTTGCCCTTCGGCAGAGCGGCCGCGCCTGAGGAGATAGGAGCCCTGGCGGCATTTCTCGCCTCCGACCTCTCGGGATACACGACAGGCACCATGTTCACGGTAGACGGTGGCATGGGCGGCCGGGGAGCCGCTTACTGAACGTCGTTGGCTCTCCGTGCCACACCGACGGCGCTTCCACGCCACGGCGGTGAACGCCTCATACCCAGGGTGTTATCAGCCTAGCTAGTGAAAGCGTCTACGTGTGTGACCGCAGGCTTGATCAGACCTTTCTCATTGGCGGGGCTCAATAAATCTAATCCCCGGATCCCTGTCAGCAGCTTGAGTGACGAACAGACAGGGGTCAACCTTCGAGGCTTATCGACGATCTTGGAGCAGCATCATCGTGATTACAATGCGTGCTGATGACATTTTGGGTCAGGTTGTCGACGAATTGGCTACAGCAACCGACGAGACTTCCCTCGTTGCAATTGGCCGACGCGCGGTGCGACGCCTTGGGTTTCAATCTTTCGCTTATTTGAGTTTTGCTCATCCACGATCGGCCTTCCTGTCGTCGTATCCCGAGGCATGGAAAGGACATTATGTGAATAACGGCTACGAGCGGATCGATCCCGTGGTCGGTCAGGCACGAAAGAGCCGGACCGGGTTCTATTGGGATGGCTCTCGCCCTACTACGCCGACATCGTCGGCGCAACGGCGCTTATTTCGCGAGGCCTCGGCGTTCGGCATCAACAACGGCGTGACGGTCCCGATCCATGGGGGTTTCGGACAACTTGCAGCCTTTACGTTGGCAGGCGAGGACCGCGATCCTGCATTTTCGCGGTACGCGAACGAATCGCTCGACACGCTTCATCTGCTCGGCCTGTACTACCACGCGCATGCCCGAGCCAAGCTGCAGCTGGGTCTAACCAACGTAGATCAGTCCCCGTTGACGCAGCGGGAGCTGCAATGCCTTGCCTGGATGGCTAAAGGCAAGACCATGACGGAAGCAGCCGTCCTCCTCAGAATCAGCCCGCGTACGGTCCGTTTCCACATGGACAACGCGAGAGCGAAACTCTCTGCCTCCACAATCCCGCATGCGGTCGCCGAGGCAAGCCGCCGTGGACTGATTACGGTATAGTCCGCGCGCTACACCTCGGCTTTTCAATAGCTGGTTGCTAACCGGTGAGTAGGATCGGATCCCGATAATCCTAAGAGCTGATTGCGAGGCCATACGCTGTCGCTATCACGTGAGCGATCGTGCGCGCTCGTCTGCCTCAATGCGGACGGATTGAGATCGTGGTCTTCCGAGCTGTTTCAAAAAGCACCCTGTCATCACTGCCAGCTTCGCCGATCCGCCAAGAATGCTTTCATAGCGCGTGGACCTCAGGGAGGACATCATGCGCGTGCTGGCAATCTCGCAAGCAGATTATTCAGATCATCCCGATCTCATCAAGGATATGCACCGGCTGCGCCGGCGGGTGTTCAAGGACCGCCTGAACTGGGAGGTTTCGGTCGCCGGCGACATGGAAGTCGACCCATACGACGCACTGGGGCCAACGTATCTCATCGGAATTACGCCCGCGGACCAGGTCGTGGCCTGCGTCCGGCTCCTCCCAACGACTGGCGCCTACATGCTGGCGAACACGTTCCCGGCGCTCCTCGGCGGCGTTGCGCCACCGCGGGACCTCGCGCTTTTCGAGAGCTCAAGGTTTTGCATCGACACCGAGGCTGCCGCGGATATCGGTGAGAAGGGCTTGAGGCAGGCGACCTTCGTCCTTTTCGCGGCGGTCCTGGAATGGGGCCTCGCGCTCGAACTCCACGGGATCGCAACCGTGACGGACTTGCGGATGGAGCGCATCCTCAAGCGCGCGGGATGGATTCTGGAACGCTATGCAGCGCCGCTGGCGATCGGCAATACGCAAGCCGTCGCCGGTCGGCTTCCTGTTACCGCAGGTGCTCTCGACGGCATGCGGCGCGCTGGAAACCTCGACGGGCCAGCTCTCATGCCACCTCGAACCCATACCCTTGCTGCGTGACGGTCCGCGCCAGCGCAGCTCGCGCTGGCGCGCCTTCCCCCTCTCTCAGAAGGTCTGGCGATGGGATCCATTGAGCTTCGCCATCTCCGCTACTTCGTCGCTGTCGCGGAAGAGCTGCATTTTGCGCGGGCGGCCGCCAGGCTCGGGATCGAGCAGTCCCCGCTGAGCCGCCAAGTCCGTGAGCTCGAGCATGCGGTCGGTGTGCCGCTCTTCCATCGCACCACAAGGCGGACCTGGCTGAGCGCGGCGGGCCAGCGCTTCCTCGATCTCGCCCGCCGCATCCTCGCCGATGTGGAACTCGCCAAGACGATTGCGCGCGAAACCGGATCCGGGTCTCACGATCCGATTCGGCTCGGTCTTGCCGAGCATGCCGCCGGAGAAGATTTCCAGCATTTGTTACGTGCTCTCGCCGAGCGTCACCCGAGCTCCTCGGTCGCGGTGCTCGAACTTCCTGTGCCGCGCCTCATAGATCTGACGCTCGATGGCCGCATCGATGCATCCTTCGTCCTTCAGCCGGTCGATGCCTCAGGGCTCTCCTGTGAGCTGGCCTGGGCCGAAAGGCTGGCGGTGCTCGCGCCCCTGGATCATCCGCTTGCGGCGCGAACGACCATTGAACTGCGCGAGCTCACGGCGGAGCCGCTACTAATTGCTGATCCAGGTGTCGCTCCGGGATACGCCGACCAGGTCGCGGAGCTGTTGAGGGGCGCCGGCATCGATCCCGACCGCGGCACGCTTGTCGCGCACCCGATTACGATGGCGAGCCTCGTGGTAATTGGCGCCGGGCTCGGGATCATGGCGCAGTCCTGGGCAAGGCGGTTCAACGACCTCGCAACCGTCATCGATATCGTGGATGGCGCCGCCGTCATGCGAACCTGGATGCTTTATCGCGACGGCGACTGCTCGCTAAGTGTGTCTCGAATCCTCGAGTTCGCGCGCTTCGCCGGCTCCTCAGGCGGACGACACGGAGGGCTGCCAGCCTCCTCGCGACCCAGGGATGACGGTTAAGATCCCAGCCGAACCGCTCGAGCGAGGATCTGGGGCGGCACGGTCGGCCGCGATGCTTTGCGGTGTCGGTTGCTGAAGTGAGAGTGGACCACAGGCCGGCGCAAAGCCGGATCGACGATCTTCTGCCGATCCGGCTCCGCACATTTCAGGACATGGGGACGACCCCGCACAGGATTTGGGCTCGCGCGTCCTTGTCGTCGCCGAGTGGCAAATAAAGCCGGGCAACGCGACGTCGGCGCTGGCCGAGGGCCACCATGTCTTCGAGGAGCAGCGGACGGCCGGTCTCCAATGCCGTTTCCACCTCCCGCAGGGCGTCCGCCCGCCCTGGCGTGAGCCGATCGACAGGTTTTCCTGCGAGTGGCGCATCATAGAGTGCGTCTACGGCCGCGCCGCTTGCCTCGATGATCCAAGCGCCAGAGGGCTCACCCGAGCGCCCGATCAGGACGACGAGATCCCTCAGCGTTACGTTGTCGAGCGTCGATGCTCGCGCAACCTCTTCTCGTGGGAGCGACCTCCAGAGCGTGAGCAGATCCGTGAGACCGAGATAGCGTGCGGCGACAAGGCTCATCAACAAATCCCAGGATTGGCTGCGGCCGAGCCCTCCCATGAGGCCAGGCATGCATGCCAGGACCAGCCCCGTCGGCAAGCCAACTCTCCGCTTACGTCGATTGTTGAGAATACTCCGTGGTGGAATACCCTTCAACGGGCTCGCCTCTCGTGGATGGAAATACGAGAGGTCTTCGCGCGCAACCTGCGGAAGCTCCGGCAGGAGAAGGGGCTTTCGCAGGAAGCGCTGGCCGACAAAGCCGGTATCGACCGGACCTATGTCAGTGCCCTCGAGCGAGCTGTCTACAGCGCCAGCATCACGACGGTCGCCAAGCTCGCAAACGTCTTCGACGTAGAACCAGCCGTGCTGCTTCAACTCCCGGCAAAGCCGACTCGAAACAAGAGTTAGGGCTGCTCTGGCCAGGACTCAACCGCGGGCGATGCCCGTCATCGGGTTCACCAGCGAGTTGGGCCATGTAGAGCACTGCTGGCCAGGCGAATTGCTGGGGAATGCTTCCGGCGCAGCGCGTAACCGTGCAGCTATTTCTCGGCAGCGCCGGTCCTGTTCTGGCCAATGTCGTCAAAGGGGGGCGCCGCTCCCGTTGAACCCGTAGTATCGATCGCAACCGGTGTAGCCGGCGAGGCAACCTGACGTCGCTTTTGGAATGCGCGGTCCCGCTCCATGAAGGCCGCCAGCATGTGCGGCACGAGCGCGACCGCGTCCACCGCCTCGCCGTAGGCGGCCCCATACAGTTCGGCGTAACGGTCGAGGTCGGCCTTCACCGCCACGGGCAACGCCACGGTCAACCGCACCAACTCGGTCCTGGGCAGCGGCCCGAGACGAAGCTTCGTAGTCATGGCGTCGCTCCCGCGGTTCGGCTCGCGACCCCAACCCCGTAGGGCCGCAGCACGACGTCCTTGTTGACGATGACCCGCACCGGGAAGCCCGGCCGCACGGTCAGGGTCGGCTGGACGTTGAGGTTGCGACGCGTGATCTGCTGGCCGACCTGGTTCAGGCTGTCCTCCGCGCTACGCGAGGTGGCGACCACGACCGTCTTCTGGCCCGTGCCGCCAAGCCCGCTCTGCTGCGAGCCGAGTTCGGATCCAACGCCGAGCAGCGTCGAGAGCGCCGCACCGGCGATCAGCTTGCCCCAGTGATTGTCTGTCTCGTCCTCAAGGCCGGCGAAGCCCTTGGTATTCGTCCCGGGCAGTCGATCGAGGACGATGGAGGAGCCGTCCGGCATGACGAGCCGCGTCCAGACCAGAAGCACGCGGCTCTGGCCGTAGGAGACCTGGGCGTCGTAGGTGCCGAGCAGGCGCGAGCCCTGGGGAATCAGCAGCGTGCGGCCGGTTACGGTGTCGTAGACCGGCTCGGTCACGCTGGCGATGCACTGGCCCGGAAGGTCGGAGTTCAGGCCCGTCACCATGGCGGCCGGGATGATCGTTCCCGCCATGACCTGATAAGGCGAGGCCGGCGTCTGTAGGTGTTGGGGCGAGTATATCTTGTCGTCGACGGCCGCGTTCAGGAACGCCAGTTTCTTGTCCTGGCCGTTCTGGGTCGTGGCCTCATCGGGTCGCTCCCTCTCGGCCGAGCCCGGCACCGCTGCGAACGGATTGGGGAGCACGGGCGCGGCCGCGCTCGCAGGCTCGGCCTTGACCTGCTCGGCCGGTCGCTCGCGCACCTGCACGAAGAGTTGGGCGTGCCTCGCGGCCTCGGCCTCCTGGCGCTGGCGCTCCCGCTCCGCCGCCGCGGCCTGCTCCTCGGGCGTGGGTCCGGCTGGCGCGGCGGGCACTCCGAGGGGCACGCCCTGCTCCTGCTGGGCGCGCAGGAACGGCCGGCCGAGGTCGCCCGGAAGCGGCGGCCCGAGCTGGGGCACGGCAGGCGGCGGCAGGCTGCCGTAGTCGCGCGGCAGCGTGTTCAGCCCCTCGGCGATCGGCTTGCGGTCCGTCGAGTAGAGTTCCTGGGGCGGTGTGCCACCCCCATGCTGGACACCGAGCGCCCAGATTGCAAGGCCGGCGATGGTGAGCGCCGACACGGAGCCCAGCAGGACCAGGGCGCGGCGGGACAGGCGCGTGACGGGCCGCGGCTTGGCGCGGAGCGCCAGCGCCTCGGGCGCCACCTTCGTCTGCGGCGGGACCTGCGGAGTGCCGGGAGGCGGGACAGCGCTCATGAGCCGAAGATCCCGTGCCGCACGCCGTCGGTGCGCTCGATCCGGACCACCTGTTGCGGGTCACCGCCGAGGCGAAGCTCCGCCGCGCCGAATAGGCGGTCGACCACGTAATAGGGCGCGCGCGAACGGTAGTTGACGAGCTGGTTCTCGCCCGTCGGCCCGACCACGAAGATCGGCGGCAGCTCGCCCTGGGCGATGCCGGCCGGGAACTGGATGTAGACCTTCTCGCCGTCGTCGAAGGCCCGCACCGGCCGCCACGGGGGCGTGTCACCGGTGATGGCGTAGCGGAAGTGCAGCCGCTCGAGCGGGATGCCGTCGGCGACGGGCGCAGACGCCTCGGCGCGGCGGTTCTGGTTCTGCAGGGCGAGCAGCCTGTCCAGAGGATAGTCCCAGGACGCCGAGGCCATCCAGGTCAGCTCGGTCGCGGTCAGCTCCATGAGGTAGGTCCGCCGATCAGTGTTGACCACGAGGTTGGTCTTGAGGTCCGGCCGGGTCGGCTTGACCAGGATGTGGACGCGGCTTGACACGCCCGTGCCCGACGACGTGTCGCCGATCACCCAGCGCACCGTGTCGCCGGCCGACACGGAGACGAGCTGCTCGCCTTCCTGCAGGGCGACATCGGTCACCTTCCCCGGGCTGGCGTAGACCTGGTAGAGGGCGCCCGCCGCATAGGGCCAGACCTGCGTGGCATTGATATAACCGTAGCGCGACGGCTGCACGCGGGCGGCGCGATTGGCGAGCGCCACGCGATCTCTCGGATCGGCCGGCTCCGGGGCCGCTCTCCCGGATCCCGGCGGCGGCTTGAGCTGGCCCGGCAGCGGCAAGGGTTTTGGAACCTGAACGATCTCGACGGGCTTCGGCGGATCGACCAGGGCCACTGGTCCGGCCGCGGGCTCGTCGAGGCTGATGTCGGGCGGCGGCGTGCCGCCCGCGCAGGCAGCGAGCGCCAAGACCGAGGCGGTCAGGCTCAAGACTTTTCCGGTCTGGATCAGGGTCATGGATTGTCTCCTCACGGGCCGCCGAGCTCGCGGCTCCAGTTCAGGCCGTTGACGTAGATGCCGAGGGGGTTCTTGCGCAGCTGCGCCTCGTTGCCGGGCGGCTGCAGCACGATGGAAAGGATGGCGGTCCAGCGCTCGGTGCCGGCGAGCGCACCGTTCTCGTAGCGGCGCTCGATCCAGCGCACCTGGAAGGAGCCGGGCGAAGCCCGCACTACGCTGACGATCTCGACCGCGACCGACTGCTTGCCGACCTTGGCGAAGGGATCGTTGGCGCGGGCGTATTCGTTCAGCACGGCCGCGCCACGATCGGTGGCGTAGTCGTAGGCTTCGAGCCAGTCCTGGCGCACGATGATGGGGTCGAGCGGCAGCGCGCGCACGTCGCTGATGAAGCGTGCAAGGTGGTTGGCGATCTGGGCGTCGGTGGGCGTATAGGCCTCGGCGGCCGCGCCGACGGCACGAACGTCGCCCTGCTTGTCGACCTCGACCACATAGGGCGTGATCGAGGAGCGGCCGGCCTGCCAGACCAGGCCCGTGCCCATCAGCAGCGACAGGCCGAGCGACGCGAAGGCCATGAGCCGCCAGTTGCGGGCCTGGGTGCGCGAGGCGCCGAGGCGCTCGTCCCAGACCTGGCCGACCCGCTGGTAGGGCGTCTCGGGCTGCGGGGTATCGGAATAGCGCACGGCGGCGCGTCTGAAGCGCATGGGTCAGGCCTCGTCAGTATCGAGCTTGGGGCCGGCGCCGGAACCGCCGTGATCGCCGGAGCGCACGGCGTGGGCGGCGGTCTCGACGCCGCGGCGTACGGCGTCGCTGCCGCGGAGGTTGCGGGCCCAACGGGGCGGGGCGTCGGAGCCGGATGCTGCACCGGCCTCGCCACCATCTCCGCTCCCCTTCCCGGCGGACCCGCCCGTCCAGGCGCGGCGGGCGGCAGCACGGACGCCGTCGCTGGCGGCGCTTGCTCCGGCGCGGGCCACGCCCGCCATGCCGGCGTTGGCGCGGCCGAGCCCTCTGGCTCCCGAAGCCGCGGCGGCATCGCCGTAGGCGGAGCGCCCGCCCGAGGCCATGCTGGTGGCGGCGCGCATGCCGCCCATGGCGGTTCCGCCCGCAAGCCGACCCGCCGCGAGCGCGCCCGCAGCGCCGGCCACGATCACGCCAGTGCCGGCCGCAGCGGCGCCGACCGCGGCCCCGGCGCCGAGTTGCGGCGCGCCGGAGACGAGGCCATTGGCGATCCCCGGGCCGAAGATGCCAAGACCGAGCAGCGAGATGGCGCCGAGCACGACCGCGAGTGCCTGGCTAATGGTGGGCGTCGTGCCGGACGCGGACTGGAATTGCGTGAACAGGCCGCTGCCGATGCCGACGATGACGGCCAGCACGAGGATCTTGATACCGGATGAGATCACGTTGCCGAGCACTTTCTCGGCCAGGAAGGAGGTCTTGCCCCAGAGCGCGAAAGGCACGAGCACGAAGCCCGCCAGCGTGGTCAGCTTGAACTCGAGCACGCTGACGAAGAGCTGCACCGCCAGCACGAAGAAGCTGACGATGACGATGATCCAGGCTACGAACAGGACCACGATAGTATCGATGTTGGTGAAGACGCTCGTGAAGCCGGCGAGCTTGCCGATCTCGTCCAGCATCGGCTGGGCCGCCTGCACGCCGACCTGGGCGAGGCGGCCGGGTTGCAGCAGCTGGTCGGCGCCGATCGAGGCGGCCGAGGCCTTCAGCCCGAGCCCGGCGAAGGACTTGAAGATCACGCCGGCCAGGTAGTTCCAGTTGCCGATGATATACGCGAAGGCGCCGACGTAGAGGATCTTCTTGAGGAGGCGCGGCACGACCTCGTCGCCGCCCATGGCCCAGAACAGGCCGGCGAGCGTGATGTCGATAGCCACAAGGATCGTCGACAGGTAGGCGATCTCGGGCTGCAGCAGCCCGAAGCCTGAGTCGATGTAGCGCGAGAAGGTGTCGAGAAATCGGTCGATGACCGAGAGGTCGTTCATCGCCAAAACTTCGCGTCGGCTCTGGCGAGGCGATGCGTGCGGCCCCGTGTCTTCGATCGCGGCTTTTGCACCGCTGGAGGTTTCTGCAGCACCGGTGCGGCGGGTGGCGGCGCAGGTGCCGCCATCGCCGGGTGGCTCGGGAACAGGTCGACCGTGTGTGGCGTGTACGGGACACCGCCGCCCTGGAAACGCATCCGGATCGCCTGCGCGGCCGCCTGGCAAATGTCGGGGGTGGTCCAGGCCATGTTGGCTTTGCATCCCGCCTGGACCAGTTCGAGCCGCTGCGGGTCGGCGGTCAGGGTGTCGGCCGTCTCGGCTCGGGCTTGATGATCGGCTGAGCCGACAAGGAGTCCGGCAAGCAGACTCGCGGGCACGACGAGGCGCATGCAGCCGACCAGCACTGCGGAGCCGCTCCTGCCGGCGGCAATCATGGCGCGTAGACCTGGACCGGCGCGGGCGTGTAGGCGACGCCCGATCCCTGGAACTGCGCGCGTGCCACCAGGGCCTGCTGGTCGGCTTCGAGCGTCCGCGACTGCTCGAGAGCCGTCGCGCGATCCTGGGCGATGCGGAGCTGCTGCGACTGCATGGTCTGCTTGGCCTGCAGGGCCAGCAGCTGGTTCGTGGCCTGTACGGCCTGCAGGATGCCGACCGCGCCCTGGCTCGATCCGACCGTCGTCGCGAGCGTCTGGGTGTCGGCCGCGATCGAGGCGTTGACTTGGCCCTGCAGCTCGAGAGTCGTGCGCAGCGCCTCGAGCGAGTTGTTCCAGCGCGTGCGCGCGTCCGCCACGGTCTGGTCGATCGAGGTGTTGGCGCCGTAGCTCGACGGGTACTGCTGCCGGAACTGCTGGTCGAGTTGGGTGACCTGGGTGGCCAGCCCCTGTGCCTGGGCGATCAGCGCCTGGGTCCGCGCGATATCCTGCTGCAGCATGGCCATCGGCGAGTAGATGAGGTTCGCCAGGTTCTTGCCCTGGTTCACCAGCATCTGACCCTGGTTGAGGATCATCTGCGCCTCGTTCTGGAGGCTGTGGATCTGGTTGTTGATCTGCTCGAGCGTGTGCGCGGCGGTGAGCACGTTCTGGCCGAAGTTGGCCGGGTCGTAGACGATCCACTGCGCGCGGGCCGGTCCGCCGGGAAGCGCGATGGCGAGGGCTGACGCGAGAGCGAGCGCGGCTGAGACCGCGCGCAGCTTGGGTCTCATCGGGTGATCTCCGGCAGGAGGTCGAAGCGGCGGGCGAGGTCGGCGGCCCAGTCGAGCCCGCGCCCGGAGAGCCAAGCGCCGACGAAACCATCGGGGTCATGCTCGGCGAGCACACGGTCGATGGCGGCGTGATCGCGGGGTGTGCCGGCGGCCACGAAGGCGAGCGCCACCGGGCCGAGGCCAAGGTCGAACAGCCGGTTGCCGAGCCGCGACTGGACGTAGTAGTCGCGCTTCGGGGTGGCGCGGGCCACCATCTCGATCTGGCGGGCATTGAGCCCGAACCCCTCGTAGATGAGCCGCAGCTGCGGCTCGATCGCCTGCGGGGACGGCAGGAAGATGCGGGTCGGGCAGCTCTCGACGATGGCAGGGGCAATCGGACTGCGCTGGATGTCGGCCAGCGACTGGGTGGCGAACACCACGCCGACGTTCTTCTTGCGGAGCGTCTTCAGCCACTCGCGGATGCGCGAGGCGAAGACGGGATCGTCGAGGAACACCCAGGCCTCGTCGAGAACCAGCAGGGTCGGCCGGCCATCGAACCGCGCTTCCAGGCGGTGGAACAGGTAGGTCAGCACGGGCAGCACCACGCCCTTGGCGTGAAGCAGTTCCTCCATCTCGAAGGCCTGGAGGTCGGCGAGCGCCAGTTCGTCATGGTCGGCGTCGAGCAGGCGGCCGAACGGCCCGTTCAAGGTGTAGGGCTGGAGCGCTTGGCGCAGCTTGTTGGACTGCAGCAGGGTCGCGAGCCCGGTCAGCGTCCGCTCTTCGACAGGCGCGGAGCCGAGGCTGCCGAGCGCCGACCACACCGCGTCCTTGATCTCCGGCGAGGGCTCGACCCGCTCGTGGGCGAGCAGACCCTGCACCCATTCGGCCGCCCAGGCGCGGGCGGCGGGGTCATGCAAATCGCGAAGCGGCTGGAAGGTCAGGCCGCCTTCGAGGCCGAGGTCGTGGAACTGGCCGCCGAGACCCAGCATGGCGGCACGGACCGAGCGGCCCTTGTCGAAGACGTAGATCTGCGCATCGGCGTATTTGCGGAACTGGAGGATCAGGGTGGCCAGCAGCACCGACTTGCCGGCGCCGGTCGGCCCGACGATCAGCGCGTGGCCGACGTCGCCGACGTGAGTGGTGAGCCGGAACGGTGTCGCGCCCTCCGTGCGGGTGATGAGCAGCGGCGGGCCGCCCAAGTGCTCGTTGCGCTCGGGCCCGGCCCACACCGCGGAGAGCGGCATCAGGTGCGCGAGGTTCAGGGTCGAGACGATCGGCTGGCGGACGTTGGCGTAGACGTGGCCCGGCACCGACGACAACCACGCCTCGATGGCGTTCAGCGTCTCGGGGCTGGTGGTGAAGCCGCGTCCCTGGATCACGCGCTCGACGGCCTTGAGCCGTTCGCCCGCGAGCTGGGCGTCCTCGTCCCAGACCACCACGGTGGCGGTGACGTAGCCGAAGGCGACCTGGTCGGAGCCGAGCGTCTGCAGCGCCTCGTCGGCGTCGACCGCCTTGTTGGCGGCGTCGCTGTCGACGAGGGGGCTCTCCTGCTGAAAGATGGTCTCGCGCAGCAGGGTGAGTATGCCCTTGCGCTTGGCGAACCATTGCCGGCGCAGGCGCGACAACTCCTTCTCGCCGTCCGCCTTGTCGAGGAACAGGAAGCGCGTGGTCCAGCGGTAGGCGAAGCCGAGCCGGTTGAGGTCGTCTAGCAGCCCCGGCCAGGTCGAGGCCGGGAAGCCGCGCACCGTCAGTACGCGCAGGTGCGAGGAGCCCAGCATGGGCTCCAGGCCGCCAGTCAGCGGCTCGTCGGCGAAGAGCGCGTCGAGGTAGGCCGGGGTCTCGGGGACGGCGACGGCGTGGCGCCGCGTCGACACCGTGCCGTGCAGGTAGGTGAGCGTTTCCGGGTCGCCGAGCCAGGCCAGCTCGGGCAGGAAGCCGTCGAGCAGCGAGCCAAACCGATCGGTCTGTTCGACGAAGCCGGACAGCTGCTCGCGCCAGTCGACGGCCGGGCGCTCGGGCGCGTCGAGCATGAGCGCGCCGGCGCGGGCGCGGTTTTCAGGCCCGGGCAGAAAAACGAGGGTGAGGAAGTAGACGCTCTCGAACAGCTCGCCGACCTCGTTGAAAGCCGCCTTACGTTCCTGGTCGACCAGCCATGACACGGCATCGGGGAAGGTGGCGTGCGGGTACGGCGCCGCCTGCCGGCGGTCGGCCTCGACGAACAGCGCCCAGCCTGAGCCGAGGCGCCGCAGCGCGTTGTTGAGGCGCGCGGAGACCGCGACGAGTTCGCTCTCGGTCGAAGAGTCGAGGTCAGGCCCGCGGAACCGGGCGGTGCGCTGGAACGAGCCGTCCTTGTTGAGCACCACGCCCGGGGCGACGAGGCCGGCCCACGGCAGGAGATCGGACAGGGTCGAGGGACGGCGGCGGTATTCGGCGAGGTTCATCATGTCACGCCTCCGAGTAGCCGCGGTGCTTGATGTGGCGGGCGAACACCTGCGGGAACTGCGGCTCGACCTGCGCGGCCCAGACCGCCAGCGTGTGGCCGACCAGCCAGATGGCGGCGCCGGGAACCCACAGCTGCAGGCCGATGCCGACGGCGGCGGCCAGGGTGCCGACCGAGATGGCGACGGTGCGCGGCGCGCCGCCCATCATCATCGGCTCGGTCAGCGAGCGGTGGAGCGGGACCTCGAACCCGTCGGGGAGTGCTGCGCGACTCACGAGACCAGCGCCCCGCCGCCGAACGAGAAGAACGACAGGAAGAAGGACGAAGCCGCAAACGCGATCGACAGGCCGAAGATGATCTGGATCAGCTTGCGGAACCCGCCCGAAGAGTCGCCGAACGCCAGCGTCAGGCCCGTGGTGATGATGATGATCACCGCGATGATCTTGGCAACCGGACCCTCGACCGAGTCGAGCACCTTCTGCAGTGGCGCTTCCCAGGGCATCTGCGAGCCGGCCGCGTAAGCCGGCGCGGCGAGCAGGCCGCAGAGAAGGAAAGCCGCCGTCCCGGCAACGCGACTCCGTGCGTTTTCGTAAAGGCGTGAAAGCGTCATTGGGCATCTCCGTTGTCGTGCGGGTCGGTTGCGGTGAGGAGTTCGAGGCGGTAGCCGTCCGGCCCGAGGCCGGTGACGCGGGCGATCTCGCGCACGCGACGGTTAGTGCCGCGCCCGGCGATGAAGGCGACGACGTCGACGGCTTCGGCGATGAGCTGCCGGGGCACGGTCACGACCGCCTCCTGGATCAGCTGTTCGAGGCGGTGCAGCGCACCGGCCGCGGAGCCCGCGTGGACGGTGGCGATGCCGCCTGGGTGGCCGGTGCACCAGGCCTTGAGGAGGTCGAGCGCCTCGGCGCCGCGCACTTCGCCGACCACGATGCGGTCGGGCCGCAGCCGTAGGGTCGAGCGGACGAGCTCGGCCATCGAGGCCACGCCGGGTTTGGTGCGGAGCGCCACCTGATCGTCGGCGAGGCACTGCAGCTCGCGCGTGTCCTCCAGGATCAGCACGCGGTCGCCGGTTCGCGCTATCTCGTCGAGGAGCGCGTTGGCGAGTGTGGTCTTGCCGGTCGAGGTGCCGCCCGCGATGACGATGTTCAGCCGCTCGCGCACCGCCTGCGCCAGGTAGGCGGCCTGCGCGGGCGTGAGGATGCGGTCGGCGACGTAACGGTCGAGCGTGTAGACGAGGCTCGCCCGTTTCCGGATCGCGAAGGTGGGTTTCGGTACCACCGGCGGGATCAATCCCTCGAACCGCTCGCCGGTCTCGGGCAGCTCGGCCGAGACGATCGGCGAGCCGGGATGCACCTCGAGCCGCACGTGCGCGGCGACGAGCCGGATGATGCGGCCGGCGTCCTCCTCGGAGAGGAAGAGGCCGGTCGGCTTGCGGCCATGGCTCAAGGTGTCGAGCCAGAGCGAGCCGTCGGGGTTGAGCAGCACCTCGACGACGTCGCGGTCCTCGAGTGCCGCGGCGATCGCCGGGCCCATGGCGGTGCGCAGCATGCGCACCTGCCGGGCCGCGACGGACTGTCCAGGGAGGATTGGCAGGACGGCGCTCATGCCGTCGCTCCCTGGCCGGAGTCGGCCGCGCTATTGAGGGAGGTTTCCGCCGAAGTGCCCTCCTCCTCGCCGTCCAGGCCGAAGAACTTGCTCTGGTCCGGGAAGATCTCCTCGTGGACGTCCTTGACGAGGCTCCGCCCTTTCTGGAGGTGGCGGGCGAGCTGGTCGACGAACTGCTGGAACCGCTCACGCCCCTGAGCGCGGGCGGCGTCCTGGTGCGCGGCCGGGATCGGCGCGTTGACGGTCAGCGTGTAGCGGACGAAAAGTGCGACGGTCTCGATCAGGATGGTCTGGTCGCGTTCGAGCCGGTCGAACTGCCGCGTCAGTTTGTCGAGCCGCTTGGCGATTGCCGCCTCGCGGCGGTCGCCGCCGTCGGGCGACAGGTAGGACGAGAGCGCCGCCGCCACGATCGCCGACTTCGACACGCCCTTCATCCCGGCGAGCTGGGCCAGGCGCCGGGCGTGGTCGTCCTCGAGGAAGATGTTGAGGCGGGCGCGGCTCATAGCGCGATCCCGTCGTCGGGATCGAGCGCGGCATTGCGCGCGGTACGCTGCAGCTGCCGCTCGCCGGCACGGACCGCGCGGGCGCGCTCCACCTCGACCTCCGCGTCATCGTCGTCGAGCAGCGAGGCGACGTCGTGCTGCGGCTCTTCCTCGATGGGGGCTGCCTGCGGGACCGTCATGTCGAGCTCGGGCTGGCGACGGAGCCCGCCCTCGTCGCCGTCCGTCACAACGGCGGCGCGCTGGGCGGCATCGGCGGCAGCCCGGTCGAACGCGCCGGACCAATCATCGCCATGGGCGGCCGGCTTGTCGGCGTAGCCCTCTGCCGAAAGGGTCGGCGCGGGCAGCAGGCGCGGCGTGAAGTTGGTATCCGCGTAGAAGCGCAGCTTCTTGGCGCGGACCGGCGGGTGGCCCGACACCATGACGACCTCGTCGTCGGGCGGGAGCTGCATCACCTCGCCCGGCGTCAGCAGCTGGCGTGCCGACTCCTGCCGCGACACCATGAGGTGTCCGAGCCAGGGACTGAGCCGGTGGCCGGCATAGTTGCGCTGGGCGCGCAGCTCGGTCGCGGTGCCGAGCGCGTCGCTGATCCGCTTGGCCGTGCGCTCGTCGTTGGACGCGAAGGCGACGCGGACGTGGCAGTTGTCGAGGATCGAGTTGTTGGGACCGTAGGCCTTCTCGATCTGGTTCAGCGACTGTGCGATCAGGAATGAGCGCAGGCCGTAGCCCGCCATGAAGGCCAGCGCCGACTCGAAGAAGTCGAGGCGCCCCAATGCCGGGAACTCGTCGAGCATGAAGAGGACGCGGTGCTTGCGCGCCGCCCCGTCCTGGTCGTCGAGGCTCTCGGTGAGCCGGCGGCCGATCTGGTTGAGGATCAGCCGGATCAGCGGCTTGGTGCGGCTGATGTCGGACGGGGGCACCACGAGGTAGATCGAGACCGGGTGTTCGGCCGCGACCAGGTCGGCGATGCGCCAATCGCAGCGCGACGTCACGGCCGCCACCGTCGGGTCGCGGTAGAGGCCAAGGAACGACATGGCGGTCGAAAGAACGCCGGAGCGCTCGTTCTCGGACTTGTTCAGCACCTCCCGGGCCGAGGACGCCACGACGGGATGCACGCCGCGTGGCCCCAAATGCGGCGTGGTCATCATGAGGCGTAGCGTGTGTTCGAAGGGGTGCGCCGGGTCGGAGAGGAAGTTGGCGACACCGCACAGCGTCTTGTCCTCGCCGGCATGGAGGATGTGGAGGATCGCCCCGACCAGCAGCGAGTGGCTGGTCTTCTCCCAGTGATTCCGCTTCTCGATCGAGCCTTCGGGATCGACCAGCACGTCGGCGATGTTCTGGACGTCACGCACTTCGTGGGCGCCGCGGCGGACTTCCAGCAGCGGGTTGTAGGCGGCCGAGCGCGGGTCGGTCGGATTGACGTAGAGGCAGTGCGAGAAGCGTTGTCGCCAGCCGGCCGTGATAGCGAAGTTCTCGCCCTTGATGTCATGGACGACGGCCGAGCCGGTCCAGGACAGCAGCGTCGGGATGACGAGGCCGACGCCCTTGCCACTCCTCGTGGGCGCGAACGCCATGACGTGCTCGGGACCGTCGTGGCGGAGGTAGTGATCTTCCGCACGGCCAAGGAAGATGCCCGTCGGCTTCAGCATCCCCGAGTGCTTCAGGTCGCGGGGCGTCGCCCAGCGCGCCGAGCCGTAGGTCGTGACGAGCTTGGCCTGCCGGGCGCGCCAGACCGAGCCGACGATGGCGGCGAGCGCGCCCACTACGCCGCCCGACGCCGCCACGTAGGCGCCGCGCTGGAACACGTCGGGCGCATAAGCATCGAACTGAAACCACCACAGGAAAAATTGCCAGGGCTGGTACAGCGGCACCCCGTGCAGCACGGTCCATGGACGGCCGAGCTGGGCCTGGTAGCCAAGCGACGCCGCGGTCCATTGCGTGGCGAGCGACAGGGCCAGCGCCACGATGCCGAACACGACGACAATCTGACCGAGAAGGACCTTGGTCGGCGTCATCCGACCGCCTCGCGCGCTACTGGATCACGTGCTCCAGGCGGCACGCTTGAGCGCGAGGGTTGGCGGATGGGAAAAGAGAATCAAAGACAGTATAAGTCTTCGTTCAGATCGAAGATGTCTGAAATTTAGTCCATCGTAGCCTGTAAAAGTAGAGCGAAGCCGAAGCTAGTACAGCGTATGGAGAGCCGATCTTGATCGGCAGTGATCACGCGGAGAGTGTGGTTTTCTGGTCACGAAGCTCTGAGCCGATGGCGGACACAGCTGGAGCCGCAGACCGATTAAAGCCGAAGGTGGCCGGCAGCTGGTTACGGCTGTTTCGCGCCATCCCAGCCGTTCCTGCACCGAGCGGGGTTGCCCGGAGTTGATGCCGTTCGATCACATCAGGTCGTTCAGGATCGCGAACTCCACGGCCGCACGTCTTGCGTCCTCCAGGACCCGCAATGGTCCGGGGATGGGGAGATCATCTGCCCGGTTGTCCACCCGCGGTGGTCGGCGGGTCGCCTGAAGTTCGGTGATCGGGAATGTGAAGCGCTGGTCGTCCTCGGTGGTGACCTCGACGCGGTCCCCGTCCGGCAAGACCAAGATTCGCATATGCGCCTCCCTGTCAGAGACCTACAGCTTGCCACGTGCCTGGAGATAAAGTAGGGCCAAGCCGTCAAGAAGGTCTCGAGCGTGACCGCGCAGAAAGCGTTAGCTCATGGTGCCCTTGGCGACCTCAGCCATCGCGATCTGCTTGGTGAGACCCTGCACGAGGCCCTTTGCCATGGTGAGGTTTCGACGGCGGCTTCGACGACGTCCGAGACGTCTTGTCGGGCCGCTACAGACGCAGCACCAACTCGATCAGTTCTTCCTTGCTCAGGCGCTCGAGGTCGAACATTCTCGGATGAGGCAATACGACCGCTCATCCTAATTGTCGCTGGGCACTATTTTATGTTCTACAACTTCGGCCGCATCCGTAAGACCCTTCGCGTCTCCCCCGCGATGGCGGCAGGCGTGTCGGACAAGCTGTGGTCGTGGGAAGAGATCGCCACCATGATTGATGCGCACCACGTCAGGCCAACAACGAAGCGCGGTCCCTACAAAAAGCGGAAAGCAGCGGAGTGAACCGCGCCTTCGTTGCCGACACCACGGCTCTGATCCTGTTCTTCACGACCACGGGGATCATCAACGAACGCTTCATCGCGGGCATGGCTTGGGAGCAGGTGTTTCATGCGCGGCTCTTAGGGGCTGCTCTCATGATCCCCGTGGGACGCCCATACGGCATCTGGCGCGACTGGGTGATGCAGCGAGCGCGTCCAAACCGTCTGTCTCAGTTGCTTTGGGACAGTCTCGCGCTGGTCAGTTTTCAAGTTCCGATCTATGCGGCAATCATCGCTGTGAGCGGCGCATCTGGGCGCGGCCTACTGTTCGGAACCCTCGGAGCCACAGCCATTATGCTGGTATGCGGGCGTCCTTACGGAGCCTTTCTGAACTGGGTCAGATCGCTGTTTTGTGTCAGCTCGGGCGGCTTAATGCCGATGAGCCTAAAATCAAACTGATGGGGTGGACGGCCTCTGCTACGGCATCGATGTGCCAAGATGGGTGTATTGGCTCAAGCGATTGCGAGACGCTGTCGCAACCTGTCCAGCAGCCAGCGACCGGCCGGCCCCAGCGCGTGGTCTCGCCGGTGCGCCGCATAGATTGTGAGTCCTTCACCCGGCGTTGTATCGTTCTCCATCTCAAGTGGGACCAGTCGGCCCTCAGCGATTGGCGTTGCAACGAGATGTTCTGGCATGCGGCACCATCCGAAGCCGGCAAGCAGGAAATCGAGCCGCCTGCCGAGGTCCACGAAACGCCACAACCGGGCGCTCGAAAGACCATAAGCCGCGCCGCCAGGATCAACCGGATCGGAGAGCACGAGTTGAACGTGAGGCTCCAGGTCGCCGCGCGTCGCTGGGCGCCCGAGCGACGCCAAAGGATGACCGGGCGCCACCACAGGGTGCATGGCGACCCGTAGAAGCGGGTAGGCGGCGATATCGTCCGGAACGCCCGGTAGCAGCAGGCAGATCGCGAGCGCCGCGGAGCCGCTATGCAGCCGCCGCAGCGAGCCGCCCAGCCCTTCCGTCGAGAAGCTGACCGGCAGGTCGGGAAAGACCTCGCTCATCGCGCGCAGACTGTCGATCAGCGGTGATGTCGGTACCAGCGGGTCGATCGCAAGCGCCAGTTCTGGTTCCAGCCCTTCTCGCGTACCGGCCGCCACGGCCTCGAAGCGTGCGGCGCTGGCCAGTACCAGTCTCGCCTGATCGACCAGCACGCGACCGACTTCGGTAAGCTGAGGTCGATGGCCACTGCGATCGAACAGCGCCACGCCCTGTATCGATTCCAGCGCCGCGACCGTTTGGCTGATGGCCGACTGCACGCGTCCAAGCTGTCGACCAGCGGCGGAGAAGCTGCCCGTGTCAGCGATCGTCACGAGCACGCGCAAGTGGTCAAGGCTAAGATTGCCGATCATCCTCCATCATCTCCACCGATGGATAGGATCACAATTTGATCGCTTGCGCAAGGGGACAGCGAAGCCTAGATCGGCCAGATGCAACCGACCTACTTCATCAATCACGGAGGCGGTCCCTGCTTCTTCCTTGATCCCGGTCCGATGCGGGACACGTGGAACGAGCTGGAAGCCTATCTGCGTGGCTACGTCGACGCGCTTGACGAGCGACCACGCGCCATCCTCGTCATCTCCGGACATTGGGAAGAGGCACACCCGACGGTCAACGCCGGAGCGTCGCCACCGCTGCTGTTCGATTACACCGGCTTCCCTCCGCATACCTATCAACTGACATGGCCAGCGCCCGGCGACTCCAACTTGGCTTTACGGGTCCGCGACTTGCTTAGCGAAGCAGGAGTAGAAAGCGCATCGAACACCGCCCGCGGTTGGGACCACGGTGTGTTCGTGCCCCTCAAGGTCATGTTCCCGCACGCCGATGTGCCCACCGTCCAGCTTTCGCTTCAGCACGGACTCCATCCCGCAGCGCATCTCGCGATCGGCCGGGCGCTCAGGCCCCTACGCCAGGAAGGCGTGCTGATAATCGGCAGCGGCCAGACCTACCACAATATGCGCGGCTTCATGGGCGGAGGCGGCCAAGTCGATCCCGCAGCCGACGCCTTTGACGCATGGTTGCGAGAGGCGATGATGCACGGTGCGACGCGCGACCGTTCGCTGATCGACTGGGGGCGCGCGCCAGGCGCAGCCGCACGAGGACCACCTCCTACCGCTGATGGTGGCGGCCGGTGCGCCGGCCGGCGAGCCGGGCCAGATCGCCTTCCACGGCTATGTGTTCGGCAAGCCGATCTCCGGCTTCTGTTTCGGATAACCCTTCAAGGAGACCTGATATGACCAAGCTTCTCGTCGTCGAGACCAGCCCGCGCGGCGACTATTCCATCTCGCGCAACATGACTCGTCGCTTTGTGGCGACCTGGCAAGCCGCGCATCCGCAGGGCGAGGTGGTCGACCGTGACCTCATGGAGACCGATCTGCCGTTCGTGACCGCACCGTGGCTCCAGGCCTATTTCACGCCGACGGAGCAGCATTCGCCCGAGATGAAGGAGGCACTGCGCCTGTCCGACAAGCTGGTCGGTGAGGTTCTCGCTGCCGATCACATCGTGATCGCGACGCCGGTCTACAACTACAATGTGCCGGCCGCGCTAAAAGCGTGGGTGGATCATATCGTCCGCAAAGGCATGACGCTCGGCTTCGATGGCGCTGGCCTCGTCACCGGCAAGAAGGCAACCGTGCTGATCGCTTCAGGGGGCGTCTATACCGAAGGCTCGCCTATCCACGACCGCGACATTGCTACCCAGTATCTCCGGCTGATCCTCAACGTCATCGGCATCACCGACATAACCTTCGTCGCGGGCGGCGGAGCGAAGGTGGTCGACATGGGCGAGCAGACGATGACCGGGTTCATCGCGAGCGTCGAACCCCAGATCGAACGCGCCGCCGCCGCGTGAGCCATCGGTGAACCAAGGCCCATGCGCGGCACCCTTGAGCCGGTTCGTGCCGAAAGCTTGTTGCGGAAGTGCCAGGTTCCGCGACACATGGTCCGTAACGTCCTGCATCCGCCCTTGTACAGGTTCTCCGTCCCGCTGCTCCCCAGACCTTAAGTCCGTCTGCCTGATGGTCAGCAGTGCAGCCGCGGCCATTGGCTATCGCGAACTCGGCGCTTCGGCCTTATCGCCGCATCGGCTCAGGCCTTCCTGCAACAGGCTGTATCCGAGGCGCTCAAGGGTTTCCGCAATGACCCGGGAACGACAGGGAATTCGAGAACCGATTGAACCAGCGTCGACGGCGTGATTGCGAACAACAAGCAAGACTTCAAAGACAAAGCGACTGGAGGTCGAAACGTCATGGTGCATCTGATCCGGCAAATGGGCCATGTTGCCTTCACCGTGCCCAATCCGGACGTCTCGGCGGAGGACCTCGTCGAGGTCACCGGTCTCAAGATCGCCGAACGTCGGAATGGCACGGTCTATCTCTCCGCCAACCAGCGGCACCATGAGATATCATACCGTCCGGGACCGAAAGCGGTGGTGGACGCCATCGGGCTGGAAGCCATGGATGCCGCCTCCGTCGACGAAGTGCAGCGACGGCTGCAGTCCGACGGGATTAGGATCCTGGACGACCGTCCGCTCGACCCGTTCATAAAGCGGGCCGTGCGCTTCATGACTCCCTTCGGTGCCATATTCGAAGTCCATTCTCCGATCGTGCGCGATCAGACGCAACGCCACATCGGCGCCGGCTCTCGGCCGAGGCGGATCGAGCACGTCAACCTCAGCGCCTCCGACACACTCGTCGCCCGTGATTTCTTCATTGGCGCGCTCGGCATGGAACTCACCGACCGCACATCGCAAGACGAGTTCCTTTGGTTCCGAACCTGGGATGGCTATCACCACACCATCGCTCTCTACCAGGGTGAGCCGAAGCTTAATCACTATGCGTTCAACCAGAACTCTATCGAAGATCTCGTGGGGATCGCCGATGCCCTGGTTTTGAAGGACCGGTATCTGTTGTGGGGCCCGGGACGACACGGGGCCGGTGGCAACATTTTCACCTATTATATCGATCCGGACGGCTGCGTGGTCGAGAACTCGATCGGCATGGACCATTACGGGAGCGACCTGCCCTACGAGGTCAGGACGTGGGAGATGACGATGGACCCGAAGAGCCGCCTCCTCAACCAATGGGGTGGCACGCGCAGCCCGGACGACTTCATCCACCATGGAATGCCCTTTGCGGCTGTGGACTGAACCGCTTCTGAAGACCGTAGCCCACATCCAGAAGCCGGCCATTTGTAGCTTCCTGTCTATATGGGAAGAACCGCGGGATTGATGGGGTGGACGGCCCCCGCTCCGTGCGGCCCTGTCGTAGAGTGGCTAGCGGCGCAACGCCCATCCGGAGCCGATCCCATGTCAGTTCGTACCGTCGGTATCGATCTCGCTAACAGGCCGCTGAAAAAGGGCTCCCCGGTTTGACCGTGCTGTGATTCACTGATCTCCGGTTCACGGGAGGGTAGTCAGTGCGCGGACAGGACAGCCGGAGCGGTTCGCTGTTTTCCTATGTGGACCTGG
>JAABUM010000866.1_pt1 | contig 49098 bp, 88 predicted proteins | sample 5559161 | NCBI WGS metagenome assembly JAABUM01 (sample SAMN10711868, study PRJNA513369) | rock metagenome | isolation source: Antarctica rocks | place: Antarctica: Victoria Land, Siegfried Peak nord
CTTGCGCTTGTGACAGCAGCACGTAGCGAAGCATCTGCACCAGAAAAGCATATGTGCTCCATCCATCCAGAGGTAACTATATCCAAGCAGACCTTGACCTCACGACCTGTTGTGTACGGGCGCAAGGTCTCGGGGCAGTACGTGCGCGAGAAACTCAAGTCGCTTGCAGAGGAGGCGGTGCCAGGCCGCCAAGTCATCTGGGTGCACTTTGGCATGGATGGCTCTGCGAACTCCTTAAAGCTCGAGGTGAGACTGCTTCAATTCCCTGTGTGTCGCATGATGGCTTGCGCCGCAGCCTCATGCGTGGCTGGGTGTCCTGCTGGCTCCTCGAAGCTGCTGTCACTCGAAATATTCAGGCTGACGTGAGGTTGCTGCTGGTCCGTCACAGAGCCAGGCGTTCAACGAGGCAGACTTCAGAGTGCCGGATCAGGTGCTCAGCTGCTATGAGATGCTGTGAGAAGTGGCAGGCGGAACAATTTCTTGTTCGTCATCTTAGAATAGCCTTCCTTACAAGTCGTCAATCTGCTGACCATGGTGAAACAGGCGGGCTGGCAGCCGCACCATCAGCCGATCGACCAAGCGCACGGGCTGCAACACCGGCTGCCGACGAGCTTGCCAGTAGAGCACTTGGCAGGTGACCTGACAGTTCTGCCTCGATTGAAGCATTTCGAGATACGGTGCTACGGCGGAAGCACAGGAAACCTGAGTATGTTCAAAGCTCTTGGACAAGACGCTGGTACTGATGTCAATGTCGTATAAATTGCAGAGTCGCTGCGCCCCAGATTCAACGTGCAGGTTTCGGAGGACGCGGGCAGGCAAGTGTGTTGACTCGATCCATGCTTGCGCTTTGCTTCCACATGGCAGCGTGAATACCAGCTGCAACCTCAAACGCATTGTCCCTTCCTATTGCTTCCACATGGCAGCATGAACACTAGCTGCAACCACACAGATAATGAATATCCTTTCCTATCGACAGGTTCGTCTGCAACTACACGCTGTACAAGAGCCTGCAGCAGTGCCAGCAGCACACGAGCGGCAGCTGGCAGGCGGTGTTTGTGCACGTGCCGCCGTTCGATGTGATTCCAGCGGAGGAGCAGCTCGCCTTTGCGTGCGAGCTGCTGCGCCAGCTAAGGAAGCAGCCGGCAGTGGCCTGCATCAGCAGCGCCAGCAGCGGCGCCGGAGGCCTGCTGCAGGTGGCCAGGTGGCTCGAGCGCCAGCCGCTGCAGGCGGCGGGCTGCGCTGTGCTAGCTTGGCTCATGTTCAAGAAGCAGAAATGAGCGCTGGACGGGTTGCCGACTTATCATGGCAGACCTCCCCACCTAAAGAACTCTGTCCTCAGGCTCATTGTCATTGGTTTCACATGTAGATGTACAACATCAGTACACTGCTGCGGGCGTGCTGGCGGCTTGGCGTATCCACGTATCTAGCTGTGACCACGTAGGGTATACCATCTGCTGTGGGATTGTTGTACAACGATTCATAACGTGGGATTCTGCGTACACGCCGTCAAGTCCGCAACAAACCGGTCTCAGAGAGGTCGATGAACACCCTGATTAAGCCAATTTTCTGAAATTGAATTCCCTCACGCAACGAACTGCGTCACAGGCTTGTCCGTCACGCAGCGCTTGAGTTCCGTGTCGAAGCAGGACCGCCAGAAATAACCGTCCATCCGCACTCTGTGGGCCGGCCCCGCAGAACTGCGCCGCACCCGCTTCTGCCCTGCAGCACGCGATCCCGCCAACGCCGTCAAGCACAGCACCGCATTAGAATCAACAATCCAATCAGGATTCCAGTGCCTGCGGTCTGCAGCATTTGTGCTTTGGATTCTGGCTCGGGAGTTCTCATGCCAGGACCAGCGGCCATGCACCCGACCTCCTGACAAGATGACACATAGGTAAGCCCTCTTCGGCATTGCCGCCACTGCACAGGGGTGCGCACCTGTGACGTCGAGCACGGGGCAGTGGAAGTGCTCGATGCCCTTGAGCAGCTCGGAGCGGCGGTCGAACTCCGCCGGCAACGGAATAGACCGCCTGCACTCGCGCGCCATGTCATCGATGTCGTCTGCCCTGAAGAAGCGGCAGTACTCCAGCCAGTACTCACCTGCGCCAGACAGGGTTGAAACGGTTCGGGAATGATGCAGTAGATGATTCGGGAATAATGCAATCGCGTGCCAGCGACGTCCGTCCTGAAGAAGCGGCAATTCTCTAGCCAGTACTCGCCCGTGAAGCGCAGGTATCAAGTGAGTTGACACTTCTGTTTGAACAGGATTGGATATGATGCAGTTAGGATAGCTGCATCATATCCTAATTGTCCAAGTTGTGCGCCAGTTTACTCGCCCGCGCGACACACACTTTCAAGGTTCACAGCTTACTGGGAGGCTGGCGTGAATTCTTGACGAAGAATACTGGGAAGGCACAGTGTAGGCTGACAACGATACAGGGAGTTAGATGACGATGTAAGGGCACATCTTCCGTCATCTCCGAATGAACAACGACTGCTGCAACTCACCCGATGGCAGGCGATACAGCCCCTTGATGTCGGCGAGCAGCGAGGGCGGCGCCTCTGCGCCGCCCGCCATGGGAGCGTCCGGGTCGTCCGAGTCGAGTGCCGGCGCCGGCGGCTGCAGCACCGCGGCCAATTTTTTTTCCTTGGAGCTCAGCACCAGCGCCGCTCGCAGCACCTGCGCAAAGTACCGAGCAATCCTGAATACATCTGTGCACGCCGCGTTTAGCAAGACGTACAGCGCTTCACTTGACTGGTAGCTTCTTCTACAGCCTGCAACTGACCAGTATGAACCTGAATATTTAGACAGCCGGCGGAACGGCAGCCAGCAGACAGGGGCGCAGGACCGCATCTGGGTGGTGCGGACCTACCTGCACTTGCTCGGCGAACTGCACTTTCTGCATCTGCTTCTTGCTGTAGCCGTGGAAGGCGGCCACGGTGTTGCCGCGCGGCGGCCGCGCCAGCAGCTTGAGCGCGAGCACCGCCCCCGTGCCCACCGCCGCCGGCCGCAGCGGCGTCGAGCCTGTACATTGCAGTCAGTGAAAGTGATTGAGGTGATTCTACGTTCAACTACATCTTCGTTTGGAAAGGTTGTGACATCGCTGCTGCCCAGAACTGTCTCCGCTGCGACCTCTTCCGCGGTGAAAACGCTGCCTGCGACTTGCAGCTCTGCACCTGCAATTGGAACGCGGAAGCGCAAGGCGTTGAAGCTGCTGCACGTTCGGGCAGGGTGATCAAGGAGGAGAACGGCGGCGATTCATACCTGGCAGGTGCACGGACGGTGACGCCGGCACGGGGGCTCCGCGCAGCACGCTGCCGTTGGCGGGGCTTTCCCACAGGTCCTGCATCGATGACGAAACAAGGATCAGAACTGCATTGAACAAATCTTTCTGATCCTCTTTGAAACGTTCCCTGATCAAGCTTTGCACAACAAAAACGCAAACAAGGCGTCGTCAAATTTTCACCTGTGAAGAGGACGCCACCGTCGACGGCGCCGCAGCATATGAGGAAGCCAGCGCCGAGGCAACGGGCGACGCCTCCAGCTCTGTAGCGCCGGAACGGGCGGGGCTGCCGCGACGCGCCGGCGTTGGCGACGGCAGCGGCTGCAGCGTGCTTGGCTGGGCAGGCCCTGCATGCGTGTGGCGACCCATTAGATGCCTGGTCTGTGCACGGTCGAGAACTACCTCAAAAGTGATAGAAGGTCCACCGGCTCACAATCGCTCGTACGAACAGCCCGCACCGCAGCCTGCACCTGCAGGCCACCGCACCCCGACCACATGGCATCTGGCTCTTTAAGTCGACGGCATGGACTGGTCCACACCTGGGGAGGGCTGCGCGCAGTGGATGCCGTCGTCGTCGTCTTCGCTGACGGTGCAGCTGCCGGCCGCTGAAGCAGCCGCCAGCGGCTCCGCCGCGTCTGGCAGCTCCATCGCTTGATCCGCGTCGCCAGCACGGCTGACTGCATCGCCGTCGGCTGCGTCACCATCGGCCGGCGGGCTGTATGCACCCGCGCCGCCACCCAGCCGCAGGCCACTCAGCTGGGCTGCCAGGCCACCTGCCTCATGCTGTGACTGTGCCGAGCCGCGCACAGCTGCCAGCGGCGGTCCAGCAGGCTGCGGGGGCTTTGCCGCATGCTTCGCCGCATGCGGATCCAGATTCTCCTGCTCCCTGCCGCCGACGTGCGCTGTGCTGCCGCGCTGCCGCTGCTCCAGCATCGCGGCCGCATGGCTTAGCGGCGACAGGCCGCATGCGGTGCTTTGGTGCCCCGGCTCTGCCGCCGAGGCGAATGCAACAGACTCAGCCGTCACGTGCGGCTCAGCTGCGCTGCCGCCCTGTTCTGCGGCTGCAGCAGCTTCGCTGCCGGTCCCGCTGTACAGGTAGAGCCCAGTCGGCAGCAGCCGCCTGCGTGCCGCGCTCTGCTTCAGCCACGCCCACTGCAGGGCGGGTATGCCCCACTCCGCGGCGCGCTGCAGCTTCGCGCTGGCCGCCGTGCCGGTGCTGTCGCTGCACACCAGGTGCGTCGTGACGCCCTGCTTGAGGTCGCCGCTGTACTCTGCGCCGCAATCCTGTGCGGCCCCGCGCACCATTTGTCTGCCTTCGCCGTGAAAGCCTGAAAGCACGCAGCTGGTACCCTCAGGCGTTGATCGTGCTGCAGAATACGGTCAGCAGGCGATGTGGCAGAGCAGAGAACAATGCGGTGTCGACGTTGCATTTACACTCTGTTGCGACACAACGTGTTTTGCACCTGTGCCAGTAATGACCGGCATTTTCGCGATCGCAGCCCACTGTTTGAGGCTCTCGAGCGCCTATTGCAGCCTCTGGAGCATGAGATGCAACGCCAAGCCCGAAACGCACGAACACTCAAAGTAGATCGATTCGCTGCCAGCAGAGTTGCTGCTGTCTCCGTCGCCTCAACCTCAGCACTGAGCAGCAGTGGCACCAAAGGAGAAAATGCGCGCAATGACGCTTTGTGCCTGCTATTGTTGCAGGCAGCATGTGCTGCAGAACTGCACCCACACCCACATCTCCATCTTGTCTGACAGATCTGTCGGTGCTTCGGTTTCGAATTTTGCATGGAGGCGCAGCAGGCCATGGAATGACGCCATTTGCTATCTTACGCGTATTCAAAAAGCATTGGTCGTTTCGCACGGTGTAAGACGTCGGTAAACAGAACAACGTTCAGCCCGGTTTCAGCAGCAAGTGGCCGCCGTGCATGCCGTCAACTTCAAAGGACGCCTGCCGCATTCACGCAACGGTGCTGGATGCTAGACCCCGCTACACTACTTACATCTCAGTACATGTTGCACGCCTATGCTGTCGCGTCTGCGCGAGTGAATTCGAGGGACCAGTCGCCCGTCACCAACAGGTTGGGCTTGCGGAGGAGCAGCGCCGTGTCTGCCGCCCCAGGGCTGAGCTGCAGCGGCCCTGGCATCGACTGGATCGAGCCGCTGCCGCCGATCAGCGACACCTGCAAGAGTCAATTGCGAAGCCGTTGAGTACTGCGATTGCAAAGCTGATGCGCTGCAGTGAGCCCTGCCACGCAGACAGCACGAGGCGTGAGTGCGATCAGCGCATTGCAGAGCAGTTGTCACAGGTCCTGCCATGTTGTTGCCTACCTGCCACCCTGATGGCCCGCCGGGCAGCCCCACAATGGCGATGCGCTCGATGACGACCTCCGTGTCAAAGGCTGCCTTGCCAGCGTCCGCGTCGTAAGCGCTGCTGCTCAGGACGCCGTCCTTGTACCTGTGCATCATTTGATACATGATCGAGCTGCGACTGCGATCTTGCGCCTCGCGAAGTGGCGACATTGTGTACAAATGCAACCCACACACTGGCATAACCACCGGTGAAGGGCCCAAAACCTGAGTCCAGCTGCATTGATCTCGAACGTGGGCCAAATCGTATGCGACCGTGTTACAAGGCGCCTCCCCACCTGAAATGGCGGTGGGCGTACGCGCCGCGGCTGAAGGCGAAGCTGCGGCCGTCGTCCAGATACAGGTCGCCCTCGGCGCTGCCGCTGCTATTCAGCGCGACCACCTGCAGAAGGCAAGGCACAGTGTGAGGGCAAGGGCACGCCTGGCGTTGTAGGGGCCCAACGAACGCAAGACAGCAGGCAAAGAGGCTTGTGGCGATTCGCCTGCAGGGTGTCTTGTCCAGAGACGTGCCCGGACTTGGAAGGACCCTCGTGGAGGGTCCCAAGCTGACAAATCTTGCTTACTACCAATGCCAGAGATGGTGAATGCATAGATGATGAACTAGTGGAGGTAGAAAAATTCACAGATGCATGGGCGGCGCACCAGGCTGATGGGATCGGCGGCCATGGCGGCGGTGCTGCGGCGGGCGCGCTCCTTGCGCGGCACGATGCTGCCGCTGCGTAGGTACACCGGCACGCTGTCCATTGTCACCGCCACCTCCTGCGGGCTGCCGTCCGTCGCCACCGGCGCGCCTGCGATGCAGAAAGACGGGGGCGGCTTGCTGGACGACTCCCTCAGTAGGGCTGCTCCGCGATACAGCCAGACATGGGCGCAAGGAACCTGTACTCTGGCGCGGGCTGGATGCTGCCGCCTGCTGCTGCACGTTATCTTGATGCCCCAAGCTGCTCCGCCACTTGCCAAAGAGCAGTGCACGCTGATTGACACTGAGGCGTGTCAATCAGCACCTGTGATGGCGTCGAACCAGGCGGCCTCCGCCGGCAGCGTCACCGGCCGCGAGGCCGCGCCCTCCTGCAGCACCGGCGCCACCAGCAGCGCGGGCCCCAGCATGAAGGCGTCCTGCGCGGCGTACAGCGCCTCCGCCTCCGGGAACTCGAACCACAGCGGCCGCATCACCGGCTGGCCTGCACAGGTACAGTATGGATACTGTAATGTCAGAAAGTGCACAATAATGTTTGAAAAACGTCCTGCGCGACTGTCAACACCTCCGTCTCCGGAGACTCCAACCAGAGCGGCCGCAACACCTGGCCTGCATGGACAGACCAGCAACAGTCTCAGACACAATGTGGCAAAATTGGAAGAGACGTCATCAAGTCAGAGGCCCTCTGCCTCCGAAAACACGAACCACAGAGGCCGCATCACCGGCTGGCCTGTGCAGATACAGCGATGGCACGACATCAGAGACGACTTGATATGATTTATTGGGGGGCTGCGCCTCCGCCTCTGGGAAATCGAGCCACAGCCGCCGCATCATCGGCCGGCTCACCAACTCGCCTGCACGAATACAACTTGGACGCACGTTCATCTCAACACGATATTCAGAAGACTTCACAGTTTTGGTAGAGAGCGTTGCAGCCCGGCCTCCGTGGGCATGACATCTTATGTTATCTAATGCCCCGCCTCCGTGGGCATGATATCTTATGTTTCAGCACCCGCTGGAGAGTCGGATGTCTTGAGTTACAACCGTGCTGGGGCAGTCCCGCTGGCTCGCCAGCCCTGCTGCAGCCTGCAGGAGCTGCAATTTGCCTTTCTTGCACCGCCGCAGTAGTCCTGCAGCTGCAGATGCAGTGCGTGGGCTGACATCCCACCCACTCATGAAATCTCTCTGGTCACATCCCCAGTCTGCGACCTCCACAGTAGTCCTGCACCGCTACTCTTACGGTTGTAGGGTGAGAGTTGGCCATCCTGCACTGAATCTACTTAACAAACTGCTGGAGGGTCCGCGTGCAAGGAGTGGCGCTGCGACGACTCGTGAGCAGGGAGCACCCAGCTTAGCAGCCGACCTGTGAGGTTGGCGTGGCGGAACAAGGTGTAGAGGTAGGGCAGCAGTGCGTAGCGCGCCCTGATCGCATCGCGTATCCGTGACGTTGTCGGCTCCCCGAACAGCCACGGCTCTCGCCGTGCCGTCTCCAGGTGTGCGTGGCCCTGCAGCACAGCGGATGTACGGCAGCCTGGACTGATTTCCTTTCGAATGACAGGATCGCAGGCCCAGAAAGCGTGTTCATACGTATCTTGCCATTGCAGGTGACCACAGCTGCCATGTTCTGTCACATGTCCAGGTGCAAGGCAGCTGATCGGCGACGCCCCACTGCTGACAGGGAGTTCGCCAGATGGTTCACAGGACTTGACACTGGAAACATGCAGGCGCACCCGGAAGAAGGGATAGTAGGCGCCCAGCTGATACCAGCGCGTCAGCAGCTCCGTGCTGGGGTTGCCGAAGAAGCCGCCCACGTCCGCGCCTGCAGGACGGCAAACCCCAAAATCCGCATACAGGGCAGAAGACAATGCAATTGGAATAAGCGCCGGCAAGCACATGGGGCCCAGGGGCGGGGCACGGCAGCCGCAGCTTCTGCGTCAGGGCGAAAACCCCCCAAAGACATTTCTTCGAGCGCCATCGGCAAGAGTCACGGCATGGCATGGAAGTCACAGCATGGCACCTGAGAAGGAGACGCCGGCGAGGCTGACGGTGAGAACCATGGGGATGGACACCTGGAGGTTCTCCCAGTTAGCGGTGTTGTCGCCCGTCCAGATGGGGCCCACCTGTGTAGGTGACAGTGCTGGTGGTGAGCTCTGCCATGACCTTAGGACGACCCTCCCATGGCAATATGCACTTGCTTCTCTTCTTGTGCCCACACCTGTAGTCTGTTGGTATGCCTCGCAGCAGTATGCGCATCGCCGGCAGCTTGCTCGCAGATACTCTTCGAAAACGCTCGATGGAACTACAGAACACCAAAGAGAGCAGTCAAGCGCACTGTCTGGGTGCCGGCGAAGATGGCGCGGCTGAGCACGAAGGGGCGGTCGCCGTCGGGCCCCCACTCCGCGACGCCACGCGCCACTAAACCCTCGGCGGTCGCCTCGTGGTACAGCTTGCCGAACAGGTTGTGCACGTCCCGATGCTCCACGCCGCCATGGTGAATAAGGTCCTTCGGAAACGTGATCTGCGTGAATGATGTCAGACATGCGCGTCAGTCATAGCAACATATAATTATTTCTGCTGCACAAGGCAAACGCGTTGCGGTGCCCCATGCCGCCGTGGTGCACCAGGTCCTTGGGGAACGTGATCTGCGTGGAACAGCATTGGGCAAGCATCTCAACAGCAGCGACACGGCGGTGAATGCGGTGAGCAATGTGCTGCAGCCTGCATTGCGTGGTGTGTCGTGGATGCACTACAACCTGCGCCAGCAAATTCCAAGCCAGGACTTCAGGCAGCGACCGTGCTGTGACTGCAACTTGGAGACACTCGACAGCTGCTGAAACGGTGAGGATTGTCGAGCACCTCGGGGCCGTTGAAGACGGAGGGCTCGTTCATGTCGTTCCAGATGTACAGGTGCTTGGTCGCGCCCGGGTAGCCGCCCGGGAGGAAGTTGGTGGCCCACCAGGCGCGCACCTCCGGGTTCAGCACATCCAGGTACGAGCTGGAGCCTGGCCAGCACCACCTGCAGGGTTTTGGCGACTTGGCAGTTTGTTTGTGTGACAGGCACATGTTTGGTTGTCCAGGCCACTCACTGCAGGTGCTTGTCAATGCGTCCAGGTGGAAGCAGCGCCAGCACCATCTGCAGGGTTCATTCAGATTCCCTGACTCGCAATTATATTCTGGAAGGTGGATTCAATGTTCCTTGCCGGTCTGCAGCCAGGTGTTGGCACTGAAAGTGTTACAATCGGGCCAGGGACTGCCGGCGATGGCCAGCGCTGGGCCCATGGCGCCCTGCTCGCCCAGTCGAGCAATTCCATTGATTTCCAGTCAGTTGCTTTCCCACACACCCGTCATAGTCGCTGCCGTCCTTGTTCTTGACGTAGAAGCCCTTGTCCTGGGCGGTCTTGAAGACCCCGTAGGCCGGGTCGCGCTTGATGTGCGGGTCCACAATCGTCACCATCTTGCGCCCCCGCGACGCGATGTCCTCCTGCATCTTCTGGGGGTGCGGGAAGGTCGCCGCGTCCCATGTCAGGTACCTGCAAGCATGGGTGACATTCATAAATACCAATACGAGATGCAGGCAGCGGAAACAGCGGGAGGAAGTGCAGATGGCCTCAAGCGTCATGTCAATCCAGGTGAGAATGCCCAGCCCAGCCGTGCACAGCCGAATGCCATCCCAAGCCATTCCGCGCCTGCACATTCCCCTTCCAGTCGCCGCGCTGGGATGTGCAGGGGCCAACTAATGCCGTCCCAACACTGGACCACTGACACCAGGTCTGTGCAGCCGAGGGAGAAAGGAGGCGCACCGCTTGCCATCGGTGTGCTCGATGTCCAGCCAGATGACATCATAGGGAATGTCGTGCTCGTCAAAACCAGCGTCCACCGCCAGCGTGTCCGCCTCGTCCCGGTAGTTCCAGCGGCACTGGTGGTACCTGAATACACATTGCTGATACTGAGTGATCGACATGATAGATGACCTCCTTCCTGTTATGAAGGTGCGAAACCTCAGCCACATTTTGAGCAACCTGCCTGAGTGCCTGGACCTTGTGAGAGAAAAAAAACAGCGTGAAAGAACTGGACAACATGAGGCGCTTGATGGGAGTGCCTGGTCGAGACGGCTTGGGAGCAATACCAAGACGGATCAGTGCTCACCCGAGGGAGAACAGCTGCGGCATGGCGGTGGTGCCGGTGACGGCGGCGTACTGCGCGGAGACGTCCGCGGGGCGCGGGCCCACCTTCATGACACCGCACACTGATTGGGAACGAAGCAAAAGATGACGGAGTTCATCTGCACCTCTCATGCAACACATGTCATTTGTTGTGCAGGCTTCGTCTGTGAAAGGGGCAGCAAGTTTGCAAGATGGGGTCACCAGCAGGAAACATGAAACACAGTGAAAACCTACCAGCAGAAACAGGTCCAGCACGCCAGACTCCGCGATCCACTGCGTTGATGCCCCGGCCGCGGGCTTGCTGACGTCCACATACATCTCTGCCGCGTTCAGCCTGCCGAGGCGCAGGCAGGAAGCGTCAAGGGAAAGAATCGAGGGCAGTCAACGAACAACACTCAGCCGTGGCAAAAGCAGCCAATTCCAGAGGGCACCCCGCAGCTGACCACCAACAAACCAGGCTTCATTGCAACGTTCCGCAGGGCAGGGCTTTCGTCTAGCGCGCAGACTTTCTGACGCAGCAGTAGGCCCATGGCCAGAAATTGAAGGAAATTGAAGTATGCGCTCCGACAGACCCCACCAGTACCTAAACAAACAAAGCGCACCAGAAGGCGCCAACGGTGAGGCCGGGCTTGTGCGCCAGCAGCACCGGGATGGAGCCGTACAGTCCGAAGTTGGACTCGGGCAGGTACTCGAACACGTCCAGGTTGTACATGCGGTACGGCTCTGCTTCCTGCTCCAGACCTACGGCAGCACAGTGTGGTTGGTTGAAAACTAATGATTTTCAGTTGCTCAAATACGTCAAGGGTGTTCATGCTGTACAGCTATGCCTCCTGCTCGGGCACGCCTGCAGCAGCAGGGCAGCGCAGTAGCTATCAGCAAATAATCCCATCATCTCAGAGGGTGGGCATGCAGCACGGCTGCGCCCTCCTGCCCCGGCACGCCTGCGGCAGAAGGCAAGTGGGATCAAATGTTCGACTTCGGTAGTAAAAACCTGTTAAGTCAGAGATGCACACCACTGAACTGTGCATTGCACCTGTGATGGGCTGCATCCGTGATGGGCCGCAGGGACAGGCTGCAGAGACAGCCTGGCTCAGAGTGCACAGATTGCATGAGGCTCTGAATCGGATGTGCACCTGTGGTGGGCTGCAGCGACAGGCTGGTGGCGCGCTCCGGCAGGCCGTACACGTGCTGCGCGCCCGGGAAGGACAGGTCGAAGGATATCGCCTCCGGGCCCTTGGGCTTGGAGTCGGAGAACGACTTGAAGGTCTCCTCCCACCAGCCCTCCGGGTCCCCCTCCTGTTTCATGTGCAAGGAGCGTTAAGATCATCGGCTGCAGGCAAAACCGATCACGGTGGTGTGGCTGGAGGACACTGCGCCCTGCTTTTTGTTCCTGTTGGGAGCCCTTGAAGACCGAGACAAGTTGTGTTCACAACGGCCTGCCACACTGAAGAGGCAACTGTCGTGAAGATAAGACACAGCTGCCCTGCCTTCTGCAAAACTGAGCGAGCGGCTGTGCAGCTTTTGAGGCGCTTGAGGGAGTTGAACGCAGCTAACGGATATTCCAGACCCATTCACAGCGCTTCATGCGGGACGCAAGTCGCGTCCCACCTTCTTCTCCCGCAGGTGCTCCATTGCGAACATCTGCGCCGCATTAAAGGCGATCGCCGGCTGCCCGGCAGCGGACACTGTGAGCGCCAGCGGCCGGAAGGCAAGCGTCACCGACACTGAGTCGCTGAGCGCGAGGCTGGTGCTGCCGCCCAGCAGCGCCTTGCTCTGCTTGCCCCAGGGCACCTGCCGCGCCGCCAGGTCCTCCCGCAGCACCGAGGGCACCTATATGGATAAACGCCATGATGTCAAAGTGTGGCGATGGATGGCGCCACCCTGAAAATCGTTCAGCCCACTGCAGCGTCTTGCTCTGATTGCCCTAGGGCACCTGGCGCGCCGCCAGGTCCTCCTGCAGCACCGTCGGCACCTGCATGGCGGTTTCATGTCATCTTGCCCATTGCAGCATCGTCGTAGCCACAGCAAGACCCAGCGAGCCGCGCACGCCGCTGCAGTAACACTGTCAGGCAGGCAGAAGAACGAATAAGCTCTGCTGGAAACCCTGTGCAATGCATTAATGATGATGGTCCCCAATGATCTCTTTCACAAGGACGCCATTCACAAGGACGCCACCCCAGGTAAGCGAGGCGTATTGCTGGCAAATTGGATGGCCTGGGTCCTGACGTTCCTGGAAGCGCCCCTTCGAGGCGTCCTCATCGATGTGCAGCCGGATGACGTCCTTGTAGGCCGTCAGCGTCAGCACAAACTCGGCGGCGTTGGCCTCGTTGACAACGCGCGCCGTAAGCTTGCTGTCCTCCACGGCCAGCGTGTCCGCTTGCACGGCGTACACCTCGCCCTTCTGGCCGCGCAGGCGCTTGCAGAACGCCACGTCTGAGCATTTCTGCGAGAAAGTGGCGCAGAGCTGATCAGCTTGAGAGTAACGATCAAGCGCCCCGATGTTGGTATACGCGTATGTCGCACAGCAGCAGCATCTCATGGCCATGCCAACGCCCTCTGCCTGCGCCTGTGAAGCTCCGCATTCGATCATGAGGATCCGCAGACCCGTGCAAAGTTGTACGGCACTTGAGCAGCTGCTTGTCAACATTGTCACACCTTGAAGTCGTGATCCTTGAAGGCGAACGCGTCTTCCGGACAATTCGCTGCCATGCCGAGCAGCAGCACTAGGCTGATCGCCACTACGCGCGCTCTGCCCATTGCGCCCCAAACGCAGATGATCTCAGATGCGCACGTTGCTCCTGACAAGCACCGATTGAAAGCTGAGCTCGGAGCCAGGCGTTACTTGAGAGCTTTTCCGAAGCTCATCACTTCAGCACATACACACCTCTTGAAAACCCCTCATCGTATACGTTTGTTGGGCCAACTTCGTGGACTACAAACGTGTGTTCTGTCTGAGCTCTGGCGCAGGATACGCGAGAGAGTCTTGCCGAAAATGCCCTGCCCCTGTGGCGCTATTGCTAGGGTTTGGTGGGCTCAAAGGGGCCTTGCGAGCTGCATTCTGCACGAGACTTGTATACATCCTGCGCACAAGCAGTGATCATGGTGTCGCACCTCTCCACGAAGCGTTGCTGAGAATTGCTACCAAACCATCAATCCCACACTGTTTCCGATACCAGCGCTGCAGGCTCAGTCACCCGTAGCATCGTGCGCCTGAGCTTAGAAGGAAACGCCATGGGTCAGGCCCTGAGCCACTCGGAGGCGCCACCGCCGGTGGTGCTGGTGCCGCCGCTGTTTGAGCGCGACCTACGCCTGCGGGTGAGCATCTTCGTGACGACAGAGAGATGTTACAGCTCTCAAGTCGCCAGACTGTGCATGAATTGACCATAATGCACAACTTTGGCGCTACATGTCGCATTTTGCATGTGGAGATATGATCTGTCCGCCGCCCCGCAAATGTAGCGCACCACAAACCGAGGCCGCCTCTTCTGCGCAGACGCGCATGGCGCATTCCAGCTACGAGTACATGTTCGGCAAGCCGGCGCTGCGATTCCTGTTGGAGGACTACATGCAGGTCTGACCTTGATCCATTCACATTCCTGGCATGTCCGCCAAGTTGCATGCGTGCCTGTTGCATTGAGCAGCTAGTGAAAGACAGCGTTTCCGACCTCCTCGCCCTGTTCGACCTGATGCATGAGCACCATGCTGACTATCCTGCTCCAATGCAGCCGTCGGCGCGTGCGTGGCTGAACTTCCGGCCCGCGGAGGACCCTCGCATCAGCGTGTCCGCCGTGCTGGACACGCCCACCTCGGAACCGCAGCGCGGAACAGGCACGACCTGTGACTTTGCCTGGTTCGACTGCACGAGCAAATAATCGGTCTCGTCAGCAAATGGGTACTGGCATCAACCGCTGTGTATGCACAATGTGACGCTGTGATATGCCGCTGCGCACAGCCTGACCCAATGCCACATGCACACAGGCGTGGTCAATCTCAGGTACCAGCCGAACCCGCAGGACTACCTCAACTTTTTTGACATCAAAGCCCAGGTGCACATCTGATTGGCAGTTCAGATGTGCTCTATCAGCAGACGCAATGTGTTACGGTGCCAAATGACTGCGGTGCCAAATGACCGCGATGCATGGCCAGCCATAAGAATGTCTGCGCAAGCTGGTCAAGATTGGAGATGCAACATGGTGCAGGCGCGGAAGGGTGGCATCGCCAGGGCGCGCGCGTGCCTGTTCGACGCGGGCACCGGGCTGGGCGGCTGGGCGAGCGTGCCTCTGGTGCAGGGCAGCGGCGAGCGCGCGCTGGTGGGCCTGCGCTATGGCAGCGCGAACCTCACCTCCGGCCTCGTCGTCAGCCCCTCCACCCAGACTCTCGAGAAGCTGTGGCTGGTGCGGCTCCTCTTGGCTCAGTGTGGGAAGCTCGACTGAGACACCTGTCATCTTGAGTCGAGTCAAGTAAGAACGACTTGTTCTCAGTGCTACGACCGGCGAGTATGGCGTGCAAGAATCGTTCATGTTCACGTTTACAAGCAATTTGCTCAGTCTCGTGCTGAGGAGGTGCCGAGGGAGATCTCTGTCGGGTCTGCAGGGCGGTCAGCAGGGGGCGCTGTCCTTTGGTGTGCAGACCACACCGGGGCAGCCGCTGGACAGCCTGGGGGGCAAGGCTGGTGTGCAGAGCTTCGGGGAGGCATGCCAGAACCACATGAGCTACTGCATTGCGTACACGCCGGTCACCACCAACACCCCTCCAGGTGACAACAGTGATGCTGTTGATGTTTGTCGGACACAAGGCACAGCGCCGACTGGCAAAACGAGACTCTTGCGCCCACTGTCCACACCAAGCGATGCTCAGTCGTTCCTCTGGATGCAAGGCATGACTGTGGGCAAACACAACAAAAACGAAGTGAAACCGCTGCAGGGCGGGGCACCTTCACGGCGGCAGTGGAGGTGAAGGACCAGCGGCAGATGCTGGTGTCCTTCCTGTACCACCTGGCGCTGCAGCGCAACATCCGCAACCCCTTCGAGGTGCGCACAAGCAGTCAATCATTCAACCTCTCGACAATCAAGATTGTATTGAACATGAATGTATGTCGTTGCTGTATCACCTGGCGCGGCAGCGCAACATCCGCAACCCCTTCGAGATGCGTACACTATGCATCAACCTTTCAGCAGTCTGAAGTATCTCGGAATTTTCAAGTCTGTCGTTCCATTAGCACAAGGCGCTGGACGTCCGCAACCCCTTCGAAGTGCGCTGCTCTGGCAGCCACCGCCATTTGCTGAGTCTTTCTCATCGCATTCGTGTTTCAGAGCCATTTCTGGGAGGCTGCATACCCCGCCTACCGCCGCATGCGTCGCAGCTGTGGAGCCACCCAGCGCTGCACATGCAGATGGCGGCGGCGCACATACGCGCCTGCGCTGACTGCTGATGCTTCCACGATTGGCGTTGTTGGTGTGCCCAGGGCACGGACGTGGTGGCCATCACCAACTACCTGGACGTGGGTCTGCAAGTCGCCACCGACTATGCGTCTGCGAATGGCGACTCGCCGCCTGTGAACGGCGCAGCGCTGGGCGTGGCTTGGCAGGCGCGAGCTGCTGTATGAGTATTGTTTGTTCTCAGGAGTGCCAGCCATTGTATAGGTTGTTTTTGCTCTCATGGCCACCTCAAAAGGCGCTTGTCATGAAGCGCCTGGGTCGTGATGGCGCGGCGAAGTCACCTTGTGCACTGATGCGCCTGCAGGCAAACCGTGGGCTGCTGCTGAAGGCCAACATCGGGTCCGACAGCATCGGCGCAGCCGTGGCGATCAAGTCCTGGTGCGTTTCCTGCGCTTGTGTTGCTGACGGGGTGCTGCACCATATCACACCTTTCTCTGCCTTCCAGGGCTGTGGATGTCACAACTCTCGTCTGCTCAGCTGTGGCAATATCTGCCACAGGGCGCACCCCTCCTGGACGGCGGCAGCCTCGGCGACGTGGGTCTATGGCAGCAGCTCGCCCAGGCTGGGCCTCACCTTTGGCGTCGAAAACCACGGCAACATCAGGTGCGCTTGTTGATGCTGACCGTGGCTGAGGCCCACCCTGGGCTCTCGTTTCATGCCTGGTGGAGATCTGGCTATTGAGAGCACCTTTTCACGTCGCGGTGCGCCCTTGTGAGGCAGCAGCTTCACGGCAGCCTGCAACGGCAACGGCAACGCGAAATTTGATTCAGTACTGACTTCTGTGGTTGGTCAACACAGGTACGAGCGGTCCAAGGACGCAGCGCCGCGGGGCTCCAGCGTGGTGCAGCGCCACTACGCGATGCCCGAGGACATCAACAACGCCGAGGGCAAGGGCCGCCTGGTGGGTTGTATCAGGAGTTTTGAGTGCCTAACATGCAGAACATCTGGGACGCTGCCTGCCAGCTATGTCACACATGATGATGCTGGGTGTCGCGGGGGACGCATGCGCTTGGTGCTGCAGTGGTCGCCGGTCTATGCATTGCCGCTTCTGACAGCTGCTCTGGCGTGTTGATGTGGGGCTTTGGCAGGCAATGCATCCAATGAGTCACGAGCCACCGTGCCTGCCAGCACCACTCAGCACGCCCCTGCGCGAAGGGGCCATCAACGCATTTTGAACCCACTGGTCATTGCAAACCTTGATGCGCAGGTGCCGCCGGAACAGATGGACGATCCCGAGGTGCTGGGCCAGGTGCCGCGGCCGGCGGACCGCGTTCTGTGATGCGGGAGAAGTTGGACGGAGGGACGATGAGCTGGCCTTGGTTGGGCATTGGCTCACGCCGCAGAACTGCTGTTGCTTGACAGCTAGAGATGAGCTGTCTACGTGTTGCCTATGACCTAGAATGCCTGTCGAGAGCGATGACAGACGGCAACGGCGAGCGCTGGCCTCCCTGTGCGCGATAACATTTGAGCAATACACGTGGATCCTTCGGGTGCCTATAGTACATTACCTAGACCTGTGCCAGCAGGCCTGCAGGAATGTGTTGTGCGTGACATGGAGAGAGAGAGAGAGAGAGAGAGAGAGAGAGAGAGAGAGAGAGGTTACACTGTTCCAGCCTCACTAAGGCTGATTAGCGTTAAGAGGCATCCTTGTTGCCCACCAGTACTAAAAACCGGCAAGGCCTGCAAGTTCCTTCAGCTTCCCAACGCAAAGTCAAGTTCATTTCGCTTTCACGCTATTGGACATCATCATCAGTGCTTTCGAGCAGCTCCTGCCTTATTGCACCGCTCACCCTATGTCTACACCACAAAGGTCATAAGAGTATCAGCGAATGCTTTCGTCTCGAAATTTGTAGCGCTGTGTAGACCCAGACAAGAATTTGGCAAGCATGGAGCTGCCCGTCACAGATAGAGACCTGATTCAAAGGTAACCTGGGTGGAGACGTCCTGTCGCACAGGGCTGTGTAAGGGCCGACACTCTTGCCATGGCACGGTATGCGCACAGGATGGCTTGCTGTCCAACATGCACAAGGAAAGATGCTTGGCGAAATTTGTTCACGGAGTGTTTTCTTCTGCTTTCGTGACCAGGTGTCAAAGGGAGTTCGAGGAGGCTCAGAGCTCCGGCGCCGACACAAGCAGCGAGGGACTGCGCCTTGTGTGGGTGGGCCTGGCCTTTCACTTTCTAAACAACTATACCGCATGCCCGTTTCGGCTCTTGTTACTAAATTGCGTTGCATTGCAATCATCTACTGCCAGGGCGTACCTCTCATCGTTGAGAGCTGCTCATGGTTTCTGCAAAGCATGGCGCACCAGCGTCACATCGCAGTGGGCGTTGTGCACTGGATGCCGAGCGTGCTGTGCCGGGCTGCGCAGGCGCTGGTGCACTCGCGGAGCCTCGCGACGGACGTGAAGCGCGGCGTGCAGCTGGCGGATACGATGATGGACAAACCGGGCGCCGACGAGCAGTTCCAGCGGGAACTCATTTACCTGCGCGCGGTGGGCAAGTACCGCAGCGGCAAGCTGCTGGAGGCGCGGCGGCAGCTGGACGAACTGCTCAAGGTTCCTTGACTTGTTCGATGTATTCATTCAAATGGCAATGAGACTGCGTTAAAATCGGTGTACTGCCGGAGGCGCGGCGGCAGCTCGATGAGTGTATTGCCCACGTGTTTCGCGATTTCACACATGCAGCGCTAGACACGGCAGGCAACTCGCATGCGATTGGTATTTCCAGCAGTCAACGACTGCCAGCGCCAACGCCTGCCCAGCCGCTTCGAGCCATCAAAGATGACATGAAATTGGAGATGTGATTGCTACCCCCTGCAGGTGGCGCCGGACTCGCATCAGGCGAAGGGCTTGAAGCAGGTACCGTCTGCACCCACATGCGTTCGCTGCTTTGAAGTGCACAGTGTACTGTCCAACCTGCAGAAGCGCATCCTGACAGGGAGTTTGCCAGGTCTGCCAAAGTCTCAATGCTGCTGATCTTATCTATATGCAGGCGGTCGAGGACCAGATAGTCAAAGAAGGCCTGATCGGTGTGTTCTCGGGCAATCTGGCTTGCGCGCCCTGATGTCAAAAGCTGTGGCTGCTGATAGCTGCCGTGCCGCGACTGCTGCCGGGATGCAACTGCGTCGAGCGTTGTCTGACTGTTTTGCTGGGCATTGCAACAGGCGTCGGGGTCGTTGGTGGGCTTCTGGGAGTTGGAGCGGTCGTCGTGTCTGCGCTGCTCAGCAGCAGGCGCTGATGGCGCATGGCGGCTGTGTGTGCCGTACCTCTAGAGCTGTGTTTTGCTGTGCCGCTCCGATCGATGGTGACGTGCGAAGGTCAGGGAAACCAAAAGTCCTCGAGTCAGGCTCTTTGTAGCCATTACACCCGATTACACCCAACTGCACCCAAAAACATCCAGATACCTCTGCAAAGGTTATTTCAAGCTGCATGACAATAATTCCTACACACCATGTCATTGCAACGGCAGGGTCGAAATACCCATGAATCTCGATGATAATTCGAGTTTCGCGTGCTCTGTGGAGTAAGCAGACTACATATTCCCCGCGCAACGGGAAGAGGACCACCAGCTGCAACCCAGATGTGTCGTCCTCGGCCCCGGTTATCACTTGCATGCAGGAATCGAAAGTGGCGCTTCAAGCCAAGCATCAAAATGATGTTCCCTGGCGATCTGTACGCGCCCCCTCTTCTGCGTCTTGGGTCGACTGATCACCTTCGCATCGCATCCCGCGCTTGCCGGGACAGATGATGCGAAGGAGATGACGACTTAGTGCCGCCAATCATCTCGGAGAGTGAGCAGTGGTGGTTGTGCGACACACAGTCTCAGCACACTGTCAGTGCTCCTGGGAGGCGGGGGCAGCAGTATTAGTTGATGCCGCCCGCGAGCATGTGGCCGCCGTGGCCGCCGACTGGTCCATGGACGGGGCCGCCGCCGCCGCTGCGGTGGCCTGGACGGCTTCTGCTCAGGTTGCGCCGGTGGTCGCGCCCATCAAAGTGCACGACGGGCCCCAGCAGCAAGTGCGGCGGCTGCATGCCCATCTGTCCCAGGCCATCGTGCATGCCCTGCGCGCACATTTCCACCGGCGGAGTGAGGGCGACGTGCCAGCGAGTGTCGCATCAATACGTTCATCAGTGTATGTCCGTCAATCCTCCGCCTGAAACAGACTGTCTGGAGCAGCGCCGCCGAGGCACCCCGCTCACTGCACCGCAACGAATGCCAGCAGAATTGCCGCACCAATCCACAGACTGCAACCTCACAGCCACTGTACCTGCAGCTTCTGCAGCATCGATGCAAGCGGCATGCCGTAGCCGTCCATCAGCGAGCCGTGGGACTTGACAGTGTTGCTGCTGTTCATGCTGACGCCGCCCGGGATGCCGCCGCCATTGGGCTTGCTGGCGACCATACCGCCGTTCATGCCGTCTGCCATGCTGACACTGCGCGCACAGCTGGGGCGACTCAACATCAGCAAATCAACGTTAGTATCATCGACGGCAACTGTCTGCGGCCAGGAAGCACCGCGCCCTGCGGGATGATGCACGACGCAGGGCGTGCCAAGTTGCCAAGTGGTACTCTGTCAGCGTCCGCGGACAAAGCACTGGAGGCCCTATTGCTGCTAGGGGAAGTGCTGCTGCTAGAAGGCGGGACGCACTCGTCACCAACGCCAGGGCCCATGTGCGGCACGGGAGACAGGTGCGTCTTCACCATCCCCGGCGGCAGCGGCGGCTGGTAGCCCGGGCTGCGGGCGTCCAGTGGCACGGTGGACAGCGTGATGCTGATTACTGACACGTGCCGCGTGACGCTGATGCTGTCCAAGCCCTCCTGTGGCAATGGAAACATTCGCGGGTCTTGGAAGAGGTGATTGGAAGGGGGCGTCGCGGCATGCAGGTTTCGAGGCTCTGTCGATCTGAAAAACAGCAGCAAAGGAGCACACAAAGCAGTAAGAGACCGAACCTCGATGGGCTCCCAGGTGTCCTGAATGGCGATCGATGAGATCTGGTTGTTCTGGTGCAGGCCCGGGATGCGCCGCTTGATAATCTCGGCTGCATTGCATCACGTCACAAGCTCGCTTTTTGACAGAGCACGGCGCAGATGGAGACGGATGGGCGGCGTGCGGCCGCCATACAGACATGATAGAGGCAAAACGTCATGTACGTCAAAGGACTACCAAGTGTGCGCGACAAGTCGACAACGCTCACTAATTGTGACCGTCTTGTTGATGGCCTGGCCCATGGCTTTGAGCTCCACGGCGGTACATCCCTTTTGCTGCAATGACATGACAGGCATATTGGAATGCATTGCAACTGCCCCTGTTGATTGACCATGTGTGTGCGGCGGCGATGCGCATTGGGACGCATCAAGGCATGTGGGGAGCGTCTGAGCAGCACATGGGCGGGGCTACTCACCGTGAGCAGGCCCGTGGCATAGGCGATGTAGTTGCGTGTTTTGCCCGGCCCGGTGATGCGTATCTGCACATGTAAGTATCTTGCAATTAGATAGCTTTGTGACAAAGTATGCACATGCTCGCGCTGGAGACCGCCGGCAGCGTCCTCACCTCATGGTCCTGAATCTTGGTCTCCTCCTGCGGCCTTGGCTGCTCTAGTCGCACATATCGATCTAGCGTCAGCTCCCGCTGTTGGCTGTTCATCGCCTGCGGGACCCCGTGCCTTCGTCACTGTGAGCCGCCAGCGCAAGGGCGGTACCACGACAAAGACAGACAGGTTCCCAATCAGTACGTCAGACTAGCAGGTGTATCGAGAGGCGGCTTGTGCAGTCGTGGTACAAATGGTCTGACGTTCTGACGCGTCAAAACATTCTGTGGCCGGCACTAGGGGTGATTAGGTGTTAACCCTTAATCACATCATTTTAGCCCTCATTTAATGTAGTCCCTGCACGGGGGGTCGCTGAAGTGTAGCTAATCTATACCAATTAAATCGAGCCAATCATGCCACACAGAAAAGCAAGCGAAAGGGCTTGTAATCACCACACTTGACGCGCGTTCGCATTGCAGAGCCCTCCTTTCGACCTCGGAACCACTCCCGGCAACACCCACACCGCTGTTGCACGCCACGATCGATATTGCATTTGGACTACCAGCAGCCACCTTGATTGGCGCGCCTTTGTGAACCGCTGCCTTGGGCGGCATGTCGCTGGCGTTTGATGAATATGGGCGGCCCTTCATCGTCATCAGAGTAAGTAATGTAGCCCCACTGACCCAAGGGTGTTCAGGGTGCTGATCGAGCATTCGATGCAAGTGTTCATACTTAAGCCTTCTGATGGCGTTGCCGCGCAATGTATCCAACAGGAGCAGGAGAAGAAGGGCAGGCTTAAGGGCCTGGAGGCGCACAAAGCCAACATTGTGGCCGCGAAATCGGTCGCGCGGCTCATGCGGTCGTCTATGGGGCCAAAGGGCATGGACAAAATGATGCAGAGCCCGGACGGCGACATCCTCATCAGTGAGTCCACTGAGTAACTGTTCGAGTCGTCTCAGTAAAGAGGCATGCACGATGCAAGTGCATGCCGACGGTCCGCTCAGCCATGCCGCGGCGCAACGCTGGCAATCATCGACTGACGCTTGTGTCTCCTTGGGCTGCAGCCAACGACGGGGCGACCATCCTGGATCAGATGGAGGTGGAGAACCAGATCGCCAAGCTGTTGGTGGAGCTGTCGCGATCGCAGGACCAGGAGATTGGCGACGGCACCACCGGCGTGGTTGTCCTGGCGGGCGCCCTACTAGAGCAGGCAAGTCTGAAAACACTTTGCTCCCCCTCCAGTGATTGGGGCTGCAGCAATAGTGCTGGAGCTCTGCGCTCCGACAGACAGCACATATAGCGAGCATCTCCGGCCGGGGACTGCGTCGCAGACAGGCCAGCAGCAGCGTGCGTTGCGGCTGCAGTCGACACGGCGCTGTGCCAGGACAGGCAGACAGCCTGCAAGCTCCTACTGCCAGCCGTCCAGCGCTTCGCTGGCGGCGGTCGGTGTGGACTCAGCGCCTCTCATCGCTTGAGTTGCACAAGGGAGCGCTGTCGCGGCTGGGCCTCTGCTGCTAGAACGAACTGGGGTCCTGAGGGCGGGCCTGGCCTGTCGATCGCTCTGCTCGCGGCCTGCTGGCGCCTCGATCACACCCTCGCCGCCCTGGCAAGCGCAGACTGGGAATCTCCGTTAGACATGAGGTCCACCCGCTGAGCATTGCGGATGGCCGCCTGCGAAACATATTCTTTCACAATCTCAACGTCTGTGTCCTATTGCAAGCAACACGCTTGATCCTGCCTCCAGGCAGAGCAGCTGCTGGGCATGGACACCCACCCGCTGCTCGTGGCGGAGACCTGCTTGTGGAATCTCCTCCCTCAGAAAACGCTTGGAAACCCTTAAAAATTTCTGCTTCTTCTTGTGTGAGCCCGCTTTCTTTCCTCCTCCTCCAGGCGGAGAAGTTGCTGGACATGGGCATCCACCCGCTGCGCGTGGCGGAGGGCTACGAGATGGCGTGCAAGGTGGCGGTGTCGCGCCTCGACGCTATCGCCGAGTCCTTCGACTTCACCGCCGACGACCTGGAGCCCCTCGTCCGCACCTGCATGACCACGCTCTCCTCCAAGATGTGAGGCTCCGCTGGGAAGAAGACGACTTGACCAATGGCCGCCTTCTCCGATGCATGCGTCCCCTGAGACCTGGAGCGCCTCGTCCGCACCTGCGTGACCACGCTGTCCTCTTATATGTGAGTTTTGCTGGCATTCGATTGTCCTGTAAGGCGTGAGTGTGCTGCCCTCTGTGCGAGGTCTACTCTTCACCGCGAGTGCGCTCAGCGACGAGCTGCCACTGAGAGACCCGGACGCTGATTGCACTTCCTTGGGCAACGACGCGGCTGTATTAATCACTGGCTGGTGATCGCGAACTGCGCGACGGCAAGACGCTGTTGCAACAGGAGCAGCGTGGAGCAGCACACTAACGCCGCTGCTACCGGACTGTGCAGTGTGGGGCGCTGCAAGCGGGAGCAGGCGGAGATGTGCGTCAAGGCAGTGCTGGCGGTTGCGGACCTGGCGCGCAAGGACGTCAACCTTGACCTCATCAAGGTGGGGCTGCTGCAGCATCAGCTTTGACCCTCTGCATTCAACTGGAGCCGGCATCTTCCACCTGCGGCGCGGCAATGGACGGTCGCTGGCGAAAGACAGTGGGCCCCGAAGAAGGACTCTGCAAGTTGCGGGTGCCGAGCCCCAGTGCCACAGCATCTATGCGGCCCAAGTGCCTAGCTGATGATCAACTACATGACCCAGACTCCGGCGGCCCGCATACAATACATCTATGGCAGGCAGCTGCTGTAAGGATCTGGTGCTGGACAAGGACTTGCCAATCTAATTTCTTTGAGACGGCTTCAATGCATTTTTCTCAAATCTCTTTGGCAGGTGGACGGCAAGGTGGGCGGCAAGCTGGAGGCCACCAAGCTGGTGCACGGGCTGGTGCTGGACAAGACTACCCCTCGTCAGCCCTAATTACTTCCTGAAACCCCTGTTGCAGGTGGATGGCAAGGTGGGCGGCAAGCTGGAGGATACCAAGCTGGTGTACGGGCTGGTGCTGGACAAGGACTTCAGCCACCCGCAGATGCCCAAGGAGCTGACGGACGTCAAGCTTGCCATCCTGACCTGTGCCTTCGAGCCGCCTAAGCCCAAGACCAAGCACAAGGTGGGTAGACAAGGCTTTTTACAGGGGGTGAAAGGCGGTCGGCGTGGTAGCGGCAGACCTGCTGTCTGGGACTCCACCGCCACACACAATGTTTGCGTTGTCGCTCTTCAGCTGCCTGCGTCAGCGTGGCTGGCTTACTCAAGAGTCTGGTGTTTGGAGCATGTGTGCTGTTGACAGACGACGGGAGTTCGGTGAATTGGAAATATCCAGAGTGGTAACTGATCAACATGGGCTCCGGTTTCTCGCGCAGGTGGACATCGACACCGTGGAGAAGTTCGAGAGCCTGCGCGCGACAGAGCAGCAATACTTCACCGACATGGTGCAGAAGTGCAAAGACTCTGGTGCGTGTTTGCTTCATGTTAAACATGTTCTGATTCAAGTCTTGTTCGTTCTGGCTGCCTGGCTGCCAACTGCGCAACTCTGTCCAAGGCCAGGCGCCAGGCTTGCGTTTGCTCTTGATCACCAGCGTCCTCCTCTGGACCAAAATTCCAGTGGCTCGAACATCGCAAAGTATTGAGCCTGTTCTGCGCCAAAGGCTGCCAGACCTGAGACCTGAGACCTCGAGTTCTGTACCCGGCGCAGGCGCGACGCTGGTGGTGTGCCAGTGGGGCTTCGACGACGAGGCAAACCACCTGCTGATGCAGCGCGGCCTGCCTGCGGTGCGCTGCCTGCTCTGCTTCTCGTCGGTGCACTACTAGTGGCAGTCTCGATAATGAGAGAGACAGTTTCAAGTGATGACAGTTTCTAACATGCTTCGAATTGTGAACGATTGGCAGGTGCGTTGGGTGGGCGGCGTCGAGATCGAGCTGCTGGCCATGGCCACCGGCGCCCGCATCGTGCCCCGCTTCGAGGAGCTGTCCCCCGAGAAGCTCGGCTCCGCCGCCTCGGTACGTTCAGTTGATCACAAGGGTGTTTGCCCTTGCTCGATGCACGGATGTCTGTTTTGCACGCAAGGCACACACAGAAAACGCAAGAAACATAGCACAGCAGAACAGCCTGCTTGGCATCTCTACAGGGAGTCCTCCTGAAGCACACCTGTCAGCACGGTGTGTGCGCGGCCGCTGCCTGATGAAAGCTCTGGCGCTTGCTTCAGAGGCCGTGAGAGCCTGAAAATCTGCAGGAACCAAAGAATGTCGTGCCGCGGTTCGCAGGTGAAGGAACTGGTGTTTGGCACGACGCGCGACCGCATGCTGGTGGTGGAGGGCACCCCCCAGTCCAAGGCCGTCACCATCTTCGTGCGCGGCGGCAACAAGGTGCACACTGCTGGCGTCCTTTGACACCCTACGAAAGAGCCTCGGAAGAGCCCCGCAGATTGCCCCCAACCTGCGAGCTGCAGCCCATGGGCAGAGGCCAGCACTGTAGGGCTCCTTGCGCGTGTGTGTAACAATGCGCACCCATTTGCGGAGTCCCGAACTGACGCGGCCCTGCGCATCATACGCCGCAGATGTCCGCGGTGGAGGCCCTCTGGTATCGTTGATTGCGCTGAACAAACACACATTTGCGTCGCAGATGATCGTGGAGGAGGCGAAGCGGTCGATCCACGATGCGCTGTGCGTGGCGCGCAACCTGGTGCGCGACAACCGCATCGTCTACGGCGGCGGCTCAGCGGAGATCTCCTGCTCCATCGCCGTCGGCGACGCCGCGGACGCACAGCCTGGCGTGGTGAGTTCTGCCGTGACACGCCACCACCCTTGACACGGCAAACCTTGACATGCCAATTCTTTACTTCTCCTGCTCCGTCGCCGACGGCGACGCCGCGGGTGCACAACCCGGCGTGGTGCATACCCTGGCATGCCGCAGCGATGCCTGTCGTTCGGCACGTTTGCATGTCGACCCAGGCCGGACCTGCTGAGATCTTTTCTGCCGGGGGGCTGGGTGTGCTGCAACAGGGACTAGTCATGCATGGGTGACAGCCACATTGATTGTGTGAGGCACGCCGGTCATGGGCTGCTGCGCATCTGAAGTGTATCGCCTCCGGCAGTTCGTCCGCAGCTTTCTCTCCTTTGCCTCGAGCTTTTCGGGACGTTTACATTGCGCAGGAGCAGTATGCAATGCGGGCATTCTCGGATGCGCTGGAGGCCATTCCGCTGGCGCTGGCGGAGAACAGCGGCCTGGCGCCCATCGAGAGCCTGACGGAGGTCAAGGCCCTGCAGGCACGCACTGCTGTCCTGCCTCACAGTAGTCTCTCCAGTGATGCCGTTCGCGGCCATGCCTGCTGCCGAGTTGCGCACAGCGGCTGCTGCTGTGGCAGCATGCACTGCACTGGCTCGGCGCCCAATGTTGTCTGTCCGCAGATCAAGGAGAGAGGCCTTAGCAGCGCACAGATCACCGGCTTGCGGGTATTGAGGGTGCTCATACGTTCTATGCTAAATACTTTCTGCGCGCGCACAGATCAAGGAGGGGCAGCACCACCTGGGCATCGACTGCAACCAGGTGGGGACGACGGACATGAAGCAGCAGGGCGTCTTCGAGACGCTGAAGGGCAAGCAGCAGCAGCTGCTGCTGGCTACGCAGGTGCGATTTGCGTCCTTGCTGTTGACTTCCTCTCTCTTTGCTGTTGACTTTCTGGAAGAGATGCAAGGAAGCTGAGAAGTCATCGCTGTTCGAATGGTATTCATTCTTTGAAGCTCAGAGTGTCAGATGTTGAGGAGCAATACACCTGCGAATCATATCTGCTGTAGCAATGACGGCGAACACTGTTGTTGAGTTTCGTTTCGCTGACGCCCGCAGGTGTGCAAAATGATTCTGAAGATCGACGACGTGATCAGTCCCTCATCATACTGACAGCCGCACTAGGGCAAGCCACCATATCCAGGCAGGTGTGAGTGACATGGTGTAGCCCTTCTGGGAGACATGATGGTGGTTGCAAAATTGGCAGCGTGTTTCTGAGAGCAGAGCGGTGCTGTCGGTGGCTCCGGTTCAGGCGGCTCGAATGTTCTGGGCCCTTCACCATAGTTTTCATCAGAGTGACCGGCTGTGTAAGTGGAACGCTGTTGCATGCTGCGCGCCAAAACCAATCTGGCGCATCGGTGCGGCGCCGTGCTGCCTCCAATCATTGAATGGCTGCCCTCTGGACTGCGCCTATCTTGCAGCAGCAGGCAGCTTCGACTTGATCAGGCCCTTGAAGAAGTCCAGGCTGTTACCATCGGGCGACAGCGAATACCGCTCCCCTTGACTGTCCTCCGCCAGCAGGTAGCCATCAGGCGTCAAGCCTCGTATCTGCACTCTGACATCCTCCTCCCCTGACTTCTCACCCTTCAGCGTCACCTGCGTGCAGCGGCACGAGCAATGTTCCTCACCAAAACTTCAGTACAGATGCACATTATCGGCAGGAGCAGCAGCCCCAACACGCCGACCGGCATGGCCAGCACGACCAGCAATGATGTGCGCGGCGGTCTGGCCGTGCACTTGCGGCAGAGCCTAGCGTGCAACTGGATGCCTACGAAGCGTTGGGTGTGACACTGACCTCCTGGCCGCTGTGCAGCCAGTTGTCTGTGTACGCAGCCTCGAGGGGCCCAAAGCCTTCTGTCTTCAGAGTGTGGACATGCTGCTCCAGCCGCGACAGGATGCCCGCAAGCAGCGCCTGCACACATCATGACAAGGCGTTCTCTCGTGCATGGTCGTTGTAAGCAGCAAAAGCACGGCCTGCCTCCCAGATGCACTGAAATCGGCCCGTTCCATGCAGACACACCGTCGAGCAATCAGACACCCAAAGCGCGCACAGTCAGCATGTCCCCACTTCGTCGCACACGATGACACAACAATGCTCGGCACGCGCGTCTGGCCTGACGCAGAGGCTGCCGGCCTGTCACGGCTGGGATCCTCCGCCGCTGCACAATAAGCAAGGTCTGACAGGAATGTGCACGCGCCTCTGGGCTGACGGACAGGCTGCTGTCCTGGCCGCCGGTGCGGCGTTGGTGCTCCGCCCGCAGCAGCGCGTCGATGCAGGTGCTCGGCTCCTCGTTTCCTAGGTTCAGGCCCACGCCGATGACCACCTGATGGTTGGGACACAGACGAGCCAGCACTCGTAGAAACATCTTGACCCTGGATCCAATGTGCGCCGTGTCTGGTACAGACGCTGGAAGCCCAGGCAACTGAAATACGTGCCTGTTCTGCCACAGCCTCAGGCTTGCACGAGTTGATGTGAAGCCCCCTTTCGGTCCGGCAGTGCATCTTGTGCATCGCTGACCGAGGAGTCCCGCCCCCGCCAGCAGGTTGTTCTTTCCAGCGGGTCATGTTGGGTTCTTCAAGCCTCGGACAACCAGGTCACCTGGAACTGGTGGTCTCGGTACACAGTTTGGCACAGGATGCCGCCCAGCTTGTGCGGCCCGCTGTACAGGTCGTTGGGCCACTTGATGCGCACGTCCAGCGGCTGCCCCTCGCTGCCCAGCAGCTTGCCTGCTGACGCAGATCAGGTTTGAGTTCCTGTGCATGAGCCAACAGAATGGCACGGGACAGCGGCCGCCCCTGGCCGCCGCCCAGCAGCTGGCCTGCTGGTGCAGGAGGGGGTGCTCAGAAAAGGGGTGCTCGGGAGAGGCGCTGATGCAGTGATACCCTAGCCACCAGGCAGCGTATGTGATCCTGCTGCCAGGGGAGGTGCCGCAAGACCAGTGATGCACGCCATCACCATGTGATGCAATAGGGCAGGGCTGCACTTGCCTGCCTCCGCCTGGATGGCCTGCAGTAAGACCAGCGACACCACATACTGGATGAAAGGCAGCCGGGTGCCTGCACAGGAAAAAGTGCACGTCAGGATGGCTGGCGGATTTAGTGGGTTTTGGAATAGCATTATGCTAACAGATCGCCATGCGCTCGACTCCTGTGGCAGCAACACCGGCAGGCGCACCAGCAATATCCAGCCGCGTGAGCACCGAGAACATGAGACACCCTTCAGGCGATGTCCATGTGTTGCCGCCCCTGCCTGGCGTGCGAGCAGCAAGGCGTCAGATGCTTGTGTTCAGATCTCATCCTCATTCTACAAGATGCCAAGCAAAAGGCTCCCACCAGATGCACACGAGGGCGTGCGCCGACACAGCGCACCTTTGCCCTGGTACTGTGTGTCTGCGACGCACACAGTGCCATTGGGAAACAGGCGCGCGTTGTTCTGCAGCAGCGTCTGCGTGGACGGCAGGGCCGCCGCGCTGAGCAGAATCCTGCCCAGCTCTGCGGTGCTCAGCTGCTGTTGGCAGGCGGCCGCGTCAAAGCGCGGTGCGGACTGCAGCTGCTCCAACGCAAACTGTGGCACTGCGACAGCGCCGCCGCCCAGCGCGATGGTGCTCTGTGCGCACGGAAAAGCGCACATCCGTCAGTCGGTCAGCTTCTGTTCAAGGATTAATACGAATGCTCATATCTGTCGGTCTGCGCTACACGGCGTGCAGCGTAGCAACCAGACCCACCTCTGCGAGGCGCTGCTGCAACTCTGTGGCCTGTTTTGACTTCCTAGCGGTTACCAAGACTTCAGGCCTGTCAGGGCTGGACATGGCTGCCACTAAAGCACGCCTGCGAAGCGGACCGCCGCCGACTCGTTGGTGCCCGCGGCACGGAAATGCCGAGCGGAGCACTCGGAATAACGCTTTACTGGCACCGTGATCCCCAGGGAGGCTGCTAGGCCGCAGCAGTGCTGTCATGCGAGTCTGCACCTCCAGATATCTAACTGATTCCTTGCAAGTCGTCAGAAATCGATACGACACGTTCCTGCTGCTGATGAATTCGCTGTAGGTCTCTGTAGATTCTCCAGATGCAAAAAGCTGCCAGCACCAAACGCATAGGACGTATGCGGGCGTTGGCAACTGCAGCCTGCAGGACTGTTGCCGTCACGTGCTTTGCAAATATCCGAGATCGCCCAAGATTTCCAGTCGGTCATACCCGATTCGGTGTCTCAATTCCGCTTGCATCGAGTCTCAGTTGTGCTTGTTCTAGCTTGGTCATCAGGCACTGATAAGGTTGTACCACTATCCGTCCCGTGGTGCCATTTAAAGCAAGGATCTAGCTTTTGGAATCGCGTGAGAGCTGCCGTCAGGAGCCGCAGGCAGCAGGTCCGCGTAGCTGCGGACTGCCAGAATGCTTCGCAGGTCGCTGGACCTCCGTCAGAGCTTGGACCGGCCGGACGGAGCTCTAATTGGCGGCTTACACCATCTCAGCTCGAGCCGCAGCCGTCAACAAAACAGACAGGTCGTCCACGCACGCAGGCGGCTAAGCCCCACTCGGCTGCCTCTGCCCGCAAACGAGCGAGGATTTTACGCAGACCCAGAAGGCTTTATCTCCCAGGTATGAGGTGACCTGCACCATGTCCTTGTCAGTTGCATTCGCTGTCTCGAAGGTCGACACAGCACTTTACGAAGCATATGTGTAGCACAGCTGCTGTGAGCCGTATGTCCTCCTTCTGCAATGTCACATGCACCGACAATGTCGCACACTGCTGGTTCGGCACGAGTGTCCATGCGGCACTGACGAGACGGCATGCGCCATGCGGTACTGACGAGACGTCACACCATGTGTTTGATGCAGGATTGGCTGGACGCGCCGATGTCGGGGTCAGGTACAGAGGGCCCAACGTCGCTCAGTGAGCTGCCCCCGGGGCCGCGCAGCTGGGCAGATGCCTGCGGCGGCGGCGAGTGGGCGGGCTTTGGCACTGGGGACTTTTACGATACTACAGATGGCAGCTCAGCCGACGAGGCCACAGCCACGGCGAACGGCAACTCAGCAGGCAGCCCGCTTCCCCTCTCAGACAGCTCCCTTTCGGGCAGCACGCTGTCCGGCAGCTGGCGCGGCAGCGTCGACCCGGCGGACGAGCCGGCCGGCGCGGCGGTGACGGCGTCGCAGGAGCTGGAGGCACGCGGCGCGCTGCGGTCGCTGCTGCGGCGGCTGACGCCGCAGTGGCTGACGCCGCGGCAGCGGGGCCTCGCGCTGCTGTGGATGCTGGTGGGGCTGGTCGCCACCAATTGGTACGTTGCAGACCTGCGTACGGCTGCTTGGCGGCCCTCGATGCGCAGAGCAAATGGCCGCCCACAGCAGCCTGGAGTGTGGCACATCAAGCCAGACCCATGCGGAAGCTGCATGTGCGTCTGCGTTTGCGCAAGTCCGGCATGACTTGTGCGCATGACGCTGTGCGGTTGTTAATACGGCAGCCGCATCACGAAGCCGCTGACATGAAACTGCCGACGTGAATCGCTGTGGAAACGCAGGGTGCTCGTCAAAGACAGCGGCGGCCTGGAGCCGCTGACCTTCAGCTTCCTGCGCTTTGCCACTGCTGCCGCGGCGTTCAGCCCCTTTCTGCCGGAGGCCATTAAGGACACGTCGGGGACGCTGCTGCCCGCCGGGCTGGAGCTGGGGCTCTGGACCAGCGCAGGATATTTGACCCAGGTGATTGCTTGTCAGAGGTGCGCGCTTTCATGTGAGTGGCGGATTTCAGATGAACTTCACGAGCCTTCTGACATGCTTGTGGATGTGGCTTCCTTTTGATCTGACGAGGCGGTTCTCCTGTCATCAGGCAATCGGGCTCAGCTCGACAGACGCCTCACGGGCGTCCTTCATCAGCACCTTCACAGTACGCTGCCTGTCCCTCATGCCTGCGCCGTGCCTGTTGCCTCCAACCCTCCGCAGATCGGCTTCAATCTCAGACGTCACCAGCCCCGTATCTGCAAGCAGGCCTGCAGGCAAGCAACCGTTCGGCTTCAGATGACATAGCGAGATGACATTTCCCATATGAGTTGTGGTGATCACTTTCTTAAATCCACAGGTGCTGGCGGTGCCCTTTCTGGCGGGCAGCCGCCTGGGCGACCAGCGGGAGATCAAACCCATAACCTGGCTCTGCTCCTTCGGCGCCATCGCGGGCGTGTCGCTGCTGGAGCAGGGCGGCAGTGCGCCCCCCGGCGTCGGCGACGTGTGGTCGCTGCTGTCGGCCATCTTCTTTGGCGTCCAGGTGCGCATGAGATGCCCTCCGCTTGTCTGTTTGCATGTAGTTTCTTCAGCCCAGGCCGTCACGCAGCCATGCAGAGCGCATGTCAATGCCGTATCCTCGGTTCAAACATGTTCTGTCGTGCTGCTTCAGCATCAACCATGTGATCATCATATCACTGCTTGCGCGCAGATCTACCGTACAGAGAAGCTGTCGCGCAAGCTGCCGCCCAACAGCACCTTCCAGCTGATGAGCATCAGCCTCACCACTGTCGCGGTGGTGGCATTCGCGTCGGCGGTGCTCGCGCATCCCACTCAGGTGAGAAGCGCGCCTCTGGCGCTTCGCCTTCACGCCGTCGCACTGTGTTTCCGAGGCTGCTATTTGAACTGGAGGCGTTCCTGGTGGCTGCTTCTGAGGCTTTGAGCAGCCAGTGCACCCATGTAGTTCACATCAGTCGACAGTGGTTAAGCACCAACCATTGACATTCTGTGTTGCGCTTGCACCTTGATTTCACCGATCTCACTGTAACCTCTGTTCACACTGCAGGCTTTGAATCTGCTCACGGACCCGGCTGGCGCCCTGTCGGCGATTCACGGCCGCGAGGTGCCGTGGCAGACTATTTTGTGGACGGGGCTGGCCTCCACAGACCTGGCGCTGCTCATCGAGGTTCGTCCCCAAATGTGTCGTATCACAAGTAGTGGTCTTACTGTCATGTTCCAGTGCTGCTGATTGAGGTCCATCCACAACTGTCTCTCGGTTTCCTTGCCTCAAATGTCATGCAGTCCATCCCTGCTGCAAATCTGCACCGCGCATCGGGCATACCATGTGTGTGTCAGTGCTCGACAACAGCCACACAGCACAGTCGTTACGTAAGTCTGTGTTCTCACCCCGGTGGTTCTGTGTCTCACTCGACTGGTCATGACTCGCAGCTGACGGCACTCAACACCGTGTCCAGCATTGACGCGTCTCTGATATACTCTGCCGAGCCGGTGCTCGGCGCGGGGCTTGCTTTCCTGGTTTTGGGAGAGAGGTGAGCGCGGCGTAGATGCCCCTGAATGTTGCTTGAGTTTACAGCCGTTCTGCATCAGCTTGTACGAGTCCTGCTGCCAGAGTATGTTTTCAACTCCATGTATTGAATGAGCGCGCCTTGTCCGTGCAGGTTTTCTGGTCCGAGCGGGTACATCGGCGCAGCAATCATTTTGGCTAGCAGCTTTGTAGCACAGATCTCCGGCAGCGGTGACGAGGCCAGTCAGGCGTAGATGAGAATGTGGCACCTCGGATGCATCTGAGGAGGCATGCATGGGGCATGCCGCCAGCTATGTCAGAAACTCAATTGAGGAAAGCTCTTTCAGCGAGCTTCCATGGACTTCGGACTTGCCTCTTGATCAACAGAACGGCAAACGATACCCAGTTTGGCGGCACGCCAATGCAGCAATGATAGGCAGATGAGTTTTTATTGCGTCAGCGCGGCCGCTGGCTGCCTTGCAAGGACAGCCGAGCCTTTCAGGGCAGCTGTTGTGAAGCACGTTTAGACGATACCTAGGTGGGTTTCGAGCAGCAATTCGGAGCTCTACAGATTCGATGAACCGACCAAAACCATGAGCACTCTAATCGCGCCTGCTCGAGTCAGTGGCTACAGGTGCAAGTCAAGCTTCTTGCAAGTACTCCTCGATCACGTTGCCCAGGGCGCTGCAGCCGATCTGCTTCATGCCGTCTGACATGAGGTCGCCCGTTCGGTAGCCCTGCTCCAGCACATGCATGACCGCTGCCTCTAGCTGGTCGGCCACCTGCAGCGGCACGCTCTTTATCGTCTCGGTGACGGCGAAGACCAAGCATGGCCCGCTTGACAAGAGCTGAGGTGACGGAATAGGCAGCAGGCATGCAAACCATGTACGATGCTCCGCACTGAGACAGGATTGACGGGCGTTGAGGGCAACTCTGCGGTGCACCCAGCCGCACGCGCAGTCCTGAGAGAATGCAGACGACCGTGCGAAACGACATGCGGATGCACAGAGCATGTACCTGGGGCAGCTCCAGGCCGTAGCGGCACATCATCGCGGCGCTGAGCACCATGGCCATGGGGTTGGCGATGTCCTGCCCCGCGATGTCTGGCGCTGAGCCGTGCACCTGCCGGTCAGGACACACAGCGTGCTTCAGGCTGCTGCAGCCCCATCCTTGCCCAGGCTCTGGGCAACAGGCGTGGAGGCGGAGGAGATGGCTGCAGCGTCGCTACATGACCCCGATGACCCCGACACAAGCAGGCATCAGGTATGGAGGCCCATGGTTGAACTGGGGGCGAGCAGAAGAGGGAGCGCGCACCGGCTCGAAGACGCCGGGGCCGCTGTTGCTGATGCTGGCGGAGGGCAGCATGCCCAGGCTGCCGGTCAGCATGGACGCTGCGTCTGACAGGATGTCGCCGAAGATGTTGCCCGTCACGATTGTGTCGAAGGACTTCGGGTTGCGGATGATCTGCATCGCCGCGTTGTCCACGTACCTGTGCCGCAAGACGCCGCAACATATCGAGATGAGCTCGATCTCCGGAGCAGGAGCAGAACTGGGACGTGCGAAGCCCGCATGCTCCGCACGGCAGCGAATGCCATGCACGCTGCATGACAGTTACCAACCGTGCAATGCCGAAGGAGGTGCAGCCCTCATTGATCCACAGCAGCTGCACCCAATTGACCAAGGGTGCGGCGGCGGCGGCTCTGTCTCTCCCACCAATGACAAGATGCTGCATGAAGGCATTGGAAAATCCTCGAGCGGCGCACATGTGGGACAGCTCCACGTCGGGGTACTCCTTGCCGACGCGGGTGACAACCTCGCGCCACAGCTGCGACACCTCCAGCACATTGGACTTGTCCACCGACACCAGCCGGTTCTGCCGCTGCCGCGCCAGCCTGAACGCCGAGTGCGCAATGCGCTCGACCTACAGTGGAACCATCACCAAATGTGAACACGTTCTTGCAGATTGGTTGGCAGTACCACATAGTATGCATTGCTTGGGCATCGCTCTGCTGCAAGTGGTGTTCCCATCTCACCTCTGGCTCTGAGTAAACCATCGTGTTGAAGCCTGTCCTGTTGCCCTGGTCGTCCTTGCCGAAGCCCTGCAGCGAATGATGAGTGGTGTTAGCAAGGCGCCAGTGCCTTGGCGGCCGCAAGTGAGGCGCCAACGCTCCAGTACTGCGCGAAATCATCGCGCCTTCAGCAGCTGCAGGGTACTTGTTTGCCGGTGTGACACAGGCGGCCCCAAAAAGCTGCGGCATAGACCGTCGCCGCTGCAGGGGTTCCGCCTTCATTCCGATGCATCTTGCTGCGGGCCGCCGGCATTTGATCCACAGCATGCGCACTTCCGACACCCCCGGGCTCGCAAAAGCAGATGCCGCCAGCCAGTCTGTCCAGCTGCATTCAACACGGGAGCATGCGGCGATGCATGCTGGCCAACAACGCATGCTGCTCACCCGCGGCTCGCCAAAGTAGATACCGCCGACCAGCTCCCGCACGATCATGATGTCAACACTGGACACCACCTCCGGCTTGAGTGTCGACGCGTCCGCCAGCTGCGGCAGCACCTGCTCCCAACAAAACAAAACACAACAGACCTTTTACGAGGGTGTTCCGCCGGTAGACAAACCATCACCATCCGTCAAGGACTCCGTCAAGCATGGTTGCGCATTGACAAACACTGATGAGAGATGATGATCAGTACCGTCGCCGGCCGGAGGTTGGCGAATGCGGTGAGCCCTGCGCGCAGCGCCAGCAGCCCCCGCTCCGGCCGCTGCTCCGCTGGCAGCGTGTCCCACTTGTACCTGCAGGAAAGCGATGGCGTGCATGAACACAGGAGGTTGAAACTTGTTGCACCAGCCCGTCCTGGAGACCTTGCGGCGTCCGCAGCGCCCAATGCATCACACCAAATTCATGCCTGGTGCCTCCGCATGCATGCTGAATCTGTGATGCGAATATTATCCTCCATTCTGACAGTGTCGAACCATCAGGCGGCGGCGTTTCGGCTCGCAATAACGTGATGCCGGCAGCACCTCGTGCATGCGATGCGCCACAGTACTGATGCTTGCAGCTGGCACACGGTATGAGGCATGAACATCTGATTCGGAAATGCAATGCGGCGTGCTGTCACGAAGCCAGGCAAAAGTGCACCGAAACACTAAATGCTGCATTTCTGGCACCGGCAGCCCAGCGCACATGCCAACACCTGCAGCCGCCTGGAAGGGAAAGCTCACCCGCCGATGGCGGCCAGCAGCACGGCGTCGCTGGCCTTGCACTGCTCCAGCGTCTCATCCGGCAGCGGCTTGCCGGTGGCATCGATGGCCGCGCCGCCGATGAGCGCCTCATCGAACGTGAAGCTTACTCCGGATTTCTTGCCGGCCACCTCCAGCGCCCTCAGTGCTACCTTTGTGATCTCCGGACCGATGCCGTCGCCTGGCAGCACCGCGATCTTGTAGTTTTTACCCGCATGCACGACCAGGCTGCGCCGGGAGCGCTGAGATCGCTGCACCTGAGGCAGCCTGACGCAGCCCTGGCCCGAGCGCAGCATCCTTTGGAGCGCCATGGCGTGTGTGTACGTCAACGGTATAGATTGGCGGATGAGAAATCTCCAAATATTGCACAAATTTGCACAATTTTTTCATCAACCGCTTCATCCGCGCCGTCACTACTTCCAGCTGCCATGTGCTACTTCCATACTTGTTTTTCTGGCTTCAGGCCTCAGGCCTGCTGCATGCACGGTAATTTACAAACTTGACTCAACTTCCAGTAACACGTAGCTCATGCATTGCATCTTGAGTGGCAGTGCGCCGACCGCCAAACACCGATACCGCCGTAATACTAATTGAGTCGATAGCATAAAAACCGTCGTTGCGTATGACGGCGGTCGCGCCGTACAGCGGTCACGCACCTATGTACTTATCGTGAGAGCTGGATTCACTTATATTGGAGACCTACACAGCAGCAGCGGCGGCTGCAGCAGGCAGGAACGCCCCGTGGAAGCTGTAGCACAAGTTGAACGGCAGGACCGCACGGCCGACCTCCTGGAAGCTGCCGGCGTCTAGCGCCAGCAGGAAGCTGCGGCCGTCGCCGCCGGCGCACACCTACAGCCCCGATCAATAACACGGATGTCATTCAGATTATTTGCAATGAAGGAAGTGAGTCATGCAGATTGCATTGCTGGTGCAAGATGTCAGAGGCATGATGAAACACATGGCAGATTGCATTGCTGGTGCAAGATGTCAGAGGCATGATGAAACACATGGCGAGAGAAGCAAAGGCAAATCACGTTTTATCAAGGGCGATTTCAAAGGTACATACCGACAGCACCACGCCGTCGTCCTCGGCGCCCGAGCCGTCGGCCATGCGCGGCACCATGACCGGCTCTGCACAGACAGGCGCGCCCACTCACTTTGGGATCGCCGCCAAGCTCAGCTGGGCGGGATGCAGCTCAACGTGCGCTCCAGTGGCAAATGCTGCTGAATAAAAGTGCGTGCCGGCAAGCATCGTCCTCATCGCAGAGACAAACAAGTGCGAGTACACAAAACAAGCTGCAAGTCAGGCCGCACCTGTGGGCAGGGCGCCCGGCTCGTGCCAGACGGTCGTCTCGCCAGTCTCCACGTCAAATTTGGCCAGCGCGTTCTCAAAGGTGCACGGCCCCACCGCCGACACGCTGTAGCCGTACCTGCAGGGCTCCAAGGGACATGGACTTCTGGCTTGTCCTTCAACCACAAAGCGTGAAACGCCAACTGCGACCACAAAGCGTGAAACGCCAACTGCGACCAATCGGAAGTTGCAGAAGCGGATTATGTTGTGGCGATGTCGTGAAAGGCAATGGGAAGGGGCCAAAGGGGCGGCCCGGGGTGGCACAGACCTGTAGGGGCGGCCCTTGTGCAGGGGGCTGACGCGCGGCAGCTCCGCCTGCACGTAGGCGTCGTTGTCCTTCATCAGGTCGGCAAATGTCGCCGGCTGCTCCTCCTGCTCCAGGTCGATCGTCAGGCGCCTGCAAATTTGGCGTGAAAAGTTTGTGTGGCTTCAGCAATTTGTGGACAGAGCCGTTCGGCGGGTGAACTTGTGGGGGTGGCTCGTGAGCCATTGTGCAGTTGCGAGGGTGTCGAGGCACGCAGTCAGCCAGCTGCAGGCATTCCCATTGCGAGGGTGTGGATCAGGGTACATCTATAAAGGTATGCATGGGCGACGCCGCAAAATGCGCTGCCTGTACAAAGACCGGGGTGGCAGACATGACAGCGCACCGCAGCGGCGCCGGGCAGATGGGCTTCTTGCCCTCCCGCATGGTCGCCAGCGACAGGTTGTTGAGCATGTCCGGGTCCGCATAAGCTCCAAAGTCGATGTGGATCTGCTTGCCGTCCTCTGCGCAGCGCCCAGGGCACACATCAGCAGCTGAGCATGCAGCAGAGACAGCATGCAGCTGAGACCTCCATGAAGATAGCTGATTATTCCAAAACAACCAGAGTCGCACAGCAGTTAAATGGAACAAGTAGCACCTGACTCGAAGGCATTCATGTAGTGGAAGGTGAAATACTTTGGCGCCCGGAAGGAGCGCACCGGCCCCTTCCCGCTGAGCGGCACCAGATGCAGTATGGTGTCCTCCTCCGGCTTCCACTTCATGACCACATAGTCCGAAGGCTTGCCGGTGCTCAGCGCCTGCGGAAGAAGTACATGACAGCTTTCGGCGATTAAAACGTTTCTAGAGACTGCCAAGGAGTGTGACAGCTTGCCGGTGCTCAGCGCCTGCAAATAGAAGTAGGGTCTGCAGCGGGCAGCCAGGAAATCAGATGTTGTTCGAGGCTGCAAGCAATGGGCGACTGGGCGCTGCCGTGCAAGGTATTGAATCCCTGCTGATCCTGCCCAAGCGATCAGCATGCCTGCCGCATTGATGGCTACATCTGGATGCCACTTGACTCATCGGACAAGTACTGCTCGACAAACCTTGAGATCGAAGTAGCAGGGCGTCTCCGGAAGAATCATGTAGTTCTCCGTGAAAGGAAAATCGTGGACCCACGACGGGACGGTGCCGTCGCGGAGCGGAATCTGCGCCAGGATGTCACGCTGCGAGCTGCCGGGCTGGGTGCGGTACACGGTGTACTTGCCGCCGATCTGTGCATCAACCAACAAAAAATGTTTCCGACCCGTTCGCTCGCCAACTTTGTTCGCTCGCCTTCACAGCTGGGGAATGAACCAGGGCGATGGTGTCCACATTGGCATGCAGGAGGCTGCCGATGAGCCGTCGCTGCGGCAACACCAGCAGCAGCCAGAGGCTTGCCACTCGCAGGGACACAAAGCTCACGTCTGACGTGAAGTTTACGATGCTGCCGTCCGACAGCGTCGCCGGGTGCGCCGTCGTCAGGATGCCTCCAACCTTGTCCTTGAAGAGGACTTGCCGCTGCGTCTCCAGGTCTGACAGCCGCACCTGCATTAGCGCCTCATTTGATGGAAACACGGTGTAGGGATACCAGCAGCGGCTGCCTGTGCGCTCTTGCAACATGATATCATGCAACTGGCCAAATCCAGGCGCAGCGGCAAACGCTCACACCTCGTAGGTGCCCGCAACTGCTTCTGTCATGGTAATGGCCGTGCCGTTTGGCAGCGGCAGCACTGACACATTCGAATTATCCGTGAATCCTGCAGTCAGGTCACCGAAACTCAGCACGCAATCGAACCTCCTTTGAATGTCAACAGCATGCACAGCATTCGATTGAAGATCAAAACATACAGTCAGCACCTTGGCCCATGCCGCTGAAGTGCTTGATGGTGTTCCAGATCGTCTTCAGCGGCGACACAGGCGTGCCGAATTCCGAAAACGCCATCTTGCCGGATTTGCGGAAAGCCTTGAAGCTGTTGCTCTCCACGGACCGATTGGACACCCACACTTTTCCGTCCTCGAACCGGTACTTGGAGATCATGCCGTAGCCGTCGAACAGGTGCTGCGGCAGTCAGAATGGAGACACTGAGCCGACCTGTTAACACAGTTCAGGCACAAGCATCAACATCTATCAGCTTAGATACACGGATCGCTTCAGCTGTGGCGCACCCGCATGCCTTCGAAGCTTCCCGGGCCATTGCGAAGCATTATTCCGTGCAGCCATGCTGGAAACTCGCCAGAGACGGACGCCTGTGCTTCCTCTACCTGCATAGCGCACACAACCGATCGTGTGCATCGACATGCGATCATGGACATGCGACATGCTTGCCATCATGCATGCAGCATTTGAGCACGCCAGCAGATGTGCATCATGCATGCACTCTTCGCGCTCACTCACGTGCTGCTTGCAGGGCTCGTTGCTGAGCATGCTCCTGATGGCAGCCTCCGACGGCACATTGCCGTATTTCTCAGCGAGTGCGTCCCGTGATGCGCCTCCGTCAACCTGCCGCACCTGCGGTGTGCACATGTGTAGGTTGAGACGCGCTGAGCCATGCATAGGCTGTGGGAGCATAACTGTGTGCTAGTTTTGCTCCGGCACCTCGTTCAGCTCCTTGGTCGCCGGCATTGCCGCCCGCGTGATATGCCGCTGGTGCGGTCGGCGCATTGTCCAGTCGAGTCGTTTGCAAGGGGAGCGCGCGGCTAAGCTTCCGTGGCTGAAGCCGGCTGATTGCATGGTCGGTCCGCTGCTGGCAGTGCAAACAAGTTGAATCACGCCGGTGAAGGTGACCGCGCTCCATGTGCAGTGCCACGTCACGGTGACTAGTTAGGGCATATCGGACGACGACTGCACGGTCGAGCGGCAAAGGCGTCTAACTTTGCACAGCCACTCGTACTCCAGCAAAATCTTCCCCCTGCAAGATTTAGATCGTGCTCCCCTGTCTGCGACTTGACCTGTTGTTGAAACGAGCAGCTTCGCCACGAGGCACAATCAGCGTGCAGTTGGTCGGTTGCACGCCGGGCTCACCCGAAGTCATGCACACGTTATCTGGCACAACTCTTTAAGACTCTTGTGCCCAAGAGTGCGCGGCTCACCATGCAGAGACCAGCCTCGGAAGCCGCCAGGCGATGGAGAGCCCTGGCTGAAAGGTGTGCCCGGACGTGTGAACATTGAAAGCCAATTGCAAACCTATCGCGACAGTTTCCGCATGGGGGCTCGAACACATTTTGCCGCTTCGTGTGTTGGGGCATACGTCCCCCAGCCGAATCAGCCCAGACTGTGAGCGGCAAGGCGCTGTCATGCTCAGCCTCATGCAAGCTGATTTCTGCGTCTCTGCAGCTCGCAATGCGGCGCGGCCAGCGTCCCGCGGGCCATGAGCGGCATTCTCGCTTCCACGTCAACCACCGCCGGCGGTGGCGCGGCGGCCGCGGCGGCCACGCGGGCCGAGCTGCTGCAGGCGCTGCCGGCACGGCTGCGGGGCGCGCTGCGGGCGTCGCACCTGGAGGCCGCCGTTGCGGAGGTTGCGCAGATGCGGGCGCGGCAGGTGGCGGCGGCGGTGCGACAAATGGATGCCGCCCGGCTGCGGGTTGCGGCACTCCAGCGGCAGCTGCGGTGGGACCGGGTGGAGGCGGCGCTGGCGTCGCGCCTTGCGCCGCAGTTCTGCAATGCGCTGTCCCTCAGCAGCGGCGGCCAGGTGGGACAGGCTCTTTGATTAGTCACGATTGTGCATAGATGTGGAGGCAGGATGCTCAGAGTTGACATGCAAAGTGGCGCACACGACTGGCATTTTTGCAGGCCGCACTTTGGTGGAGCGAGTTTCAAGCCGCGGCAATCTACACATTCGACACATTCGACACAGTCACTGCCAGACCGATGCACCCTCCTGACATTTTGCAAAATCCCGCAGCGCCTGCTGGTGGTGGGCGCGCCGCTGTGCCTCAGCTGGTACCTCTCCCAGCCGGCGCACTGCTTCACCACCAGCGTCATCCCCATCCAGCCGACACAGTCGGCGCAGCCGGAGCGGCATGTGCTGCTGCGCGCTGTCGACAGCGTCGCGGACGAGCTGGCGATGATGGCGCGGGCGGTGTACCTGCTGCTGCTGTTCATGCCTGCGGCGGTGACTGCTCCGCTGTGCATGATGCTGGAGTGGCGGCGGCGCGACTGGCTGCACCTCATGCGCTGGACGCTCGAGCGCGCGGGTGCGTTGATCCTTGCAGCAACACTGACTTCCAAGCCTCACCAACCAACGATGTGTGATCGTGCTGCCAACGAGCCACTGCTTGTGTGATTCGCCTGGCGTGGAAAACATGATCTCATGTCTGCAGCATGACAAGGAAATAAGAGGGAGGCGAATTTGTGCAGTCTGGCGTCGCAGTCTGGACGTCGCTATCGTCGGAGCATTCATGTAAGTGTTGATTCTGCCGCAGGCCCTGCGTTCATCAAGTGGGGCCAGTGGGCGGCGACGCGGCCAGACATGTTCCCCACGGACTTGTGCGAGGTGCTGGCGTCGCTGCAGACTGGCGCGCCGCGCCATGCCTTCAAGCACACCAGGTGAGTTTTATGTGCACGAGTCCACCCCGTCACTCGCTGGCTTGCCGTTCCGCATCAAAGCGGACTGGGTTTTCAACCATGTCCAGGTTGCTTGCCTTCCAGGATCAGAGGCGAGGTACTCGGTTTATCGATCAGTGCAGCAAGGATGATGCTGCGGCGTGTCGTGTGCAGGCGGAAGCTCGAGGCCGCGTTCAGGCAGCCGTTGCACGAGATCTTCGACGAGTTCGACCGGGATCCGGTCGCCTCCGGCAGCATCGCTCAGGTGGGCTCGACATGACGATGCGGCAGCATGCCAGCGGAAGAGTAGAAGACATGTGCCAAAACGCCTGGATGCGCAACACTCTGCGGCCTGCACTGAGCACCTGCCTGCTTTGCTGCACCACCTGCGCAACCTTGCAAGACGGCAGTAGCAAAGCAGCGCAGTCCCAGATTCTCCTGTCGGCTCACATGTGCACCCTCCTCCGGTCCAGATACACAAGGCGCGGCTGACGGCGCGGGGGGCGGCGCGCAGCAACGTGGAAGCCGGCACTGTGGTGGCGGTGAAAGTGCGGCACCCTGGCGTGTCGGCCACCATGCAGCGCGATTTTGCGCTCATGCAGCGGGCGGCGGCGCTGTCCGCGCGCATCCCCTTTCTTTCCAAGCTCAACCTGGAGGTGAGATCCCGGGAGCGCACCCCTGCTACTTGCAGCACACGCTGGGCACACCTGCTCAAGCAGTGTCTTATAGATTTGAACTGGGTCGTGCAGCAAGCTGCTGGCATGCACACAGTGTCGCCGCAACACACAGCCGCTGGAACAGCTGGCTGTCAGCCCAAGGCGGTGCCAGCCTCCGAAGTCATGCAGCGGTGTTGGGGCGCCAGTGCATCATCTGCTGGCACTGTCGAGTGCCACCAGATTCCGGAACTGATCTTCTCACAAACTGTGACACGCAACTGCGCGGGAGCGCGATCGCAATTCGGGGCGTTGCTGCGGGAGCCGCTGCAGTCCCTGGCAATGCACTGCTGCTCGAGTCACAGTCTCCCTGCTAGCTGTGATTCCACAAGCCTAATATCATTTTGGCTCTCCACCACACGCAGGAGAGCGTGCGGCAGTTTGGGGCGCCGCTGCGGGAGCAGCTCGACCTGTCCAGCGAGGCGCGAAACCTGGCGCGCTTCAACGCCAACTTCAGCCGCTCCAAGCGCGTCTCCTTCCCCAAGCCCATCTACCCGCTCGTCGCTGCCGACGTCCTGGTGCGATTCCTGCTCTAACACCCAATCACACATGTGTCACCTGTGTACACACTCTCTTTCTGTCTGCCGTACACCATCCAGCATCCTGTGGGTACATCCTCATGGGGGACGCGTCGTCGTCTGACGCACGCAGCTAAATTAATAAGATTCATTTCATCGCATCCTTGTTAGTCCACGTGCAAACTACCTGCCGGTGTTCGAGGAGTAGGACCTGATCAGCATGTATGTGAACGACCCGCAGAACGTGCACCTAATGCTGACAAACTCTGTTTTGTCAACCGAATTTTATTTTGATTCTTGTGTTGCTCAGGTAGAGTCCTTCGAGGAGGGCGACCTGATCAGCAATTACGTGAACGACCCGCAGAATGTGCACAATGAGGCGCTGGCGGACATTGGCCTGGAGTCGTACCTCAAGATGCTGCTCTTCGACCGCTTCTTCCACGCTGACCTGCACCCCGGCAACATACTGGTGCGCTTTGTCGCTGCAGCCTTGCGCTTGACTAGCTAGTGCACAACCCAACTTAGGCCTGCAGTCGTACCTCAAGGTGCTGCTCTTTGACCGCCTTTCCACGCCGACCTGCGCCCCGCCAACGTCCTGGTTCACTGTTCCGCCGCCGCTGCCGCAGTTTGTAGCACTGCCCCTGCGGCTTCCTGGCACTTGCGAGCTGCTCTCATGCGACTGCATTTTAATCGCTGACATTAGTGCAACACAAGCAGGGTCCTATGAAAGAGGACGGCAGATCGTGGAGTCTCAGGGAGTACCTCAAACGTCAGACAATCCTTCAACAACCTCAATCTACTTCCTTTACTTTACTTCCTTCTCGATGGAAATCGATCCAGTGGCGGCGCGGAGAACGTCAATCAGCCGAAATCGGCCGTAGCTAGTTGATGATCAATATAACTAGCTTCAAAAGTTATACATCAAACACTCGACTAGTCATCGAGATGTTCTTCGTCGTTACTTCCTCTACCTCCTCCTCCTCAAAAGCTGTATTACAACAGACGAGCTCCTTGGCGCAGGTGCGGGTGGAGGAGGAGGGCGGCCCCTGGAACTTTGCGGAGTACCTGAAGCGGCGGCTGAACCTGAAGAGCCCGGAGCACCTGGTGCTGCTGGACGTGGGCATGGTGGCGGAGCTCACCCGCGAGGACCAGCTCAAGTTCGTCGACTTCTTTAAGGTTGGCTTTCGCTGTCTTTCTTCATCATCCTTCAGGGATTCCTTTGGGTGAAGCATTGCCATGTGGAGCCGTTAGGACCACAGCTGACGCTCGCTGATGCTGTATTGCCGCCTCTTGGGCTCATGTCCGCGGCTGGTGCGCCTGTCGCTGCTGAGCCTGCCAGTTGCTTTGACGTGCAGGCGATCACTTCAAAGGATGGGCATGCCCTCGGCTTGAACATCCTCAGATTTGCGGAGAAGGAGACCTGCGAGGTGAGTGGATTCATTTGAGTCCTGACTTGAAATACCACGCATCCTGTGCATCCATGTGCGAATGAGCATGCAAGATGGCATCGTCTTTTCTCAGTCTTGACACGCCGCACATGCTGCACATGCTGGACCTGGGTGAGTGCCGTGAACATCGTCATGCCAAGCGGCTGTCTTCCACACTGTGCAGCGGCCGGACCAGTTTGTGGCGGACATGAAGACGCTGTTCGACACACTGACCTGGGAGCAGATCAGCGACGACACCGGCGGCGTCATCCAGGTGCCGTGTTCCGTGAACGCTCGGCAGGGAGGGGAGGCACACCATGATGGCTTCTTGACAGCCTGTCGTCCGCTCCTGTTTGCTGGGTTTCAGGACTGAAACTCTCACTCTCAGTGTCGTGCCTGCCAGTTTGGCAGCGATGATGCTAAACATGCAGCTTTCGTTCTGTTGCAACACATGCAATACAGTCGGAATCCTGATTCATAAATGACACGCAGGACATGATGGAGACGGTGCGGAAGCACCAGGTCACGCTGCGCGGCGTCGTCTCCACCGTGGTGGTGACTACCCTGGTGCTGGAGGGCTGGTGCGCTGCCCGCTTGTTCCTGATGTACCTTTGTCGGTCGCCAAAGGTTGTGTGTATCATTGGGTTGAGCACGGGCCCGTGCTTGGGCGTCAGCAGTTGGCCTTCTGTCGCTGTGCAGCCTCTGCAGCCAGCTGAGCAGCACAATATGACATGTAGCGAAAAAAACCCTCCCATTCGTTTCCGCAGGTCCTCCAAGCTCAATACCCTCCCATTCGTTTCCGCAGGTCCTCCAAGCTCAACCCAGACCTGCAGATGCTGACCAAGCTGCGCTCGCTGCTGCCGGCCACCTGGCCCGAGCGCATCAACAACGCCATCACGGCCTTTGGCAGCAACCGCGAGGTGTACAATGGCGGCCTCATCGAGGTGTAGACGCGAGGCGTAGATGCGAGGTGTAGACAGCGCCGCAGTCGCGGTGGCCCGTCGGGGTTATTGCGGCGCCCCGGCTTTGCCTATTCAGAGGCCGGTAAGGAGAGGGGCGTCACAGCCTCACTCAGAGCGGCCAGCGCAGCGATGCATCGCCGCGCTGAGACCAGCCGTTCTCAGCGAAGCTGCCCAGGGTCGGCAGCTATCAGGCTTTGTCGCCATTGTAGAGGAGTCATTTCTGACGAAGTAAAGCCCCTGCTCCGCATCAAGCTCCGCGTGTGCGGCTGCAGCCTTTTGCTGCAGGCGCTGGTTTTGCCTCCATTCTAGGAACCCTCGTTTGGTCCGTTATCCATTTTTGGTGAGTCGCGTAACATCTACCATTTCTTGCCATCCCTGCCGCACTTGATTGCTTGAACGACACCAGTGATGAAATGCGGTGGGGGTCTTCTAGTTTCCTCATTGATCCGTCACTATCGCCTGCGTCGCTCCCAAGCATTGCAGTGGAGAGCTGGTCTCTTTCCAAAGAGCGGTCTTGCATTACTGCGACAGCGCCAGAATGTGCTTCACCCTGACCAATCCTACCCTGCCTGAACGCATTGTGCCCGGCCTGCACCGCGGTCACGTTTCCGATGGTGTAGGGACAGTAGTGGAGAGGTCGCACACACCCAGCAGCCTGGCAGCGGCAGCTGTGAGGCGCAGTTGGCATCTAGAGGTAAGTACTGGCGTGTTTACAGCGTTGGGACAGCTTGAATATCAACCCCTAGACTTACAAGAGCCTGAAGCCAGTCCGTGTGCCTCATTGTGCATCATCGGCACGCCGTCGGCACTCCAATGCCGCAGCGCGCAAGCGGCCGCCGTCACGAGATCAACTTTGCATGGACCGTGCCCATGTCTGTGTGTTTTGTTCGCTCTCAAACGTTGCCGTGTGTCGCCATGAGTCTCAATTGTGGCTGGTTCGGTGCCCAACAGCCCCTCAGTTGCCAAGGTGTTTAAAGGTGGCCCCCATCGTTCAAGCTGCTGCCCCAAAGCGTGCCGCCCTCGCCTGCCGATGGGGCAAGATGCAAAGTCGGCATGCGCGGTGGCATTCGGGTACGCACAGGCACCGGAAATGAGGCAGTGCATGATGAGCCAGACGGTGCTCTGCATTGCTGATGCTCTGCCACAGGATACCACGCAAGGGCGCTGAACTATTGGGTGGAAGTGTGGTGTTTCCCATCGCACCTTCCGCTTTGCCGCCAGGTCGTCCGCAGTCGCCGACGCCTTCTCGCTGCTGGCCACGGGTGCCTCCGCCCCGCCGGCAAAGCGCTTGGCGCGCTGCGCGGCCTTTACCCCCTGCAGCCGCGCACCATTAATCCACTCAAGACCGGAAATGCTGCTGCCACACCAGGAAAGGGCAACAAGCTGACGACACAATCGCGGCCCTCATATCTGAAGACAGGCGGAGCCCAGACGCAGGAGTGCGGGCCTCATCGAGAGTACGCAGCACAGAGCAGCACCGCCCACCTCGGACAGGGTGCCGAAGCGCTCGCCGCGCTGACGCTTCTTCTCCGCCACCTCCGCCGCGAGGGCGGCTGCCTTTGCCTTGGCTTCCTTTGCCAGCTCCGCCTCCGACTTGGGCAGGTTGAAGCGCTCCGCCCTCGATTTCTTCTTCGCCTCCTCCTGTATCAAAGGTGTAACAATGGGGTTGGATCCGTGGTAAAGCAGCTCAAGGCGCAGACTTCATTGCATGAGCATGGTATAGACGCGATGCCAGGTCGTGGTACAGTCACGGCGCTCGCTTGTCGGCCCGAGCTCCATCAGCCCGACTGGCGTACACAGTGGCTCGCAGTCTCAGGAACTCAGTGCATGTCATGCTTCAGCGCATGCCAGCCACTAGCGGAGAGGCTCGTCATGCTGTGAAATGAATTGACAACACCCTTCGTCGGCTCACCTCAGCTGCAAACACCGGGACGGGCAGCCCAAACCGCTTGGCCCTGTCCTTTCGCTTGCCAATCTCCTCTGCCACATCCATCTGACACAACAAAGCATGCCTGTCAGCATACACAGCACCTTATATTCTCGACGAGCTGTAGTCACCTCTCTCTAATTGATGAATCATAATCCTGACTGTGATTGGAGCGCAGCGCAGCAATGCCGTCGATGCGTGACCGGGCAGCTGACAAAGCACACCTTCCCCAGGGCACCTACGCTGGAATCCCCTGCGGCCACACCAAACCTGCAGCCAGGCACAGTAGACGTCAGCTTGAATGCGACTGTAGACCTGATCTGGCACTCGTGCAGTCTGAATCGCTGTGGGGCAGCTGCTTCTGTCATGCGACTCTCCCTCGCCGTGTGATGTCATTCTTTGATCAACATTATTTATGAACATTCGTCATCACGGTTCTTGCAGTGGTGTCTGTCTCTAGGAAGGCAGCAGAACAAGTCCTTTACACCGAGAGGTCGCGAGTTCAATCCTCGGTGATGGAGTTGAAGGGTTACAGTCGTTCGATACGACTGCCCGCGCTTTCGATTGCCTCGGCGATCACTCCATCATTGTTGTGGACGAT
>JAABUM010000867.1_pt1 | contig 49039 bp, 28 predicted proteins | sample 5559161 | NCBI WGS metagenome assembly JAABUM01 (sample SAMN10711868, study PRJNA513369) | rock metagenome | isolation source: Antarctica rocks | place: Antarctica: Victoria Land, Siegfried Peak nord
CAAAAAAAAAACAAAAAAACCTGTAAAGGAGCACAAAATATCATTTGATATATATAGTTCTGGTTCGAATCCAGAGATAGGTCAATTAAAAGTTTGTTGTTATTAAGCGTTTTTTATTTAACGTTATCCGGCTTATTTATTTCTATTTTTTGTACAGCAGGGTTTTCTTAATATTATATTAGATAACGCTTTTTTATTCGTTTTTTTTATTAATAAAACCCCGTTTAATGTATTTAAAATGGAATAAGTGTTCTTAAGGATTGTTACTATATGGGTATTAAACTTATCTTTAACTAATGGGATATATTACTTAATAATACTAAATATACACTTTAGTTTATTAATTGTATTTATATCAACATGGGTTAACGTTAAAAAACGCACCCCTCTAGCGTTTTTTGGATTTTTTTTTTTCTTAGCGTTTAATAAAAAAGCGCTTATATATTTCTAAAAAAAACGAAGAAAAAGGAAGGTTCCGTTTGTGGGTATGACGGGTTGAGCTGTAAACTCAATAGCTTAGGCTGTCGAAGGTTCAAGTCCTTTTCTTCCTAAAATAATAATTCTTGTCAAATATCATATAAATATAAGCTTATTTTATGAAGTGTCTTTCACATAGATGGTATCTACTGTATACGTGAGTGTTATTTTATTCGTTTTTTATCTGTTTTTTTTAAATACAGCGTTTTTTTTTCTGGTTTCTTTTTAACGAATAAAAAAGCGTTAATAAAAAAACGCCGTAAAAAAAACAACAGAAATATATATTTATATACGTTTTTTTATTCGTTTTTTTTATTTTTTTTTTCATAAAAAAAAAGATAACCGCTTTTTTATTAACAATAATTATATTATTGTTAATAAAAAAGCGTCTATGATAATATACATAAAAAAAACGCTAAGCGCTTTTTTTATTAACAATAATTTATTATAACGCTTTTTATTAATATTATTATAAATAATATTAATAAAAAGCGTTAAATTGTTAAAAAACGTAAACGTTAACTGCCAGAACTAATTAATTATAATTTTTATAATTCTTATTAGCTCAAAGGTAGAGCATAATACTTCTAATATTTTGATCCAAGTTCGAATCTTGGATAAGAATTTATATTAGCTTCTCAAATATACGGATATATTTTAAGCGATATTTTTATTAATTTAATTTTGGCGTTTTTTATTTTCTATCTTTTTAGCTCTTTTTTTAAGCGTTTTTTTTTTATAAAAATATATATATATATATTTCTAAAAAAAAACGTTTAAATATATTTATATTTTAAAAAAGAGTTAAACGGGGTTTTTAGTGTTTTTTTTTATGGCGTTTTTTTATTAAACGCTTTTTTATTAATATTATTATAAATAATATTAATAAAAAAGCGCTTATAAAAAAAACGTATATAAATAATAATAAAAAAACGTTCAAAATAAAAAAAACCCCGCTATATATTTATTAATTAATAAAAAAAAGCCTAAATGCCCAGTTATATTGCTAATAATATTTATGGGTTAATAAAGCCTTTATAGCTCAACGGTAGAGCGAAATACTGTTAATATTTTTATAGATGTTCGATTCATCTTAAGGGCTACAATCAAGGTATTTGGCGTTTTCTTATCTAAATATTTATATGCGTTTTTTTATTAAACGTTTTGATTCTTTTGAACGTTTTGCTATTATTATTTGTAAAGGTTTTTTTTATACGGGGTTTTATTAATATTATTTATGATAACGCTTTTTTATTCGCTTATTCATAAAAAAACGAATAAAAAAGCGCTTAATAAAACCCCGCTATATAAAAAAAAACGCTAAGAAAAAAAAAAATCCCAAAAACGCTAAGGAAAAAAACCCAAAAAACGCTAATCAAAAACGCCAATAATAATAAAAAAACGCTATATAAAAAACGTTAGGGGTTTTTTTATATAATTATATATATAATTATATAAAAAACCCTGAGCGAAAAATTAAGGTTAACCGTTATGCAAAATTATTCTTTAGAGATATAAGTGTATTCTCGCACTAAATAAAAATTAGCTAAAAGGGGATATAGTTTAATTGGTAAAACTGCGATTTTGCATATCGTTATTTCAGGATCGAGTCCTGATATCTCCAGAATTAAATTAGTTAAATATTATTATAATTCTCTATTTACAAGGAAAACCTCTAGGGGCTAGCCCTAAAAAAAGCGTTAAAATAGGTCTAAATAGGTTTATCTAGAGTTAGCTCTAGAGAAGAAAGTGCAACTCTTTCCTAGACTCCATGTTAAGAAATACTATTATAATAAACAAAAAAACCAATAAAAGCAATATATCTAAAGCATCTAATGGGGAGAAATTGTACACTGAAAACCGCGAAAAACCTAACCTAGCTATTATACCTGTTTTATCTTATACTAATGCAAATAAAGATAAGTCTATTATTTACGATCAAAATCACAAAAAATCAGCGATATATCGTATAAATAATTTAATAACAGAGAAAAGTTATAGAGGATCTTCCGTAAATCTATCCGCTAGATTTGCCAATTATTATTCCATAATTTATCTTAAAAATAGAATAAATAAGGGATCGAGTTATATTTATGGTTCTATGTTGAATGACGGATATACTAAATTCAGTTTAGGCATCTTAGAATACTGTAACCCTGATTTATTAGTAGTTAGAGAACAATATTATATTGATAATTTAAAACCACAATATAATATATTAAATATAGCTGGTTCACGGTTAGAGAGTAAACAAACTAAACAAACTAGAAAATTAATTAGTCACAGCCTAATAAACCGTGTGTTTTCAGAGGATTCTAAAGTTAAGATGAAAATAGCCGCTCTTAAACGCTTTTTTATTGGTTTTTTTATTAGCGTTTTTTTTTTTAAGGGCGTTTTTTTTAGAAATATATATATATATTTCTAAAAAAAACGTTTAAAACAACAAAAAAAACGGATAAAAAACCCAATAAAAAGAGACGAGGAAAAAATACATCCTTTTTTGGAAAAACACATAGAAAAGCGTCAAAAGAGAAAATTTCATGTGTTAAATTTTTAGCTATAAAAATAACTAACATAGATACAAATATTACGAAAATATTTGCGAATAACTTAGAGGCAGCTAGACTTCTTAATATGGGCGAATCAACATTACGAAGATCTAAAAAAGAAAAAAATTTATGATTAAACAAATATTTAATAGCGAACGCATAATATATGAAAAAAAGCCCGTGAAGCTCAATTGGTCGAGCGGAATATTGAAGCTATTTAGGTTGTAAGTTCAAATCTTACTTCGGGCATTAGTTAAATCAGTTCTAGTATTTTTTTTACATCTCTAGAATTAATATTAACTAATTAGGTAAATAAAGATAAAATTAACTCAAGCAAGAAGAGCCGCATTATACAACGATACTACGGAAGATATGTGTTCGAATCACTTATTTTATATCTTCGACCAAAGGTCGAGGAATTAGGTTTCAATGTCGGAAACAAACATATTCGTTGCATTATTAGCTTTGAGTTTTTTTAATTTCCTGAACAGAGTTTAATCCAATTGTTAAGATAATAATAATTATTACGAGTCTATCACCGTATATGTGGAAGCATGGTATATACGATTGTTATACTCGGGCAAAGAAAAGGCTAGCACCCTAATTTCTGGAATAAATAGAAAAGAATCAATATAAAATTGTATTATACATTTTTATATATAGCAGTTTATTTTTATACAATGAACATTTACATCTATCCATTTATTTTTACCATTACTAATATATTTCAATTTATTTTTACCAATTTTAATTTATTCACTTATATCCTATTAACTCTGATTTGAAGTTTTTTACGTTTAATTATACAGTTTTTTATGGGTTTTTTTATTTATATTATTTATAACGCATTTTTATTAAGCGCTTTTTTATTAACAATAATTTAAACGCTTAATAAAAATGCGTTATAATTAAACGCTTTTTTTATTAATATTATTATAAATAATATTAATAAAAAAAACGAATAAAAAAACGCTAAGAAAAAAAACCAAAAAAACGCTGTATCAAACCATTAACTCTATCTATCCTAAACAGGCTAGTTGATTTATTTCGAGCTATATTTATATTTGTTTTTTCTCTTATTTAGAAAATAATCCTTATTTGTATATTGCTTTGTTTTTATTTACCTTCAGCTTTTTAATTATTTTATATTTTACATTTATTAATCTTAATTTTAAAGAAAAACACCCGCAATTATATAAATATTTAATAAGAATATTTTCTATTATATTAGTAACATGTTTTTTTATTGTGTGTATATTTTTAATTGTAACGCTTTTTTATTCGTTTTTTTTATTTTTAAACGTTTTTTTTTAGAAATATATATATATATTTCTAAAAAAAACGTTTTTAAAAAAAAGATCACCGCTTTTTTATTAACAATAATTTAATTATAACGCTTTTTTATTAAGGTTATAAATAATATTAATAAATAAGCGCTAAATAAAAAAGCGTCTACGATAATATTCATAAAAAAAGCGTTAGATTATTGTTAATAAAAAAGCGCTTAATAGAAATCTTAGTTAATTTAAACATTAAAAAAAACCCGCCTGATAACAATTCTAATTCTAGTTTTGTAAATGACGGACCAAATAAAGGGCCAGATACCGGAGGAAACCCTTGTAAAGGTCCAAATAAAGGCGTCTCTATTTAGTGAAAGCGAGTCAGTTGAGGAAAGAAAGAAACGTTTAAATAGAGAAGCAAACGAAAGATATATAAATAACAAACAAAATAACCTAAAAACCATAACACCAGGTCTTGCAGGAGAAACTCCTGAAGAAACTGCTGAAAGATTAAAATTTGCACAAGGCGAAACGGCCGAACATAGAAAACAAGGTTTAAATTTAGAGGCAGTGGAAAGATATCATGCAAAAAATCGTCGTGAGCTTAAAGGTGAAGGAAAAGGTTATGTAGATAATGAAACTTACGAAAAACGTAAAAAAAGATTGGATTTTATACAAGGTGAATCTTTCCAACACAGACAAAGGAGATTAAGTAATTTAAGAGCAAAAAGATTTAATGAAAAAAATCCAGATAGAGTTAAAGAAAACCAATTAAATTATTTGGCTTCGAGCGCTTTTTTATTGGTTTTTTTTTATTAAGAAAAAAAAAAACAAAAAAGCGTTCTAGGGCATGAAACTAGAAAAAGATATCGCGAAGAAAATAAGGGTCATCTTAATCACACTAGACAACTACGAAGAAAAATAAACCCGGATAAAGATAAACTACATAGAACTAATCCTCCAAAAAGTAAAACGAATTTAAATAATATAAGTGAAGAATAATTAATGACACTCTAAATAAAAATTCAAAAAAAAATAGGCGTGCTGGAATTGGTAGACAGTTTCCACTTAGGATGGAATGGTTTATAGCCGTGCAAGTTCAAGTCTTGTTGCCTATACATAGCGCTTTTAAATGATAATATATATAGCGGGGATTTATTAATATTATTATACATAGCGGGGTTTTATTAATATTAATAAAACCCCGTCTGTTTTTTTTTAAGGGCGTTTTTTTTTCTGGTTTCTTTTTAACGTTTTTTTATTATTATTATTTATAATAATAAAAAAACGCCGTAAAAAAAAAACAACCGAAATATATATATAAACGTTTTTTTTTATTTTATACGTTTTTTTTAGTAATATATATATATATTTCTAAAAAAACGCTCTAGAAAAAAAAATCCAAAAAAAACGCCCTAAAAACCGTTTAAAACAACAAAAAAAACGAATAAAAAAGCGTTATATATAATAATAAAAAAACGTAGAAAAGAAAAAACAAAACGCTTAAAAAAACAGCTAAAAGCGTATAAATAAAATGAATTAAATTAAATGAAAACGGGTTTATTATACGTTTTTTTATATAGAAATATATATATTTCTATATAAAAAACGCATAGGAGAATAACTCTAATATACTAGGCAATTACGCAGCGATATATGCTTATAGGTTTACACTAGACTATAATAAGTTATATATAGGTTCAGCAGTTAACATCGCGCAACGCTTCAGGCAACACAGGTACAAGCACTCTATTTACAAAAAAAATAATAATAATAAGCTATATAGTCTAGTTACAAAATATGGGTGAAAAAACTTAGAGTTTGCTATTTTTGATAAAATGAATTTGCCTCTTAATATTAATCCAGAAGAAAAAAACAAACTAATATAGGCAAAACAACAATATTATTTAGATAAATATTCACCTAGTCTTAATATTAATAAAACAGCGGGTTCTTTATTGGGATACAAGCATACGGAAGCTAATAAGCTAAAATTTAGTTTAACCCATAGAGGTAAATCATATAAAAAAACTCCAAATCCCTTTATTAGTAAACGGTTAGTAAGCAATGAAACTATCCTTAAGTTGATGTCACGTACTAGAGGTGCAGCTGTATGTGTGAATGATGTAAACTTAAATTTACTTTAACAATTTCCTACTATTAAGCAAACAGCTAAATTTGAAGGTTTGTCCCCCTGTAGTGTAAGCAAATATATTACTAAAGCTACATTTTGGAATAATCGCTATTGTTTTAAATTTATACAGGATTAAATTGAACAATGTTACACAAAAGCTAATTATGAAATCAAATCATAGTAGCCAGAGTGTATCTCCTCAATTTAGGACTATTTGGTTTTTAGATTATATTCCTTCAAGTCGGATTTACCTTAAAGTTTATTTTTAGGTTTAAAGAGTGTTTAGCTATTTTTTAAATATTATCTGTGATAGCGGGGTTTTATTAATATTATATTAGATAACGCTTTTTTTATTCGTTTTTTTTATTAATATTATCTTTGATAATATTAATAAAAAAAACGCTAGCGCTTTTTTATTAACAATAATTTAACGCTTTTTTTATTAAGCGCTTTTTTATTAATATTATTTCTAATCGCGGGGTTTTATTAATATTATATTAGATAACGCTTTTTTATTAAGCGCTTTTTTATTAATATTATTTATAATAATATTAATAAAAAAGCGTTATAATTAAATTATTGTTAGTAAAAAAGCGCTTAATAAAACCCCGTTTCTTTTTATTCGTTTTTTTTATTAATATTATTTACAATAGCGGGGTTTCTTTTTTGGTTTAGAAAAAAAACCCCCAAAAACCAATAAAAAAGCGCATATATATATTTCTAAAAAAAACGTATAAAAGAAACCAGAAAAAAAAACCCCGCTATATTTAATAAAAAAAACGTATATCCATATATTTTATATGTTGTCGACTAATCGGTAAGTCATAAATTTTTGGTATTTACTACTGAGTGTTCGAATCACTCCAACATAAAAAATTATTAATTTTGTGATCAAATGCAGCTTTATCTAATATATGGCATTTTTATCTAGTTAAAAACGTTTATATAAACGTTTTTAACGCCATAAAAACGTCAATAACCCTTTAAATGATTTATTAGTACTAGAGGTGGATATAGCTCAATAGGTAGAGCAACTGTATGTGGCACAGTAGGTTCTCTGTTCAAATCAGGGTATCCTCCGCATTAAAGAGTTTATATAACAATTTGTATAAAATTTTAACTGTTTTAACACAGCGGTTTTGGCGTTTTTTTTATTATAAATATATATACGTTTTTATGGGTTTTTTTTATTGGTTTTTTTATTTTTAAACGTTTTTTTAGGGCGTTTTTTTTTTGATTTTAAACGTTTTTTTTATAAATATATATATATATTTCTAAAAAAAACGCTCTGTAAAAAAAAATCCAAAAAACGCTAAGAAACGTCAAAACCGTAACGCAAACACTAACGCCAGGATAGTTCAATTGGTTAGAACGTTAATTTCATGCATTAAGAATGAGAATTCGAGTTTCTCTCCCGGCTTAGAGGCTTTTTTTTTTACAGCGGTTTTAACGTTGTAATCTAAAAAGATAGAAAAAAAAAATCCATGTAATAGAGTGATAGGGGAGTATAGTTTAATTGGCAAAACAGGAAGCTTCAAACTTCTCATCCTTAGTTCGAGGCTGAGTGCTCCCGAAAAACTCAAAAACGTTAAAGCTTATGAATAATTTAAATGTCTCTAAACGTTATGTAATTATTACAGCCTTAAGCTATGAGTGAGGTGTATTATGCGCATATGATGTAGATTTCTAAATTTACATTATATATGGGCGTGTTAGTTAAATGGTATAACGTTGTGCTACGGACACATATTTGCAGGTTCGAATCTTGCACGCGCTTAACGTTGTTTATTTTTTTTTTTTCTTTGTTTTAAACGTATATATTCTTTTGAACGTTTTTTTATTCGTTTGGGGGTTTTTTTTTTATAAAAAAAAATTCAGCGTTTTTTATTAAGCGCTTTTTTATTAACAATAATTTAAACGCTTTTTTTATAAAAAAACGCTAATAAAAAAAAAAAATCCCAAAAAACGCTATAAAAAACCGCTAAAAAAAAAAAGAAGAAAGAAAAACACGGGGTTTTATTATTATGGATAGCGGGGTTTTATTAATATTATCATAGATAGCGGGGTTTGATGAATATTATCATAGATAATATTCATCAAACCCCGTCTAATGTTTTTTTTAGAAAACCCCGCTATAAGTAATATTAATAAAAAAACGCCAATAAAAACCGCTAAACCGCCAAGGGTATAACGTTATTTGCGTAAAGATATCTACACAAATAACGATAGCCGTCTACCGGAAACTAATTAACAAAAACGCGTATAAAAACGCTATAAAGTAGCGCAAAAAGAATATTAATTTCATAGCTAGAGAAGAATTAGCTCAATTGGTAGAGCAACCGTTTTACACACGAGAGGTTAAGTGTTCGATTCACTTATTCTTTAAATTAATCTAACAATTAGGTTTATACGTTAACCAATAACGCTTATAAAACTTAATATATTCGACGATTAGAAACGAGAGTATCTTGCTCTCTTGGGTTTTTTATTGTTATTATTGTAAATAGCGGGGTTTTATTAATATTATATTAGATAACGCTTTTTTATTTAACGCTTTTTTATTGGTTTTTTTTATTTTTTTTTTTCATAAAAAAAAAGATAACCGCTTTTTTATTCGTTTTTTTTATGAAACGAATAAAAAAGCGTCTATGTAAATATTCATAAAAAAACTAATAAAAAAGAAAAAACCCGCTAACGATAGAAAATTCACTTTACGCGATTTCACATATGTGTAAAAAACGAGAAAAAGTTAATTAATTTCGCAAGGGGTTTTTTTATATAATTATATATATAATTATATAAAAAACCTTTTACGCTAAAACAATGCTAAGGAAAATTTAATAGTACCTTTTTGTGATGTTTAATTTTCGGTAAATTACTCTAAAAAAAATGCAATTTATTCTTTTTTGTAAATTTAAAAACAGGTGATACAAGCAGCAAAAATAATTGGAACAGGTATGGCTACAACAGGTTTAATCGGAGCAGGTATTGGAATCGGTGTAGTTTTTGGTGCACTAATATTAGGTGTTGCTAGAAACCCTTCACTTAGAGGACAACTATTCTCATACGCTATCTTAGGTTTTGCTTTTGCAGAAGCTACTGGATTAAAGCGAATAGTCCAGGATAAATTGGGTGAATTGTAAGAAACACTTAAACGCTTTTTTTTTATAATAAATTTATTATAAATAAAAAAAGCGCTTAAGTTAATTTACAGCGAATACTAACTCAACATACAAATAAAGTATTATTTGAAGAGTTTTTAACGTCTAACGACTAGTAGATGAGTTATGTTAACAATACTTCTACCACGAGTGCCCAAGATTTAAATATCAAAAGTTATTTAGATCATAACATAGTCTAACCAACAACGTAAGTTGTTGAGCAAGAATTAAAAATCTTGCGATATTGTTTATATTAAGTGTATATATCGCTTATTATATATGGTTGTATTATTTTATATCTACATTGAAAATATTAAATATATACGTGAAAAACACGAATATAATAACTGTGAATTTTAGTAACGACAAGCAGAAGATAGAGTCTAGTAATGAATCTAACGACTTAATATCTAAATTTAAAATGGCTGAGAAATATTATGTAAATCCTCTTCAGCAAAGAAATTTGATTAGAGAGGAAAATAACGGTAAGGTAGGTGTCTATTGTTGAGTAAATAAAGTAAATGGTAAACTGTACATAGGTAGCGGGGACCCTCTTTATCTAAGAATTAGCGATTACTATCAAAACTGGTATCTTAATAGTCGTTATAATTTATACATAGTACGAGCATTCAAGAAATACGGTATGCTGAATTTTTCTTTAGTTATACTAGAATATACTAACTCTATTGATGTTATCAAGTCTGAACAAAACTGAATAGATTTATTTAAACCAGAGTATAATACTAACCCTATAGCAGGTAGTTCTAAAGGATATACACATACTGTAGAAAGTTTAGAAAAAATGCGAGATGCTGCACTAGGGAAAAAGCATTCTGATCTTACCAAGAAAGCTATGAGTGATAGCCGTAAAGGAGAAAAAAATCCATTTTACGGTAAAACTCATCTATTGGAAAGTTTAGATTTGATAAAATCTGCTGCTAATAAAAGAGTTATAACACCAGTAACAGGTATAAAAGTAGAGATCACTGATCTAGAATCTAAAACAACTACTTTCTATGACTCGATACGTAAAGCAGCTCAGTTTATAAATTCAGACATAAAAACTATACTACGTCGTGAAAAAACACAGTTGGAAAAAGGAATTAATACTCCATATAGAAAAAGGTATATAATTACCTTAGATAGAAGCACTTTAAAATAAACAACATATTTTTGTATTCGCTCTTATGATGGCATTCTTACTATTATATGTTGCTTAATTACTTTTTTACTTTTTATTAGCAGTGGTTTTTATACGTATAAAACGTTAAACGTATAAAAACCGTATATGCTAAATAAAATCTAAATACAAATTATGTAATAAATTATTTTTAAATTTAATAAATATAGCGATTTTGAATGAATATAAAGTAAAACGATATATTCTTACCCAACGTCAAACGCCTTGGAGGTTTAGAAAACGTTAAACGCTTTCTAAAGCCCTAAAGGTTTGTGATGATCCAGCGGTTTTTTTATAAATATATAAAGGTTTTTTTATTCTTAATTATAACGGTTTTTTATTCACAAGCGCTTTTTTTTTCATAAAAAAAAAGCGTTTAACGCTTTTTTTATTAAGCGCTTTTTTATTAATATTATTTATAATATTAATAAAAAAGCGTTTAATAAAAAAAGCGCTTAGCGTTTTTTTTATGAATATTATCATAGATAATATTCATAAAAAAAACGAATAAAAAAGCGCTTAATAAAAAGCGCTCAGCGTTTTTTTTATTAAGCGTTATCAAAGATAATATTAATAAAAAAACCAATAAAAAAACGCCATAAAAAAAAGCGTTATAAGAAGAGGATCACAAACCAGAATCTGTTTCGGTTTTTGTTTATTACTATTCGGCTCACTCAGGGTTTTTTTATATAATTATATATATAATTATATAAAAAAACCCCTAAGGTTTTTATTAACGTTACCACAGAGATATCTGCGGTGTTACAAAAGGTCATTATAGCTAGGCTTTTTATACGCGTTAGCGTTTTTTAAAACGTTTAAATATTTATAAAAAAATAAGATATATAACAGATCAGGAGGAAAATATTTAATATTATATAATTTACATCAAATGCTTTTACTAGTTTTATTACTAATACCTGTACTGGGAATATTTGTTATATTAACAGATATGTTTAACCCTAGTGGACGTCTGTCTGCTGTACATTCTCAAGATGAAGGGCAAAGCTTATATTCTGAAATTTCAAACGACTTAAATTCGTTAAAAATAACACGAATTAAATTTACTGCTTTATCTGCATCTATAGCTAATTTATTTGTTTCTTTAATTATCTTTATAGTTTTTGATTTTTCTAGTAACCAATTTCAGTTTGTTCAAGAGTATCATGAAGTTAATGACTTTCATATCTATTTAGGTGTGGATGGAATATCAATATATTTTGTCCTATTAACAACTATAATTACACCCATAGCCTTATTATCTAATTGAACTTCTATTTCAGAAAATGTAAAAAGTTTCGTTATAATAATGTTATTACTTGAATCATTACTTCTAGCAGTTTTCTTAGCGTTAGATATTCTTTTATTCTATATTTTCTTTGAAAGTATACTTCCTCCTTTATTTATATTAATTGGATTATTTGGTTCAAGTAATAAAGTTAGGGCAAGTTTTTATCTTTTCTTATATACATTATTAGGTTCCTTATTTTTACTATTATCTATTCTTACTATGTCATCTATAATGGGTAGTACAGATTTCGATGCTTTGGCAAAAACTAACTTTAATTACTCTACTCAATTATTCTTATTCTACGGTATATTTATAGCTTTTGCTGTTAAAACACCTACTATTTTTTTAAATACTTGACTATTAAAAGCTCACGTTGAATCACCATTAGGTGGTAGTATTATCTTAGCGGGTAAACTCCTAAATATTCGTTTTTAACGGTATAACCGCTAAACGTTTATATAAACGTTTTTTTTATGAAGACGGGGTTTTATTAAGCGCTTTTTTATTAACAATAATTTTAACGCTTTTTATTCACAATAATTAAACGCTTTTTTTATTAATATTATTATAAATAATATTAATAAAAAAAGCGCTTAGCGTTTTTTTTATGTATATTATCATAGATAATATTCATAAAAAAAACGAATAAAAAGCGTTATCTGATATAATATTAATAAAACCCCGCTATCTATAACGCTATAAAAAAAACTCCCCCAAAACATAATTAAAACGTAATACTATGCCCGCTTAAAATTTAGCTGTTTGCTGAAAACATCTAGTAATTATTATTACAGGTTAATCAGCAGGAAACTATTAGCTAACTTTTTTTATTTTAGATGTTTTTTTATATCTTCGACCTTTGGTCGAAGATATAAAAAAAGATAGAGGTAAAGAATATATAGGTTAGAAAATGCATCTATATATTTTGAGAGAATATATGTTTATATTTATTAGAGAAGCCTAACTAATAGTGTCTTCAGAGGCCATACGCTAAAAGTAATTAAAACAACGACGATTGGCGTTTATCTCGGTTTTTATTAATATTATCATAGACGCTTTTTTATTAACAATAATTTAATTATAACGCTTTTTAATTAACAAGCGCTTTTTTATTAATATTATTATAAATAATATTAATAAAAAAGCGCTTAATTAAAAAAACGCTAAGAAAAAAAAAACAAAACACCGCTAACGAAAAAAAAAAATTCAAATTTTGTTTAACTGCAAATCCTTACAACTAGCTTACTCTTAAAATAGCACGGCTATCACTAATATCTAGATAAGAATTACTCTAGAGTGTTAAATAAAAAACACAGGCTCAATCGATATCTTTAAGGGTAAATATATAATTAAAGCCGGCTTAATAGCCGGCTATAGAGTAATATGTGATATAAACACACAGTGATTAATTTATTTATTAATAAATTAACATAGGAAAGTCAAAAGCATCATAGAGAGATCTTTATGACATAGGATAGTTATATATACATATTTCGAATTTCCTATACATAAAGAGGGCAAAAGCCATGGTCTTTAACAGAAAATAAAAGTAATAGTTACATCAACCGGTTAAAATTGTTTTTTAGCTTACTTGATGTTTAATTAATTAACTGCGGACTAACAAGCCTCTTTCAAGCATTATTTTAGATGTATGTGTATAACAGGAACTCGCTTATTTGTATCCATATTACTGAATTTTTCCCTTTTTTGGCTAGCGTTTTTTTTTCTGGTTTCTTTTTAACGTTTTTTTATTATTATTATTTATAATAATGATAAAAAACGCCGCAAAAAAAAAAGAACCGAAATATATATATAAACGTTTTTTTTTATTTTTTTTTTCTTATCGTTTTTTTTTATGTTTTAAACGGTTTTTTTAGAAATATATATATATATTTCTAAAAAAAACGCCCTGAAAAAAAAAAATAAAAAAAACGAATAAAACGCCCTAAAAAAACGTTAAAAAAAACGTTCAAAACGCTTTAGTCAAATTATTATCGATTTTTATTATTATTAACCTATGCGTTTTTTATATAGAAATATTTATATTTCTATATAAAAAACGTATAATAATGAACCGCTATATTTAAAGTGATAGTTCTTTAGATCATCTGTTTCTAAACACAATAGTGCTATTACTAGCAATATCGCATTACATACAACAGGGATATGTTTGCAGACGGTTCTGCGTTTTGATTGCAGATCATAAAATTGGGGTTCAATTCCTCCGTATCCCTTTTATTGTTTTAGACTGTTTTTTATTTCTTTTTTATAAATATATATATATATATATTTATATCGATAGCAATTAAACGTTTTTATTATTATAGATAGCGGGGTTTTTATAGCGTTTTTTTATAAATAATAATAATAAAAAAACGTTAAAAAGAAACCAGAAAAAAAAACGCTATAAAAAAAAACATAACCGCTTTTTTATTAACAATATTTAAATTATAACGCTTTTTTATTAATATTATTATAAATAATATTAATAAAAAAGCGCTTAATAAAAAAGCGTCTAAGATAATATTCATAAAAAAACGCCAATAAAAAAACGCCGTAAAAAAACAATAAAAACGTTTAAAAGAAACAAAAACCCCGTGTTTTTTAAAAAAACCTTTAAAACGCCTGACCCTCTACAATTATTAAATAATAAATAAGATAAGCAACATATGGCGTTTTTTTATGAAAATTATTGTAAATAATTTTTATAAAAAAACGTTTAAAAATTCCTTAACGTTAAACCGATATATTAGCGGTTTTTTTATAAAATAATTATATAAAGGTTTTTAGCGTTTTTTTAGAAATATATATACGTTTTTTTTTATTTTATACGTTTTTTTAGAAATATATATATATTTCTAAAAAAAACGCTCTAGAAAAAAAAATAAAAAAAAACGCCCTAAAAAAAACGTTAAACGCCATAAAAAAAACGTCTAAACACCGTTAAAAAGGAGAAAAACCCGTTATATACTATAACGGCTAAAATTTTATTTTTAACCTAAATATTTCTTAACATAAAATTCACTTATTCTTTATTTGACCTAGCAAATATTCAAACACCTAGAACGGAAGTAGATAGCGGTTTTTATTAACTTTATTAGAGATAAAAACCGATAAACGTTCTAACGTTTTATAAAGTTAATATATATATATTACATATAATCGTTAATCTCTAGCCATGTAAGAAATTTATAATTTATATTATAATAATGTTATATACACCTATAATAAACTCTATGTTTGAAGTATTATTAATTACTCTTCCTGCTCTATTCACTGTAGCATTTGTAACAGTAGCTGAAAGAAAAACTATGGCTAGTATGCAAAGAAGATTAGGACCTAATATCGTAGGATATTATGGTCTTTTACAAGCATTTGCAGATGCTCTTAAATTATTATTAAAAGAGTATGTGTCACCTACACAAGCCAATTTAATTTTATTTTTTCTTGGTCCTATAATAACTTTAATCTTTTCACTTTTAGGTTATGCAGTAATACCTTACGCACCTGGGTTAGCTATCTCAGATTTTGATTTAGGAATACTATATATGTTAGCAGTTTCATCTCTTTCTACATATGGTATTTTATTAGCAGGTTGAAGTGCTAACTCTAAATATGCTTTTTTAGGGTCGATGTGGCCCAGTAAACACTTGAGTGTTTATTTAATTTTCAGCTTAAAAAAAACAACGAACTATATGCGAGAAATTCACAGGAGTAATATTCTTAAAATTATAAGGTACTTTATGTTTAACACCCTTGAAAAAATCATGAGGATTTTTTATCATAGGGGCTCTAAAGTAAAAATCCCTATAATTGTGAACAACCTGCAGGTAACCAAAGCGTCTAACTCGTTAGTAGGAACCTCAGAGGCCATACGTTCGTTATCTAAGCATATATATAAAGTAAACAAATTTATATATATGAGTATAAGGTCGTATATAAAAATAGATCACCCCAAATATTCTGGTAAAAATGATCAGAAATGATGCGGCTGATTGTCAGGATTAATAGATGGAGACGGAAGTTTTTACCTATCTAAAAAAGGATACGGTAGTTTGGAAATTACAATGGATATGAGAGATGAACATTGTTTACAGATTATTAAAAATGTGTATGGAGGATCTGTAAAATTAGTTTCAGGAGAAAAGGCTTTAAGATATAGTTTACGTCACAAAGAAGGTCTCATCTGACTAATGCATGACGTAAACGGGCATATTAGAAATTCATACAGATTAATTCAACTGAATAAATTATGCATCAAATATGAAATAATTCTACTATACCCTAAAAAACTTACATATGAAAATGCATGGTTAAGCGGATTTTTTGATGCGGATGGTACGATAACCATTAATAAAACCAATGGTCAAATAGCTATTTCATTAACTCAAAAAACTCGGGAAATCTTAAACCCTTTGCCTGAATTATATAAAGGTTCTATTTATATAGACAGAACATCTAATAATTTCAAATGATACATTTCTGAAAAACAAGGTATATTAGACCTGGTTGAATATTTCAAAACTTGTCCTCCAAAATCTTTAAAAAAGAATAGAGTTTTATTGATAAAAAACTGCTATGAATTAAAAGATATTTCTGCCCATAAATCAAGCTTAACACAATTAGCTAAAGCATGAAAAATTTTTCTAGATAAATGGAGTAAATACGAATCTAATTACATTAGATAAAGATATGGTCCACAAACATATATATTCCGAAAATAATTTTTGGAATAGATGTTTTTGCACTAAGAAGTACAGCTCAATTAATTAGTTATGAATTGGTTTTAAGTTCTGCTATATTATTAGTTGTACTACTAACAAGTAGTTTAAACTTAACTGTAAACATAGAAGCTCAAAAAGCTGTATGATTTATCTTACCTTTATTTCCTATCTTTGTTATTTTCTTTATAGGTGCAGTTGCTGAAACTAACCGAGCACCCTTTGACTTGGCAGAGGCTAGCTTAACCGTATTAGCTAAAGGTTTTAAACACACATTTTTTACATTCAAATGTTTATTATTACCCCTTATCAGATATTACACAACTACTAATTGCGATAAACTAAAACCATTGCTTAACCCATATTGAATAACCGGCTTTACGGATGCGGAAGGTTGTTTTACTATAAAATATTCGCAATCTAATCAATACCGGCTAGGATGAAGAGTTCAACCTGTATTTCAGATAAAATTACATGGAAGAGATATAATTTTATTAAATCAGATTAAAACCTTTTTTGGGGTAGGAACTTTGGTTAAAGATGGCACATATATAGCTTTTACTGTAAAAACTGTTAAAAACTTATGCGACGTCATCATACCCCACTTTAACAATTACCCTTTATTGACTCAAAAGTACGCCGATTTTGTATTGTTTAAACAAATAGTAGCTATCTTAGATAAAAAACAACGCTTAACAAATCAGGAGTTTGAAGAAACCCTGAGTTTAAGAGCTAATTTGAATTTAGGTATGTCTGAAAAATTGAAAACAGCTTTTCCTAACGTCATTGCTGTCACTAGACCTGATGTTCCTTTACGTGAAATTTACCACCCTTATTGGTTAACTGGTTTCATAGATGGAGAAGGTTGTTTTTTTATAAATATTCAAAAAAACAACCCTCTATCAGATAAAGGAATAACTGACAAAATATGGTTAACATTTCAAATTACTCAACACTATAGAGATGTTATGTTTATGAAAAGTATAATAGAATATTTGCATTGCGGAAGAGTAAGGGATAGATATTCTACACCTACAGTTGATTTTATAGTAAATAATTACCACGATATAAACACTACAATTATCTCTTTTTTAGAGAGATATCCGTTGCAAAGTGTTAAACAAAAAGATTTTAAAGATTTTTGTTTAGCCGCTAAACTAATTGGCAATAAAGAACACTTAACACTAGAAGGAATAGAGAAAATTCAGATGATTAAAAAAGGGATGAACAAAAAGAGATTAAGTTACCTTTAATATCTTTTAGTGTTCATAATTAACTTGTAACGTAATGATGTGTTTAATCGCTAAATTAACTAATTTGATTTGGCCTCATAAAAGATTGCTGTATGCTGGAAAATCCTATATTTATGGTAGGTTTGTATTCAAGATAAGGACAATCAGCAGGAAACCAACAGATACTAAAATATTTTACTAAAGCTAATAGCTTAGCAGTAGATATACTGTATAGCAAATTTTGCGTAAAAGTAAGATTAAAACTATCTAAAGGGATCCTCAGAGACTTTACGCGATCGTTATACAGTTATAGTGTAATATGATATAGTCCAACCATTAGCGAGAGTTAATGTATAAAATAAAAACCAAAATCCTGGTTTATAATTTCTGGAGTCAGAGTTAGTTAGTGGTTTTATGACAGAGCATTCTGCAGTTATTTTCGTTTTTTTCTTCTTAGCTGAATATGCTAGTATAGTACTTATGTGTATTTTAACGAGTATTTTATTCCTTGGTGGTTATAACTTGGATATAGCTTTCATAGCTTCTGTATTTGAAACTATATTTTCGGCATTAATTATAGCCGTTGAAATTTGTATATATGGATATAAAGTCATATTAACTGTTTTCTTTAACATAGGTGAAAACGGTATAAGTGATCTAGTTACTTTAATTAAACATATTGAGGTTTATGACAATGTGTATAATAAAGAAAACTTAGAAATTATAAATGCTGTTAATAGAATATTAGGTATTAACAGTGATGTTAATAGCAACTTTGATGTTAACAATGGTATTAATAAACATTTTTTAAGTGATCCTAAAATAGAAGGTCTATTATATAGTCTAAGTCTTGCGATAAAAACATTTATTATGATCTTTGTTTTTATCTGAGTTAGAGCATCTTTCCCTAGAATACGTTTTGACCAATTAATGTCATATTGTTGAACTGTATTACTACCTATAGTGTTTGCTTTTGTTATATTAATTCCTTGTATCTTATATATTTTTGAAATTATACCAAGTAATTTTTTATACTATTAGTAGCTTATACTTATTATATATATAGGTTTTTTTATTATTATTTGTAAACGTTTTTTGAACGCCATAAAAAAAACGCTAAAAAAACGCTATATATATTAATTTAAAATATATAGGACTTAAACAAAAAATATAAATACAAACCATATTTTTGCTGACGATTTGTAATAATATACCGAAATTTAAACAGTAAAATAATATAAAGAAAAAATGACAAATTTGAAAAGAAGTAGTTTTCAGGCTCATCCCTTTCATTTAGTATCTCCTTCTCCTTGACCATTATTCACTTGTATATCTCTATTAACATTAACTACTAGCGGTGTTTTAACAATGCATGCTTTTGCTAAAGCAGAATACTTTTTATTCTTAGCCTTAATCTCTGTAATATTATCTATGTCATTATGATGAAGAGATGTAATATCAGAAGGTACTTATCTAGGAAACCACACCCTCTCAGTCCAAAAAGGTCTAAACATGGGTGTGGCTTTATTTATAGTAAGTGAAGCATTTTTCTTCTTAGCTATTTTTTGAGCATATTTTCATAGAGCAATGTGAATAGAAACCAAACTCCGGGGACACCCTAAAGCTCTAATAACTAAGCTTTACGAGGAAACTTATAAAGTGGCTTTATTAATGATTAAAGGTATAGTAATATCATTAGAGATTATTGGCGCAAGCAGATGAATGGGCAATCGCGGATCTAAATCAGATAGCTACATATCTGTAAAAGAGCAACGAGTAGACGGTTTCTCGACATCATCATGTTGTCGTAAGGTGTACTCTAAGTGCCAAGGAAACTTGGTAATTATGCATAAATACCATAATGTTGTGTATAAAATTAACACTTTTCAAAACAAATGTGTTTTTTTTATAGCGTTTTTTTTTATTAATATTATTTCTAATAATATTAATAAAAAAAACCAAAAAATACCCAAATTTTTTTTTCTAGTAAATCTTCTCCATATAAGTTAAACCCCAACTACGTTACTGGGTTTACAGATGGCGAGGGTTGTTTTTACTTGGCCGTTACCCCTAATTTAAACTATACAACTGGATTTAGAGTAAAAGCTTCTTTTCAAATAGGTGTCCATATAAAAGATCTTGCTTTACTAGAGCAAATAAAGTCGTTTTTTGCTAGAGGGCATATCTCAAAACTGGGACTGGAATCAATACAATATAGAGTTACTGGTATTAATGATTTAATCGTCATTGTCAATCATTTTGAGAGATTTTCATTAATAACCTGTAAGAAACATGATTATTGACTTTTTAAACAAGCAGTAGTATTGATTGCACAAAAAAAACATTTGACTGTAGAGGGTTTAGAGCAAATTATTTCAATAAAAGCTTCGCTAAATACGCAAAAAATAAGCCATAATCTAAAATTAAGTTTTCCAAATTTAGTAGCTGCTTTCAAACCAGAAATTTCTCATCTACAAATAAATAACTTACATTGATTAACAGGTTTTACTGACGCAGAAGGATGTTTTTTTATAGCCTTGAAAAAATCTAGACAATCTAAATTGGGTGAAACAGTATGATTAAGATTCATTTTAACTCAACACGTTAGAGATAAACATCTATTACAAAGTTTGATATCTACTCTTAATTGTGGAAGATATATTCAAAAGTCAGGATGTGGTGAATTTATTGTTGAAAAGTTTTCAGATGTATATACAAAAATCATCCCTATTTTTGATGAATTTAAATTACATGGTATAAAATCTGATAATTTCGAGGATTTTAAAAAAGTAGCTTTAATGATTAAAGATAAACATCACTTAACCAGAAAAGGATTAGACGAGATAAAGAAAATAAAAGGTAATATGAATAAAAGTAGAAACTACTAAGAAAGTAACACAGATTGTATATAATATACAAACCATTCAAAATGCATAATTTTAAAACTAGAATTTTACTTTTAAACGTTTTTTTTAGAAATATATATATATATTTCTAAAAAAAACGCCATAATAAAAACACGAGCGCTCTATCTCCTACAGTCGAACTAGGAGCACACTGACCACCTATGGGTATTGAAGCTATAAACCCTTTTGAGTTACCTTTAATAAACACAGTAATATTACTGTCAAGTGGTTTCACAGTAACATACGCCCACCACTCTTTAATACAAGGTAACAGAAAAGGAGCTTTATATGGATTAGTGTTTACAATACTTTTAGCTGTTATATTTACTGGATTCCAATATGTTGAGTATAGAGTTTCATTCTTCACTATCTCTGACGGAGCATTTGGATCTTGTTTTTACTTCGGAACCGGCTTAATCATAATTCCAGCTCTAAACTCTGTTAAAAATTTTAAAACACACACTAAACTTTCTCCTTATTGAATATCTGGGTTTTCGGATGCCGAATCCACTTTTAGTCTCAGAACTCATAAAGATAAAACTCGCAAAACAGGTTGGCGTATATTACCTATTTTCTCTATTGAATTGCATAAAAAAGACCTAAAACTGTTAGAACAAATTCAAAGTTTCTTTGAGATAGGTTCCATCTATGCACGAAAAAACAGAGAAAGTGCAATTTATAGCGTGCAATCTTTCGCGGATTTGTCTAATACCATTATACCCCATTTCAACAAATATCCTTTAAAAAGTCAAAAAGGAAAAGATTTTTTCTTGTTTAAACAAGCCTTAGAATTAATCAATCAAAAAACTCTTTCAACAAATGAAAAACTGCAAGAGATTATTAACATTAAAGCTTCTATGAATAGAAATTTATCAGAAAAACTCCTTTTAGCCTTTCCTAACACTATACCGGTGTCGAGATCTGATATTATTTTAGATACCAGTAATTCTCCTGCATTAGATGCTGATTGGCTTGTAGGTTTTTTTTCTTTTTAACGTTTTTTTTAGAAATATATATATATATTTCTAAAAAAAACGCCCTATAAAAAAAAGACAGACGGAGAAGGCTGCTTTCATGTTGCGATAAAAAAAAATAAATCGTTAACAGGTTTTCGGATCTTATTAATCTTCTCAATTTCTCAACACTCCCGTGATGAAATTCTCTTAAACAAAATATCTGAACATTTAGACTGCGGAAACGTCAGAATAATTAATACTAGAAAATCCCATGCAGAATTTGTAGTCTATAAGTTTAATGACATAAAAGAAAAAATTATCCCTTATTTCAAAAAGTATAATTTAAATGGCGAAAAGCTACAAGATTACCTTGACTTTTCGAAAGTTGCTAGGTTAATAGAAAATAAATCGCATTTAACTGTTCAAGGTTTTAAAGATATACAAAAAATAAGATCAAATATGAATAGATCTAGAGTTTTAAAATTTTAATTTTTACATTTACGCGAGTTAGCTGGAAAGGGCCCTTTACCTTTTAATATAATAAATATATTAATAAAAAGAAAATAAAGTAAATTGCATGAACCTCTTCTGTAGACGACAATATGCAGCTAAACATAGCTTTAAATAGTTTTATAGCTATGGAAGTTCAACGACTAGTAGATTTGCCTACCACGAAAACTTTACAATAATAATTTGTCGATAATATAGTCTGAACAATAACGAAAGTTATTGATATAAGGATAAAGAGCTTTATGATAACAAACTTGTTCACGGGCTCCACGTTATGATAGGTACAGCATTTTTAGCAGTAGGTTTATGACGTCTATTAGCATACCACTCAACTGAAAACCATCATTTAGGTTTAGAATCTGGTATCTTATACTGACACTTTGTTGACGTTGTATGAATCTTTTTATTTATCTCTATATACTACTGAGGTTCATAATATATAAGTTAACATACGGCTTATTTACTTTTTCTCATGGTCTTTAAATCAAAATATATATTATTTGAATAAAATTTATAACTTTAGGGTATATTAACCATATAAGGTTATATACCCTCAAGGTTACGCTTTTTAAGCTGGCTTATTAGTAATATTAAGCCAGCTATTAATAGTAAAACCAATAATTTATTACTTGAAATTAAAGCGAAGGCCAGATTTCTAAAGCCTAATCACATTAACAATATTTATAAATTTGATAAGAGTATAAATTACTATATACTTAAGGATAAATATCTCTATGTTTTAGCAATTAAATCACTAGATAATGTGACGATATAAAAAATACGTTGTTCAATTAACGGTGTTATAGTTAATCATGTTATAGACACTAGAGTGGAAAACAATTCCATAATAAGAAAGTTCAATAATCCTCAACAGTTTATTAAGCGCTTTTTTATTCGTTTTTTTTATGAATATTATCTATGATAACGCTTTTTGGTTTTTTTTTTATTATCGTTTTTTTTATTAATATTATTATAAATAATATTAATAAAAAAAACGAATAAAAAGAAACGGGGTTTTATTAATATTATCTAATATAATATTAATAAAACCCCGCGATTATAAATAATATTAATAAAAAAGCGCTTCATAAAAAAAAACCCTAACCGCTTTTTTTATTAACAATAATTTATTATTGTTAATAAAAATTGCGTAAAATTATTGTTAATAAAAAAGCGTTATCGGGATATAATACGCTTTAATCAAACGGTAGATGTTAATTGTATTAAAAGTGTAGATTTAGATTTACAACGGCTAGAAAACCCCAATATAGTTGCAATTGTTATATTTGAATTTTTATTGTTTTATGTTTTTTATTTAAAACAAGCTGGCTAATATTTACATTAATAAAATCATTCTCCATATTATCTGTTGTTATTATATTTTATCTAGTTAAGATATCATTATTATAGGATCGATGTATATATAAAACGTATACTATAACTATCAAACTTTTTTTATATCATAGTTATATGTTTCGATTGTTTATTATGTAAAACATATTAGTATCGGGATTATGTGATATAACAATTGTTAATATATAGTGAATATGTTTTAAACCGCGTTTTTTTAATGTTAAAATCTTTATTGTTTAACGCACACCGCATAGCTTAATGCTATAAACTATATAAAATAAATGAGAGTAATATCACTAATTCCTAATGATATCTTTTTCTTTTGGGAATTGGAGGGTCTCAGTCTCTGAGATATCATTTTCATCGCTATCCTTTTTCTTTTGCGCGGTACACCAGTATAGCGGTTTTTTTAGGTGGTGAAAAAATTTGTTATATCTTATATTCAGTATAAATAGCTTAATAAATACATCTTCCCCAGATAACGTCTATGTCAATAAATTAACATTTAACGCTTTAGATGGCAATTTATATTTATTATGCTGGTTACCTCACTATCCTCGCATAATAGTTGACTTTGGTCGATCAGGAGCTGTACTACGAAAGTAAACCCGGTCTGGACACCGGGGTCAGATAAACGTAAAGGTTAGCCTGCTAACTCCTTTATAGACTTTCAATCTCACTTGACTATCTGCGAAGGTAACCGAAAGTTAAACTCTTATTTAAAGCTAACCTATTTTTTATACACAGCTTTTTATGTAAAGATATCTCTATGAGATGATTTAATTTAATTCACGTTTCCAGTCTCTTAATTCACATTATAATTTGGCTTCTAACTCATCTGAAGTTTTACAAATCGGTTTTATAATTAATAAACGCTTTTTTCTTACATTATTTATTGGTTTATTTTTCTCTTTGGGATATAGATTACCTGCATCTGATTTATTTTTAGCTTTAGGTATACAACCTTTAACTTACATATTAGCTGGGGTAATCGCAATAACTATTTCATTTATTTTGAAAGGCTTGTTAGATAACAAAATATTCACGATTAGTCGTTATATATCTATAGGTTTATTCGCCGGGATTTGTTCTTATTTAATAATAAATTATCTAACTGGGCTATTGTGTTTAACTGCCCAAATGGGAGTTATATTTTCTAGTTACTGTTTTGCAACTGCAGCTGGTAATACAGATATAACTAATAATAGTTTAGGTAAAAATTATTTAACATGTTTTACTAGTAGTTCAGATTCTGAGAGTTTAGAAAATAAGATGAACTTTTTATCTCTTACCAATTCTAACAATAACTCTGCGCATCTTGTGTAGTACAATATATCTATCGTTCGCCGACCAGTCTACTCAGTAGTATAAAACTATTCGAGTGTTTAATGTTAAAATGTTTTTACTTTAACGCACACCGCTTATCTCAACTCGCTATCTTATTTAACAAAAAATGAAACTAATATCACAAAATCTTATTTACAGTCCTTTAGATCAATTTGCCATCAGAAATTTGCTGAGTTTAGATCGTCCAATATTAGGAGATGCTAATCTTTCTCTAACTAACAGAGGTATATCCTCTATATTTAGTAAATTTGCCATCAGAAATTTACTTAGTTTATTTGGTCCAATACTAGGAGAAGCTAATCTTTCTCTAACTAAGTTAAATATATCCTCTAAATTTAATTTAGAGTCGTGTTGCGTTTTAGCATTTAATTGCCCTTTAGCTTCGTCAAATTATACTGTAGTTTTACAATCCGGATTTATAGTAAATAAATCCTTAATAGTTGGATTATCTCTTAGCTTCTTTTTAGCTGTTGCATATAGAATACCTGGTTATCATCTATTCGTATTACTAGATGTTAAACCGTTAACTTATGTATTAGCAGGATTCATAGCAGTGATTTTAACTTTCGTATTGAACCAAATGTTCCAAAATAAAGTTTTAAGTTATAGTCGTTATGTGTCTGCTGCGGCGTTTGCGGGTATTTGTTCTTATATAGTAATAAATTATCTTAGTGAATTATTAAGTTTAATTGCACAAACTGGGGTTTTTTACTCAAGCTACTTCCTGGCCACGGTAGGCGGAAACTCAAGCTATACAAATGAAAATTTATTAAGTAAAATTACTTTATCCTGGTTTAGTTGCACAAATAATCCTGATATTTTGGATAATCAAAATAAGTCATTATCTCTTACAAATTCTAACAATAACAACTCAGGTCTACCACAAGAGGCTGTACCTAAGTCTTTTATGGAAAAGATAAATGAGAAACTCCCTCAAGAGTTAAAAGATGCTGTTATGGGTATTTTTAGGAATCGCTTGGTTGATGAATCCTATGTAAGACAAACAAGAGCGTATGCTATAGGAAATGGCATACATTATATTCGTTTCCCTGAAAGTACTCGACTAGAGCTATCTTGTTATAGTCCAATGCGTGATCGTTTTATTCCTTTTGGATATAGATTAAAAAAATCAATGCCTCAATTTTTAGAAATAAACATTCTTAAACATGATTTACAATTTAAAAAGGCTTTTTTAGAATTATATAGAGAATTTAAACTTGATACTATACATGAGGTTAACGAGCAAATTCGTGTTAAAGCAATTTTGGATGCTCACAAGCCCACTGGGCGAGATCATTCAATTCCTCCTAAAGATCCTCAACGTTCTTTTGAAGCCTACCATGATTTAAGAAAACGTTTGTTATTAAAGAGAATTGATTTTCATAATAAGATTCTTATAGCTGCACAAGAGTGCGCAGCTAGAAAAAATATTACTTTAGAAGACCCTGCTGAATATACACTAGGCTATAGACCTGTTATTCATGATAAAAGAATCTACGAGAGTGATATTGCTCAATTTCAGGGTGAGTATCAAATCGCGAAGAAAGGTATAGGGTATATCAGAACATGAGTAGATTATCAGGGATAATTTTATTGTTTTAGCCTAGACTAAATATATTTTTTGGAGTTTCCTACAGTGAAGCCTAGCTTTTCTAATATACGCGTAATATTTGATATTATTCATAGTTTAACAACTGTTTTGTATAATATAAATAGTATTACACAAATATACTTACGTGAATTTTATGTTTCAAATAATCAAGTATATGTTTTATTAAACGCAATGCAAGATTTTAGTCTGGATTTATTGTGTAGAACAAGATATTTTAGGTCTAATTTGAATGTGGGGGTTAGTGATAATTTATTTAATTATTTTAGACAGTCGGTTCCTCTCCTTTTTAAAGTTGCCGGTAATGAATAAAAATGTGATTTCTTGTTTTTTTCTTGGTTTTTCTCTTTCTTTCACTAGGGTTTTTTTTTTCGGTAGTATACGCTTTGTTTATTTCTTTTAGCGGTAGATGATATTGTAATTATTTTTTAATTAAAATATAATTTATCACCTATATTTTACTTGTTATTCAAGATTCTTGAATCTATTGTTTTACACTATTATAACATAATTATGTTTATTGTAAGTTTAATTATTTATATTATTTATATCTTATTATGCTTTACATGTTTATTAACTTAAATAAAGCATTTATAAACTATAAAAGGTGTAAAAACTTGCTTAACTTATGTAAATATGTATAATAAATAGATTAACTAACTCAAATCTAATGTATATTCCAATATAACACTAAATATAAAGATTATCTTGTGTAATATATATTATCTAGAACGTTAACCAACCAAAAAAATAAATATATTGAGAGGTTATGTTTTTTTTAACGTTTTTTTAGAATAAAAAAGCGCTTATATAGCGGGGTTTTATTAATATTATCGTAGACGCTTTTTTATTCTAAAAAAACGCTAGAAAAAAAATTACCTTAGAAAAAAAAGCTTAAATTATAATTCATGTTTGAAAAGTTCTTCTTCCTAGCGAAAGAATCTACGAGAGTGAAATTGCTAAATTTCAGGGTGAGTATCTGAACGCTAGTAAAGTAATTTCGTATTTTAGGACACAAGTTGGTCATGTGAGATGACCATTTCATAGTACTAGCCCAGACTAAATATATTTATTGGAGTTTCCTATGTTTATAGATTTTAATCTATAAAAAACACTAGAATTACAATATTAAACAATAGTTATTTTTCAATAAGATTAATGGTTTAGAGCGTGAACGTTTAACGTTAAAAGCGCAATATTATTTAATTTAATCAGGCTGAATATAGCCTAATGTAATTGGTTTATCTATTTACTCCCCCTTTAACGTTTAGATCGGTTTTTATTAATATTAACGGTTTTCTTTTTTAATATTATTGTTAACGCTTTTTTATTCGTTTTTTTTATTTTTTTTTTTTCATAAAAAAAAATCCCAAAAGCGTTAAATTATTGTTAATAAAAAAGCGCTTAATAAAAACCCGTTGTATTAAAAACGCGTGGCAAAAACAAGAATAAAATATAATCTCTTGCTTTTACACCGGTTTTTGAATGTATTATATATAATACGCAAGAAAACTGTTAAACTATTAGATTACTTTAAAGAAAATATAAACAAAGAATATCTTAACAAAAAATGAGAATTTTAAAACGTCACCCTCTTTTAAAACTTGGTACTGATTACGTAATTGACTCTCCACAACCAAGTAACATCAGTTACTGATGAAATATTGGTTCTTTATTAGGTTTATCATTAGGAATACAAATAATCACAGGTGTAACTTTAGCAATGCACTACAATCCTAATGTATTAGAAGCATTTAATTCAGTTGAGCATATAATGAGAGATGTAAATAACGGGTGATTAGTTCGTTACTTACACTCTAACACTGCTTCAGCGTTTTTTTTCTTAGTTTACTTACATATTGGTAGAAATTTATATTACGGATCATATAAAGCACCTAGAACATTAACATTCTCTATAGGTGTTGTTATATTTATCTTAATGATGGCTACAGCTTTTCTGGGTTACGTTTTACCTTATGGGCAAATGAGTTTATGAGGCGCCACAGTTATTACCAACCTTATGAGTGCAATACCGTGAATCGGTCAAGATATAGTTGAGTCAACAAATTATATAGAAATTATTAGTTTATTATTTTGCATTATTATTTTATTTTCTTATAATAAAAATATTTATTTACCTACTATTGGCATCATAAACAAAAATGCTTTAAAAAAAGAAAATAAATCTTTAAGGTTAGATAAAAAAGAATATATATTAATCCCTTCATCTTTTTTAGCTTTTTTAGCAGGTCTAATAGATGGCGATGGATATATTCAGATAACTAAAACAACAAAAGGCTTTATAGCAATTAAATTAGTCATATCTATACATTTAGAAGATATTTCTACTTTAGAATACATTAATTCTGTTTTAAAATTAGGTAAGATAAATATTTACAAGGATTTGAAAAGTCCAACTTGTAAGTTAGTAATTAATAAAACTGATTTACAAGAACTATTGTTTCCATTGCTTATATACAATAATATTTTTTTCTTAACTAATACTAGAAGAGATCAATTTAATTTAGCTATGTATATATTAGAAAAAGATATAAAAATGTATAAAGAAATTCCTGATAGAAATAATATCCCAACAGTTTTTGAATTACCTAAAAATCCTTGCGATTACACATTATTACATTTTTTTAATAATTGAATTGTAGGATTTACATGTTCAGAAGGTTCTTTTTTCATTAAAAGTAATAACGATGGTTGTTTTCAATTAAAACAAAGAATACATGTTAATTTATTTGAAGCTTTTAAATTGATATTCAGTACTAATAGAAAAATTGATTCAACAAATAATTATAATCAGTTTTCTATTAGTTCTAAAGCCGATGTACAAAAAGTTATAAATTTCTTTTCATTTTCAGGCTTACATCCTTTAATAGGACATAAATTTATTCAATATCTAAAATGATTAAATAATTTACGTGAAAGTTCACGTTATAATAAATTAAATTATCCAGAGAGTAAATAAAATAATAAAATAAACTAATAATTATAATGGGCTCCTTAAAACAGTAATGTTTTACAGGCAAATGGGGAAAATTACAAGGACATTTAAGAAATCACCTCCGATTTATTAAATTATTTGTAGCGAAGCTTAATTCGGTGTGTATAAAGGGATTAAGAACGTTCAACGACTAATGAGTGAGTTATACCAACAATAAGCTCAACACGATCGCCCCATAACCCTTATCATTTTTAAATGATGAGGGTTAAAGAAATAGTCTAACTACTTCCTAAAGGTTGTAAAGTATATATTAAATAATATACGAACTATAACGTCGTTTGAGGAGGTTTATACACAGATGAACCACACTCAGGTGACTGAGTGTTAAAAATTCTGCTTAATGCTGGAAAATCTCCCAATTTAGGATTTGCATACGATTTATTCTTAATTTTTATATTAATTATTTGCGTGAAAATTGCAATGACATGGAGACAATCAGCAGGGGTTAGAAGTATTCATACTTCAAAAGCCTCTCAGAGACTACATGCAGAAGATCTCATATACGCTTATTTAGTAGGGTTATATGAAGGGGACGGATTTTTTTCTATAACAAAAAAAGGTAAATATTTAACCTATGAACTAGGAATTGAATTATCTATTAGAGACGTACAATTAATCTATAAAATAAAAAATTTATTAGGTATAGGAGTTACAGCTTTCAGAAAAAGAAATGAAATAGAAATGGTATCTCTAAGAATTAGAGATAAAAATCATTTGAAAGAATTTATAATACCTATTTTTGATAAATATCCTATGTTTTCTAATAAACAATATGATTACTTAAGATTTAAAAACGCTTTGCTTTCAGACATTGTTTATTCTAAGGATTTGCCTGAATACACTAGAACTAGTGTTAATTTAAATACTATAGAATCAATTATTGAAAAAGCTTATTTTCCTGCTTGATTAGTAGGATTTATAGAAGCTGAAGGATGTTTTAGTATTTATAAATTAAAAGAAAACAATGACTATCTAGTAGCTAGTTTTGATATAGCACAAAAAGATGGAGATATTTTAATTTCTGCTATCAGCAAAGCCTTATCATTTACCACAAAAGTATATCTAGACAAAACGAATTGTTCTAAATTAAACGTTACAGGTGTAAGATCAATAGAAAATGTTATTAATTTTTTACACAATGCACCTGTAAAACTAATGGGTAATAAAAATTTGCAATACTTAATATGAATAAAACAATTGCGTCAAATTTCTAGATACTCCGAAAAAATAAAAATACCTTCAATATACTAAATAAACCTGAGATCATGATATAGTCCGATCAATAAAGAAATTTATTGTGTGTAGTGAGAAGATTTAATCTAGATTAAATCTGGTGACTACCAACACAAATGCTCTGTTAATAACGCTACTTTAAACAGATTCTATTCTCTACATTTCGTATTACCATTCATACTAGCTGCTTTAGCTTTAATGCATTTAATAGCACTACACGACAGTGCAGGATCAAACAATCCATTAGGTGTTTCAGGTAACTACGATAGATTACCATTTGCTCCTTATTTCATCTTCAAAGATTTAATAACTATCTTTATATTTATGTGAGTATTATCATTATTTGTTTTCTTTGTACCTAACGCATTAGGAGACAGTGAAAATTATGTAATGGCTAACCCAATGCAAACTCCGCCTGCGATAGTTCCGGAGTGGTACCTTCTTCCCTTCTATGCTATACTTAGAAGTATACCTAATAAATTAATAGGTGTTATTGCTATGTTTTCTGCTATATTAGTAATATTATTTATGGCATTTGGTGATTTAGGTAAATTAAGAGGTAAACAATTCAAACCTATAAGTAAAACAGCATTCTTTATCTTTGTGGGTAACTTATTATTATTAATGGTATTAGGTGCAAAACACGTTGAAAGTCCATTTATAGAATTAGGTCAAATAGGTACTTTAGCTTATTTTGGTTACTTCTTGATTTCAGTGCCTTTAACTAGTTTATTTGAAAATAGTTTATCAGATTTAAATCTAAATATAAAAAACTCATTTTCAAAATTCTCAGGTACAAAGTAAAGGATTTAACAAAAGTCCTAAAATGAGGTAATATTGCATTATAATTCGGCTTTACCCTCAGGGTTTTTTTACAAGAAATTAGCTGACTAATTTCTTGTAAAAAAACCTTAAACGTAGAAAAAACGTTATCGAGAATTTAACGTTACTCGCCATCCCTTTGCCTCTTATGTTTTTTAACTTTAATTAGTTGTTGATCTATTAGGCGTTAACTTTTTTTTATAAAATTATATATATATATAATTTATAGTCTAAAAAATAAGCACGTTAGATCTTTTTTATTGTGTTTATTAAAATATGCCACAATTAGTACCATTTTACTTCATTAACCAAGTAACTTTCGTTTTCATTATATTATTAGTTATGATTTACGTGTTCTCAAAATATATTTTACCAAAATTTGTTTCTTTATTTACAACACGTCTTTTTATTACTAAATTATAATATATAGTACGCGTATACACATAGGTTTAAGGGTTTTTTTGAATATTATATACGTTTTTTTAACGGATTTTAATTAAACGCTTTTTTATTAATATTATTATAAATAATATTAATAAAAAAAGCGCTTAGCGTTTTTTTTATGAAGCGCTTTTTTATTAATATTATTTATAATCGCGGGGTTTTATTAATATTATATTAGATAATATTAATAAAACCCCGTTTCTTTTTTTTTTAGAAAAAAAAACACAAAAAAGCGTTATCATAGATAATATTCATAAAAAAAACCAATAAAAAAGCGGCTAGCGGTTTTATTATTAATATTATTAATCATAAACCGTATATGATAATAATAATAAAAACAGCTAGAAAAACCTCTACATAGAGTAAATTTCTAGAGTTCACTAACCCTAAAAGTATTTATTTTTACTTAGGGTTTTGTTTGTTTTCTTAACGTTATACATTCAAGATATATGCTTGTATCATTTTAAATTGAAAAATATAATAGGATCTTTAACACATAACCCTCCAATTAGTAAAAATTATTAAACATATAACGTGTATATTGGCTTATATATATATATATACAATAAAAACGGATTAAATGTTAATTTTTATTAAATCCATAAACTATCTTATGTTAGAAGTTCAATTCTTCTTTAAGACGTAATTTATCACCTTTAGTACTACGTTTTTTTTAGATTATTTGTAATCTATTGTTTGAGTATTTTTTAGATTATATGACGTTTTTAACGGTTTTTATCTACACGGGGTTTTATTAAGCGCTTATCTATTAACAATAATTAAAACGCTTTTTTATTGGTTTTTTTTATGAATATTATCTATGTTAACGCTTTTTTGTTAATAAAAAAACCAATAAAAAAGCGTTATCTGATATAATATTAATAAAACCCCGCTATCTATAATAAAATTAATAAAAAACCGCTAAACGCTTCTAAACCGCTCATCATCATTAACGGTTTTAATAGCGTAAACCGCTAAAGGTTTTTTTATAAATACATATATTTATAAAAAAACGCCAACCGAAAAAACGTAAAGATTAGTCTTCAGAAATTCTAATCTTATTTTAAAATTTAACAACATGTTTTCGATATTTTTTATTTTTAGCACCGTATATTTGTACACTTATAATCTTTTGTATAATTTATCTCTAAATAATTTATATCATGCTATTTACTCTTCTAGCTTTACATGAAATAATTATGACAAATAATTTATCTTCAGCGTTTATTGAACGCGTTTAATTATGCTTTTTTAAGCTTTATTTTCTCGTTCAAAAAGAAAAAAGCACCATGAAAACATGTTATCTTTGGCCTAATTCATTGTGGGTTAACATTAGTTATATATAACTAAAGTTTTAAGGTATATATAACTAAAGTTTTAAGGTATAGAGAAGCTAGAGTTCCTATACTAAATTGCTTAGAAAGTAGAGTAAAAAAAACACTGTAAAAACGCTTTAACGCTTTAACACTAAGTATATTTCAGTCATTTGAAAAGCTACATCTTTCCTTTTTTATATTGGAAGGAAAGACCACTAGTAGAAATACATTAATTAAAGCAAGTTCGGTATCTATGTTTTTAGAAAGATGATTCTGATCTTCAAATGCAAAAGATATTGGAACACTTTACCTAATATTCGCCTTATTTTCAGGTTTAGTTGGAACAGCGTTCTCTGTTTTAATTAGAATAGAATTAAGTGCACCTGGAGTACAATATATAGGAGATAACCAATTATATAATAGTATAATTACAGCTCACGCTATAGTTATGATTTTCTTCATGGTCAAATTATATGCAAATGAACCTATGAATAAAACGCACAATAAGTGCTTGTTAAATCAAAAACATGTAGCATCAATTAAGATCGAAGATGTGAATATAAATAACCCAAAGAATAATAACGAAAATGAGAATGTAAAAAGTAAATACACAAAAGTTTTAGTGAATAATCCTTATCATAACAGGGATATAATACTAAAAATTACTCAAAGACAAAAAGGAGTTTATATATGAGAAACTTTAGATGGTAATAACATCTATGTAGGGCACTCTATAAATCTATATAATCGGATAAGTTGTTACTTTATGCCATCTATCTTAAAAACTCCTGCACGAAGAGTGTTAAGATATCTAAATAAACACGGGTTTAATAACATAAAATTAACAATCTTGATTATGGATGCTAATAGCAAGCCGGCTGAAATAGTAGCCTTAGAGCAACAATATATAGATAGTTTGAAACCAAACCTGAACGTAGATCTAATCGCAAGCAGTTCAGGATATCATGAACCTATGGCGATGGAAATGCGGGAAAAACTACGTGAAATAAAAGGAACCCCGGTATATGTTTATAAAAGTGAAGATTTAACTTTATTATACGTATTTGGCTCAAAACAGCATATGTATGATACAATAAAAATTCACCACAACACGCTACAAGATTGTCTTGATGCAGGTCGCTTATATTTGGATAACTTTTTTTTATCTTTAGATAAAATAGATGAAACTACTAACACAAACTTATTAGATTTACTTGAAGTAATCTCATTAATAAGTAAAGCACGTGAGATACATAAACATAAACATCCTTCAGCTAAAGCAATTAAAGCGGAATTCAAAGATGATTCTACTAAAAATTTAGAGTTCGATTCCTTAAATAGTTTAGCTAAGCATTTAAAAGGTGATCGTCAGGTTATTAGGGAGTACTTAACTAGTACTAAATCAGGTTATTATAGAGGAAAATGGAAATTTTTTTTCAAAACGCAAGAAAAAGATTCTTCCCTCTAAACCATTTAACAAATCAATTTAAGGTTCATAGATTATAGAGTAAATCTATAACATATACAGGGCATGGCCGGGTAAAGTAGAAATATTTTACTTTCTTTTCACTATATTCTGGAATACCTTTAGAGCTTTTAAAACTAGTGATACAGACTTTCTTAACACTTTTTTTATATAATAATATTATATAAAAAAAGTGCCAGAAAAGCGGTATAACACAGTTACATTTTAAAAGATTAGGCAATCAGTAGGAAACCAGGAATATAAGGGCTTTTAAAAAGCATTAAACGCTTATATTTAGTAGGATCCTCAGAGACTCTACGTGAAATACCTTAATAAATAGTAAATTTATAGGTAAAGATATAGTCCAAACATCAATGAGAGTTGATGACAATATATTGAACATTGTTCTTTATATTGAAGTTGTATGCCTGCAATGATAGGAGGTTTTGGTAAAATTAAAAAATGAAATTATAATGTTCAAAATTCTAAACAGTTAAGCACTGTAAATACTGAAACTGTTAATACGGAGCAAAAAACATCTAATTTTCTTGGACCGTACTTAGCGGGACTAATTGAAGCAGATGGTTCTATAGCAGTACACGATGAAGAAAGTAAAGTTAAAAAATACCGTCCTATGATAATAGTAGTATTCAGTTTAGCTGACAAACCTTTGGCAGATAAATTGGCTTCTATTACTCAGGCAGGGAAAGTATATCACAAATTAAATGCTGGATATGTTTTATGACAAATACAAAAAAAACAAGATGTTATAAAAATAATCAACATAATAAATGGTTACATGCGTACACCTAAAGTGGAAGCATTACACAGGAGTATTGCTTGGTTCAATAAATTCGACAATCAGAATATAAATTGTTTATCTCAGGATAATACTCCCATAGATAGCAACAGTTGATTGGCTGGCTTTAGTGACGGTGATGCGAACTTTTCTATTACTATAACAGACCGAAAGAAAAAAGGCAATGTGACAAGTAAAAGAGTACAAACTTTTTTCCGTATAGAATTAAGACAAAATTACCATAGAGGTGAAGCTGGAGCTAAAAGCTACTTTATAATATTGAGCTTAATAGCTGAATATTTAAATGTAAATGTATACTCTAGAACGAGACAAAAAAAAGATAAATTGTTTTTTGCCTTTATGGTTATAGCTCACAGTTGTGTAAGTCATGCAAAAGTAAAAGCTTATTTTGATCGGTTTCCTATGTATTCTTCTAAATATTTAGCATACAAAGACTGATGTCGTGTTCTAGATATTCGAGCTAATGCAGATGTTTTTACCAAACAGCAGATTAAACAGGTGGAATATATTAAATCTCAGTTTAACAGTAAACGAAAAGTTTACGATTTCAGACATTTAGAAAATTTAACATTTTAATTCATTATATAAGAAATTGCCGTAAGCAATAGTAATGTTGCTTTTATTACATAACTATATGCGGGAAACTCCTAAAGTCTTTTGGTAGGATTATGTGAAAACTTAAACTTAGTATAAGCGTACACAAACCATTAATACCCAAAAGAATTCAGCTTTTCTTAACACTTTTTTTATATATAATATTCTTATATATAAAAAAAGTGCTAAAGTTGAATGGACAATCCGCAGGAAACCAAAGAATATTAATTATTTTAAAAGTTAGAAAGATATGCTTTTAACAACAGGGATCCTCAGAGACTACACGTTATGCCCCGTATATAAGCGGGTGAAGATATAGTCCAATTTATAAATGAAAGTTTATAATATATTGAATTTCTTATTACCTTTATTAGTGGGGGGGCCAGACATGGCAAAAGAAAAGGGCCCTTTGTTATATATGCCACAGGAAAAAAAACAGGAAATAGATCTTAGTAGAAAGAATAAAAAAACCAGTAGTTATTTAGCAGGGTTATTCGAAGGTGATGGTCATATTTGAATCTCAAAAGAAAATACTAAAAAGAAACATAATCCAAGATTTTGTATAACTTTTGGGTTGAAAAATGAGCCTTTAGCTAAAAAGCTGCTTAGTCTTATTGAATTTGGACATATTGCATATAAACCTAAAGATAACGCATGTGTATTGACTGTATCGCCAGTAAAAGGTTTAAAAACAATTGTCGGACTAATTAACGGAGAACTAAGAACGCCTAAGATTAATCAATTCTATTTACTAATTGACTGATTAAATAAAAACCATAATGCTAATATCGAAAAGTTACCTTTAAAAATAGGAAATCTTAATAGTGATAGTTGATTAGCAGGTTTTATTGATGCAGACGGAAGTTTTTCTATTATACATACTAAAAGAGAAAACGGAGCTCTAAAAAGAAAAATATCTTGTAGATTAAGAATAGAACAAAGAATGTTAGATCCTAAAACTAACACAAGTTATTTCAATGTTTTAACGGAGATATCTAAATATCTACATTGTAATCTATTAACTAGAAAACAAATATCTACAGGAAATGAATATTATACTTTAGCAGCCACAAGTTGCAAATCTCTTACTGTAGTTCTAAGCTACTTTGATTCATTTGCGCTTTATTCAAAGAAACATTTAGATTATCTTGATTGAAGCGAAGCAGTTAAACTTATATTAAGTAAAGGACATTATAGTCCTTCTGGTATTATTCATATAGATTTATTCAAAAGTAAAATGAATAATAGTAGAAAAGAGTTTAATTGAGATCATTTAAACAAGTTAAGTTTTCCTTTTTAACGTGACACATATAACAATAAATTAGGGAATGCCGTGGAGATCTGTAAAGATCTCTATTATAACTACGCTATATGCATGGAATCTCTCGAACCTGGAATTTAATTTCCGGTTAACAGATACATAGACACCTAATTGGAGTAATTAAAATTTTTAATTAAATTACTTTTAAAGTTATTTTAACTGAATTAGTCGTAACACTTATGTATACATGGGAGGAATATGCAGGAAACCAAAGTAATTGTTTACAAATTATGAGTAGGATCCTCAGAGACTACTCGCGAAGCCCCTTAACATTCTATACAGTTAGGTTTTTTCTTGGTTTTTTTTTAGAAATATATATATATTTATAAAAAAAACGCTAGAGTGGTTTTTTATTATAGAGCTTTTTTAGCCCTCTAAATATATAGCTGTTTTTTTTATATAAATATATTTATATAAAAAACAGTTAAAACCGTTATTAAGTCTAATATGTTTAAAAAAACGAATGAAAAGGGTGAAGACATAGTCCGTGGAAGTAGGAAACTACTTCTTTTATTAATTAAACAAGGATTTACCTTGTGAAATAATGATTCCCTAGATTAAATAACATCAGTTTCTGATTATTACCACCTTCTTTATTACTATTCTTATTTGCTAGTGGTATAGAAAACGGGGCTGGTGAGTTCACTTTAAGTATTTTCAGATGCATACCTCTTACAATAAATAAAAGATTAACCAAATATGAGTGTGAACAATTTAGACTATCTCCTGAACAAAAGGAAGGACAAGCGTTATTAGGCCATATTCTGGGTGATGGTTGTATTATCAGACATAGCCCTAAAAATAGTAAGGCGACTTCTAATGCCCGGTTCATTTTTGCTCAATCTCATGTAAGAGAGGAGTATTTTAATCATGTTTATCACATGTTTAAACCTTATTGTAAAGGAGAGAGAGTTACCAATATAAAGGTAACTCTAAATTAACCGGACCCTATGGTGGTTTTCGCTTTAATACTCTTTGTATACCTTGCTTTAATTTTTTTTATGATTTATTCTATATTGAGGGGGTAAAAACTATTCCTCTTAATATAATAGAATACCTTAGTCCTATCTCTTTAGCTACTTGAATATGCGATGATGGTAGTTTCCATTCTAAAGGTTACTTAATTCTTTGTACTGATGGTTTCACTAAAGCTGAAGTAGAACTGCTATGTTCTGCTTTAAGTGAAAAGTGAAGCCTTAAATGTAGATGTGAGCGTAAGAGTACTCATTATAGAATAGTTATCGCTAAGAGTACTATGGACATAGTAAGGAGTTTATGTAATAATCATATACATCCTTCTATGTTATATAAAATAGGTATCAGTATATGAAATGATGTTAAGTAATAAGGTTAACAGATGGTACTTTTTAATATTACAGCTTTCTAGCTAAGAATGGCTGGTAAAGTAATATTATAAACTAGGGGCTATACTCCGCAGGCAGGAGTAGCCCAGTAAAGTATTCTAAATTTGGGGTTAAGAGGGTTGGCTAACGAAGCAAGTCCCTTCTCCTCTGTTTTGCGATCTTTTATAGATAATGTAGCATCAATCTGTAGTAACCGTCTACGGGTTATATTTATCCTGTGCCAGAGTAGTAAGTAATTACTATGCAGAATATCACTATATGCTGGAACACCCTAATATGTTATATTACAATAATTTATATAAATATTCATAAGGGCAATCAGCAGGAAACCAAAGTAAAAAAAAAGCTTTTTTTTATGAGTAGGATCCTCAGAGACTATACGTGGTATACCTTAGTAAATATATATATATATTTAAAGGTAAAGATATAGTCCGATCTTATGTGAAAACATAAAAATAAATAAACTATATTTTACTTTGTATTGAAAGGTATATCAAGTAAAATAAAGATATCTTCCTTTAAACGTCCTAGCTATACATGTAACACTTGTAATAATGAAAAGTTATTAGGTCATTATTTAGCAGGGTTGATAGAAGGTGACGGATCTATAATTGTACCTAAAACAATTAGAAATCCAAAAAATAAGTTGTTATATCCTGTAGTAAAAATCACTTTTGTAGACAAAGATGCACCTTTAGCCCTAAAAATAAAATATATTATAAAAGGTGGTACATTGGTGTATCCTAAAAATACGAGATATTTAAATCTTTTATTTCAAGATTTAAATTCTATACAAAAAATTGCTGTACTTCTTAACGGAAAAATGAGAACCCCTAAAATAGAAGCTCTTCATAGATTAATAGATTGATTAAATGCCAGGTTAAATGAAGAAAATAAAATAAATAAACTTTATTTAGATCACAGTTCGTTGGGTAATAACCCGTGACTTACTGGTTTTTTTTCTTTTTTTTTATTAAAAAAAAGACAGAAGCCGATGGTAATTTTTATTGTAGCTTCGATTTGAATTCAAAAGGGATAGCTGAAGTAGTAAAAAGTTATATGAGAATTTCTCAAAACCAAACATATAAAACTATCTCTGATCCATCTAAGAACTCTAATTTACAAATAATGGAAAAAATTCGCGAATTTCTTGACGTAAAAAACATCAATGAAATTAAAAGAACAAGAAAAAGTTTTATTGAATTGTCCTACGAGGTTAGAACAACTAAAAAAAATTCTTGTGATCTTTTAATTAAATATTTATCAATCTATCCTCTATTTAGTTCTAAACATCAGGATTTCTTAGACTGACGTGAATTTCACCGTATAAGATTATCTAGAGAGTATAAAACTCTTGAAGGTACACATAAACTAATTTCCGTGAAAAACAGCATGAATACTAAAAGAACTCGATTTAATTGAGATTCATTGAACAGCTTTTACTGTTAAATGTAATCAGGGTTAACAATAATGAGATGGAAAAAGTTTATTTTTAATTGACAGGCTGAACTTTCTACCCACCGTTATCAGCTGTACAAAGTCACAGTGGTCCTAGTGTGGACCTAGCTATTTTTGCATTACACTTATCTGGTATAAGTAGTTTATTAGGAGCTATGAACTTAATTTTAATTTGACACATATATAATTTTTATAGTATAAGAGATCCAATAACCCCTAAATTTAATATCAATAAACAATTTTTTTGCAGTTTTAACGTTTTTTTTAGAAATATATATATATTTCTAAAAAAAACGCCCAGAAAGCCGACGGCTAAATCAAACAAAGCTTCGGATGGTGAAAACTATTCTAAAAAGCCTAATAAAAAACCTAAACACGAGGTTAACTGAAAAGAAATATTAGGTAGAACTGGTATAAATAAACAGAGTCATGTTATAGCTGTTGAGCAGTTAAATAGCGGTAAACCTGTAACAGCTAGTATAATAAACGAAATATTATGTTACCGTGGCATTTCTATTACAGATAAAAAACTTGAGTATTTGATAAATACACCTAGTTTTACGTTAACAGCTCTAAATAATAAAAGTTTAAGTAAAATAATTCTTAAACATAAGCTAGGGTTGCCGAACGATAAAAATAGAATAGCCGGTATATACATCTTTACACATATTATATCAGGTAGAAAATATGTAGGTTCATCTTCTGAGTTATGTTTTAGATTAAATGGTTACATAAATCTTACTCATAAAGAGAGTGGTTTATTAATTCCATTGCTAAGAAAAGAAAATTTAAAAAACTTTTCTCTACAAGTTTTTCCGTTTAAAAACAACTATGATAAAAATTCAGAAATAGTACTGGAGCAGTATTATTTATTGGATCCTAGTTTTACTTTGAACACCATCAAACTAGCGAATAACCCGAGCGGGTCAAATGCTAAATGTTTATATATGTATAACAGAGACATGTCTGTATTATACTTTAGTTCTACACAGCAAATTGATTTTATTAGAAAACTTAATGTACACCATACTACCTTTACTAAACATTTAACGGCTGGTACTTATTACCTTGGTAAATATCTTTTTTTGAGTGAACCTGTTCTAACTGCTAGTGTAAAAAACATGAATGATACAGATTTATCGTTAATGCTAGAAAAAGACAGGTTGAAATATAATAAAAAGAAACCTTTAAATAGTTTAATGAAGCCGGTGGCTTTGACAAATGTTAACACAAATAACACGGTAACATTGTCTAGTCTAGGTAAGTGCATTGAATTTTTTAAAAATGAAGGCTTATCTGCTAATCAAACTACATTGAATAAATGTATTGCTACAAATAAGGCATATCACGGATATCTATGCAGATACTATAAAAATTAAAATATATACTAATGGGGTTCATATAAAAATTCTAACTATATGCTGGAACAGCTTAGTGCTTATAAGTACTATTAATAATTAAAGTGAAAATCTTATAAGCTATGCTCAATCAGCAGGTAACCAACAAGTGTATATATTTTTAGACACTTAAACAGGAACCTCAGAGACTACACGTTAGACACCGTATTATGTTCCTTATATACATAATACGCTGAAGATATAGTCCACTATAACACTTAATTGGTGATTTAATTATATCAATTAGGTTTAGTGTCATTACAACTATCTTAAATATGAGAGCACCTGGTATAAGATTACATAAATTAGCTTTATTTGGATGAGCAGTTGTAGTTACTGCAGTTTTATTATTATTATCATTACCTGTGTTAGCCGGTGAATTGTTTATTGCGCCGGCTTTAAATTTGGCTATATGCTGGAACATGTTATTTGTATTTATAACATTATCAGCAGGGAACCTTTTAAGTTTGAACTTTTTAGGAATCCTCAGAGACTGCACGCCAAAATTTGTTTGCTTTTTAAAAAATTATAATAGATTTAATAAAATCCACATTAGATGATTTAGTGTTATTCATATAGAGAATTCTGTAATGAACGATCCATTTGCATTTTATCTAACAGGATTAATTGAAGGAGATGGTACTATAATAGTGCCTTTAACCGAAAGATCAATAAAAGGTAAGCTTAACTACCCTAGTATACAAATAGTGTTTCATTTGAAAGATCTACCTTTGGCTTTAATTATACAAAAATCAATAGGGCATGGATCAGTCAGCAGAAAAAAAGGTGTAAACGCCTATATATATACTGTGAATAATCTAGAAGGTATACAATTAATAATAAATTTAGTGAATGGAAAAATGAAAACAAATAAAATATATGCTTTGCATAGTTTAATAGACTGATTACGTATATATAGGGATATTTATCTGGATAAAAAACCATTAAATTTTAATAACGTAAAAGCGATGCATGACTGTCTGGATTTATAGAATCTGATGGACATTTTTCTATTAGGACGTCTGAAGCAATTAATTCAGTGAAAATAGAATGTAAATTTGAAATAAGTCAAGCAAGAAAACACCATAATTTAAGAGAAAATTTATTTTTTATGCAAGAGATTGCTCTTGCTTTAGAATCTTCAGTTAAATCTATTAGAGAGGGAACTCACCCTCAGTACAGAATCAGAACTCTTAACTTAAAATCCAACTTATTATTAATAGAATATCTCACTATGTATCCTTTGTTTGGTAGCAAGTTTTTAGACTATCAAGACTGATGCAAAGTGGTTAAATTATTTCAAAAAGGTAAGTTCAATCACAAATCTAACTTAGAGTATGTTAAATCCATTAAATCACACATAAATGACAGGAGAACCTTTTACACTTGAGATCATTTAAATAATTTTTATAGCTTAAACAAATAAAATATAGTCCATAAAACGCGAAAGCGTTTTTTCGTTTATTATAACGTTTTATAACGCTATATAATAAAATAACATTCTCTAGAAAAAAACATTTTTGTTTTATCGGTTTTTATTAAAGGTTTTTTTTAAACGCTTTTTTATAAATATATTTATATATTTATAAAAAAAGCGCTAAACACGCCAATAATAATAAAAACCGCTAAGAGATTTCATTGAAATTGGCAATAACAATGCTATTAACTGACAGAAACTTTAATACATCATTCTTTGAAGCAGCAGGAGGAGGTGATCCTTTATTATACCAGCATCTTTTTTGATTCTTCGGTCAATTGTGGCCCTATTTAGAAGAAATTTTAAATACGCATTGCGCTATATGCTGGAACCATCTAGGGTTTGAGGGTACTAATGAAATAAGTCTTGTTGTGCAAGCCTTTATAGTAAAAATCTCTCAACCTGGTAAATGGAATCAGCAGGTAACCAACGATAGAAGATATTCTTCTTATCTAGTAGGAACCTCAGAGACTACACGCGCAACGCTTTTTAGTGTAAAAGAAAATTATTTCAATCAATGGTTAGCAGGTTTGATAGACGGTGATGGTAGTTTTCAAGTTAGTAAAAAAGGTTTTACTAGCTGTGAGATTACTGTTGCACTTCATGATGAACACATGTTACGTATTATACAAAATAAACTAGGGGGTTCTATCAAACCACGTTCTGGTGTCAGAGCTGTTCGTTGACGTTTACACAATAAACCTGCGATGATTAACTTGGTGAACCGTGTCAATGGTCTGATCAGACACACAGGGCGTTTGCTTCAACTTAACAACGTATGCGGTACGTTAGATTTACAAGTTACAAGCTATCAAGCTTTACACCCTAATCACGGTTGGTTTTCTGGATTTTTTGACGCTAATGGTACTATAGGTTATTATATGAAAAATAACCGTCCTCAGCTAACTATATCTGTAACCAATAAATTGCGTGTAGATGTTGAACCATTTATGACTTATTTAGGGGGAAATATTTATTTCGATAAAGCTCAAAATGGATATTATAAGTGAACGATTCAATCAGAGTCAAGCATACTGGCTTTTCTTGAGTATACTAAACAATGTCCACCTAAATCTGTTAAACGTAATAGATTATTTTTAATAAAAGAATATTACGCTTTGGTAAATTTAAACGCTTATAAAGCGGAAAAACATTCAACACTGGATAAAGCTTGAATCAACTTCAACCGTAAATGAATTAAATTTTAACTAAAAAGATGAAGATATAGTCCTATTCTTTTTTTATTGGTTTTTTTTATTAATATTATCTATGATATCAGATAACGCTTTTTTATTGGTTTTTTTTATTAATATTATCTTTGATAATATTAATAAAAAAACGCTAGCCGCTTTTTTATTCACAAGCGCTTTTTTTATTAATATTATTTATAATAAAATTAATAAAAAAAGCGTTTAATTATTGTGAATAAAAAAGCGTTTAATTCTTGTTAATAAAAAAGCGCTTAATAAAACCCCGTTTCTTTTGATCCGTTTTTTTTTATTAATATTATTTATAATAATATTAATAAAAAAAACGCTAAAAAAAACGCTAAGAAAAACGCCAAACGGTTTACGGATACAGTAAGTGATGTGGAAAAAATTAAACCAGAAAGTTAAACGGTGAATAATTTACAACACGGACAATATAAACGTAAGATGTTTATACATGTATTACGAGTCATAGCAATAAAAAAAAGAATTAGCACCCAGAGGTTAAATATATAGGCCTCGTAACGTTGCTGTATGCTGGAACCACTTCGATATTTAGTTTTAAATACTCCATCAAACGCTTTATAAAAAAAAATCCAAATCAAATAGCGGTTGACATAGTAAAAATTTTAAAACAATGAAGTCAATCAGCAGGTAACAGGAAAGTTTTAGTATCTAATACTATACACAAAACTGGAACCTCAGAGACTCTACGCAACGAAATTGTATTATCAAATGAAAACATCAAAACTATATCTGAACATGTACCTAAACACTTAAAACCTCTTAATGACGAACAATTTGGTCATTATCTAGCAGGATTAATAGATGGAAACGGTGATTTCACCATCGAATATCAATTAGTTATCGCTTTTGATTCATTAAGCGTATCGTTAGCTTATTACTTAAAACAAAGAATAGGTTACGGAAAGATTAAAAAAGTCAAAGACAAAAACGCTTACGTTTTAGTTATAGCCTCTGTGAAAGGTATAGAAAAAGTAATTAATCTTATAAACAATAAAATAAGAAGTTTTAACAAATTAGATCAAATCTGTAACAATATAATTATACACAAAGATTTCTCTAACATAAGGTTTAATTTAAACAATAGTTCTAATATGAATAACCATTGATTAGCCGGATTTTCAGATGCAAACGCGAGTTTCCAAATAGAAATCATTAATACAAAGGCTCAAACCGAAGTTAGATTGAATTTTCAAATAGATCAAAAAAGTAATCATGTATTAATCGTTATAAAGAATTATTTAGGAGGTAATATAGGTTATAGAAATCTCCAAAATACATACTACTACGCATCTACTAGTTTTGGTTCAGCCAAAAATGTTATAAATTACTTCGATCTCTTTCATATGTTATCTAACAAACACGTTAATTACTTAAAATGAAGAAAAGCTTATATTATTATTCAAGATAAAAATCATCTTAATAGCGATGGTATAAACAAAATAACTAAATATAAAAATACAATTAATAAATTACAAGATAATACAATTTAAGATATAGTCCTGTCAAGGATAAAAAGTTCTTGAGTGTTAAATATAACATATAATGTTAATTTAACCAAAACAAGTGTTATATATTAATTATACCAGGTTTCGGTATTATTAGTACAACTATCTCAGCTAGTTCAAACAAATCAGTGTTCGGTCAAGATGGCCCTTTAAATAACAACCCAGTGTTGTTATATTTAACGCAACAAACTATACGCAGGAAACTAGTATCTTGATTTTTTATAATCAAGATTATACAAACTACTTTCTTACGTACTTTACAACCCGGCAGACTAAATGTGTGATTGGTTTTAAAGATAAATCTAAGAAACGTAACAATGTTTGTTAAAAGAACTTTTAGCTTCTATACTAGCAATCCGCCGATAACCAAAGCACCAGGTTTAAAGTTTAAAAGTTTAAACTTGAAATCTAACCTTTCAATAGGTCTAAGATTAAGCATGTGAGTAGGAATCTCAGAGGCCATACGTTTGTTTTCAACAATTTCAGCCAGAAAGCCAGGATTGCCTGCGAATAAATTTCATGAATGAATTGCAGGTGTTATAGATGGAGATGGTTGTTTTCAAGTGAGTAAAAAGGGATATGCAAGTCTAGAGATAGTTATGGAAACTCGAGACAAACGTTGCTTATATATGATTAAACAACATTTTGGTGGATCAGTTAAAATAAAATCAGATGTTAACTGAGTAAGATATCGTTTACATAATAGAAAAGGGATGATAAATATTCTGCAAGCAATAAATGGTTTAATTCGAAACCCGAATCGTATTTTACAACTGGGTAAAATATGTGAAATGTATAACTTAGTTTTGAAATATCCTGATACATTAAATTATGATGATGGGTGATTTTCCGGATTTTTTGATGCAGATGGGAGTGTATATTTAAATTTATTATCAAACCAAGTTTTTGTCACAGTAAGTCAAAAAAATAAGTATATCTTGGATAACTTAGTAACTCTTTATGGGGGTACTATATACCCTATGGTAAAACAAAATGCTTTTAAATGAACTGTGTTTAGACAAGACGAAATATCTAAGTTGAGAGAATATTTTAATATTAATCCTTCTAGATCAGCCAAAATGAGAAGATTAAATCTACTAGATAAGTATTATCAGCTTAAAACGCTTAAAGCTCACTTGTCTCCAACTACATCCCTATTAGGCAAAAGTTGAAGTAATTTTATTAAAAAATGAGAAAATTATGGTGCAAATTAGAAAGCACACAGTTGAAAAAGAGATGGTCCAAATATATTATTGTTATAATATATACGTATCTTGGAATGGTCAAAAGTAGGCCCACGATAACTAAATATTACGTGAAACTCCTCTATATGCTGGAAACCTCTAATACCTTAAATACTAGTAATCTCAAATTTTTATGTGATAATTTTAAGGCTGTTACAATGAGCAATCAGCAGGAAAACAAATTTAATATATTTTATATGATAAAATCAAGATTTTTTTGTATCCTCAGAGACTACACGGGGAGAATCATGTTTTTCGCATGATTAAGATATAGTCCACTATTTTGCCTAATTATGAAGTTTCTTTTTTTTTCTAGCTGTTTTTTTAGGGGTTATATATATATAATTTCTAGCTGTTTTTTTATAAATTTTGGATTTATAAAAAAACAGTTTAAAAAAGTTTCTGAGAAAAAGAAAGTTGTCATCTATGTAAATAAAAGAAATAAAACCAATTTATCTCATCGGGATAATTTACACAAACTAGACCCTAATTGGGTTTCAGGTTTTGTAGATGCAGAAGGTTGTTTTTCAATAATAATTGATTTATCCTCTCCTTTAAAATGAAAGGTAAGAACTTCGTTTGAGATAAATCTACATGAACAAGATAAAGAAATCTTATATCAAATTAGGGATTTTTTCGGGAGAGGTGCTATATATAATAGAGCTGATAGAAGAATATCTGTGTTTAGAGTAACTGGTATCTACAATATAAAAAATGTTATAATACCTCATTTTACAAATTACCCTCTTTTATCTAAAAAAGCTGCAGATTTCTTATTATGATCAAAGGTAATCGGTCTGATTTTAAAAAAACAGCATTTAACTGAAATAGGGTTTAAGAAAATTTTGTCTTTTTATGCTTCAATTAACACAGGTATTTCTAAAAAAGTTAAAGAGTCTTTTCCTCACATAATCCCTTCAGATAAGCCAGTTATATCCTTACCTAATAATTTAAACCCTCAATGAGTCTCTGGTTTTGTAGCTGGGGACGGAGGGTTTTCTATTTATGTTAGAAAAGCAAATGATTATCTATTGTCAGAAAAAGTCTCTTGTAGATTTCATATAGCTCAACACAGTAAAGATTTACAACTTATGAAATTATTTATTAAGTTTTTCAAATGTGGTGTGGTAAATTTAAGATCTAATCTCTCTACCCCCAGATGTGACTTTTTAGTTCAAGATACTAGTTTTATATTTGAAAATATAATACCACATTTTGAAGATTACCCTCTTCTGAATTTAAAACACAAAGATTATATTTGTTTTAAACAGTGTATAACTATTATTAAAAATAAACAACATTTAACTCGAAAAGGTTTAAATAAGATTAAGGATTTAAACTTAGAAATGAATTCTAACAGATTGAAATAATACTATATTTACATGCAAAATATCGCTACGCTATGATGTCAATTGGAGTGTTAGGTTTTGTTGTTTGAAGTCACCACATAAAAAGTGAATGTAGGTTATTCACTGTCAATCGATGGTTACATCGGTAGATATTGTGTCTAAGAGCCAAACTCCGGGAAAACCCTAAAGCCCTAGTAACCAAAGTCACAAGATAAACCTTTTAACTGGCCTGATTAATGACTCAGGAGATGGTAACATCACTAGGGATGTCGT
>JAABUM010000869.1_pt1 | contig 48943 bp, 36 predicted proteins | sample 5559161 | NCBI WGS metagenome assembly JAABUM01 (sample SAMN10711868, study PRJNA513369) | rock metagenome | isolation source: Antarctica rocks | place: Antarctica: Victoria Land, Siegfried Peak nord
CGGTCGGCTGGTACGCCCCCGGCCCGCCGCCCGGCGCCCTCGGCAACGCGGCGCTGGCCGGCGCGGTCGACGCGCAGGGCATCGGGCCGGCGGTCTTCTGGGACCTCGGCCTGCTCCGGGCGGGCGATGTGCTCGTCGTCGTGGATCAGGCGGGGGTCGCGCGCCGGTTCGTCGTCCTGGAGAACACGGTCTACCGCCGCGAGGACGCGCCACTTACGAGCATCTTCGGCCCCGCCGACGACGCCAACCTGGCGCTGATCACCGGCGCGGGCACCTGGGAGCCCGCCCTCGGGGTCTACGACAGCAACCGGATCATCTACGCCCGCATGCAGCCGTGAGGCGCCGCGCCGCCCGGCGGGAAAGGAGGACCCCCATGGCACCACTGGCACCACGATCCGCCCCGGGCACGCCCCGGCACGCGCGCCGCGCCCGGCTCGTCGCCGCCCTCGTGGCCGCGCCGCTCGCGCTCGCCCTGACCCTGGCGCCGGTCGGGGCGGCGGCCGCGCCCACCCCGGCCCTCACCCCGGCGACCGACGGCCCCGCCGACCGGCTCGCCCAGGCGCGGCAGGCGCAACTGGTCCTCGACGCCCTCGCCGCCGCCGCTGCGGGCCGCGATCTCCCGGCGGGCCTGAGCCCGCAGGTGGCGGAGGACATCCAGCGGCTGGCGGTCGACACCACGCTCGGCAACGACGCGCGGCTGACCGCGTTCGCCCCGCTGACGCCGATCCACTGGGAGCGCGCGTCGCCGCTCGGGTCCGGCCCCCCGCCGCCGGGCGCCGACACCGTGCTCCTGCAAGCGCGCCTCCTGGGCACGGCGACCGTCGCGCACGCCGCCGCCCCGGGGCGGCCCGCCCGCACCGTGCAACGCCCCCTGGCGCGCCAGGGGGTGACCATCGCCCTGGTCCGGCGCGACGGGCGCTGGCTGGTGACCCGGGTCACCCTGACCGCCGCGCTGTCGCTGGCCGCGTAGCCCCCGCCGCCGTACCGAGGAGGAGCACCATGCCCCGCAGCATCGCCCGACCGACCGCCATCCCCCTGCGCGCCGTCGCGCTGCTCGCCGTCCTCGCCCTCGCCCTCGCCGGTTGCGGCGGGGCACCGGCCGCGACCGCCCTCCCGGCCGCCCTCGTCGCCGCGACACCGGCCCCGACGCCACCGGGCGGGGTCGGGCGCGTCCCCCCGTCCGCGCCGCCGGGCGGTACCGCCGCTGCGGACGCCGCGGCCGACCGCGCCGCGCAGCTGGCGGCGGCCGGGGCGGTGCTGCGCGCCCTCGGCGACGTCGCCGCCGGGCGGCCCGCCCCGCCCGACCTGCGGCCGGAGGTCCTGGCGGACCTCCGCCTGCTGATCGACCGCGGCGACGGCGGCTTGCGCCGCTGCCTCACCGAGTTCACGGTCGTCGGCGCGCCGCGGTGGACCGCCGCCCCCGTCGAGTTCGTGCCGTTGCTGGACGCGGATGGGGCGGTCGTGGCGGGGGCGCGCGACGCGGGGGTCCGGCTGACGACGAGCGGGCTGGAGGGGTACGCGACGATCGTGTCCTTCCAGTCCTCCCTCGGCGACCCGGCGACCCCCACGAGCCTGCCCCCGGGCTCGCCCTGCGCCCCGGCGGCCCCGGCCACGCCGTACCAGATGGCGCGCGACCGGCACCGGGCGCTGCGCGGCGAGGCGCTCGCCGTCCTCGTCGAGTTCCGCGACGGGGCCTGGGCCGCGACCGAGGCCCGGGCCGCGGGGACGGGCCTGCCGTAGCCCCGCGGTCGGCGCGCCGTCGCGCGTGGCCGTGCCCGATGCCGGATGAGTAGCCCGGGGCCTACCGCAGCTGATCGGCGGTAGGCCCCGGGCTTCGTCGCGTGTGACGCAGAAGCTATATCCCCGCCGACGACTTTGCCGGGCTCAGCGGGCGGAGACCGGCCGGTCGCGCGAAGTCCCGCAGCAATGCCCGTACGGTAGCGCGGATGGGGGTACCAACCCCGCCCCCGCTGCTATAGAGGGCACGCCCGTTTGACCGCCATCCAGGGGGAGGCCCCATTCGTCCGGGTTCGGTGGCATCGGTCAGGTCGCCCGCCGCGAAGACGGACGGGTCCTCGCCGCTGACGCGTTGCGGGGCCGGGCGGTGGGGGCGTCCCCGGCAGGGGCACCGCCCCGCCCCGTCGTTGTCGCGCCCGGTGTACCGGCGTCGCCGCCCGCGGCGGTCGCCCGAACGGCCCGTCGGCGTACCCCGTCTGCCCCCTCCCGGGTCGTCGTGCCCGGAGGTGATCGCCGCCGGCCCCCGGCGATCATCGTCTGTCCGGGTGTCCGGGATGTCGTTGCCCCGCAGGACGACCGCGATGTATCCCTTGTATCGTCCTCGATCGGCTGCGCCTTCCCGTGACCGCCGACCACCGACAGGGCGACCGATCCGATCGTGCGCGATTCCATTATCGGCCCGGTGGCGTCAGCCCGGGCGGCCCCCCCGGCGACATCGCCAGCCGTTGGGTGGCGAGTTCCTTCCCGGCGCTGTCGAGCACGCGCACGGTGGCATCGCCCGCCCACGCGGCGGGCGAGCGGAAGAGGGCCACCACCTGGATGCTTCGGCGGGCGGGGGTATCCTCGACGCTCGTACCGTCGGCGAGCTCGATCCGCACCGCCGCCACGTCGGGGGCGGCGATGAGGACGCCGACGTTCAATCCGGTCCGGGGGATGATGCTGCCGACGGCGGTGAAGGGGCGCCGCCGGGCATCCACCGCCATGGTCGTCAGGTTACCCCCCGGCCCCCAGTCCGCCGCGCCGGTCGGGCGCATGGCCTCGAAGAGCACGAGCGTCTCCTGCGCGGTGCCATGGAGCAGCGCGAGGCAACTCGCCAGGGCGATCCGGCCCCCGACCAGGGGATGCGGATGCGGCAGCTCGGCGAAGGTTCGCCGCTGAGCACCGTCACTTGCGCGGGGGTGGCCGTCGCGTCGTGCCCGAGCGCGTTCAGGCTCGCCGCGATGAGCGCGGTCAGGTCGGGGTGTGGCCCGGCGGCACCGGGTAAAGCCGAAGCCGACGATCGGACCCTGCGGGGCCAACGGTTGCAGCGCGAGGAGCCGGATCTGCTCGTGCTGCCGCTGCCGCGCCGCAAAATAGGCGAGGAGCGTGGGCCGCGTATGGAGATTGCGGTGGTCGATCCCCGCGCTCGGGTCGGCGGCATCCAGCGAGAACACCTCCAGACGGTCGACGTTGCACGGGTCGGTGGGATCGAAGCCCTGCTCCGGGAAGAACCGGGCGAGCGCGACCTGATCGCCGCGGTTGAAGGCGGCCAGGAAATCGGCCACGATCGGCGTCGCCTGCGCGGCCCCGCACGGCACGCCGACCGGCGGCGTGCCGGGGGTACCGCGCGGGGTGGCGCGCGCCCTCGCCGTGGCCGACGGGGGCGGCGGCGCGGGCGCTGCCCCCCCGCCGACGCGACCACCGGCCTGCGGTGTCGGGACAGGCCGCGTCGACCCGGCCCTGGCAGGGGTGACGTAGCCGGCCAGGACGAGCGCGCCGACCAGCGCGAGTGCGAGCGCGAGGTGGCGGGACGTCGGCAACGCAATTCCTTCCATGATGATGAGCATACCGGATCACAGGCGCGCCGCCCATCGTCCAACCGGGGGCTTGGCCCGGCCCGATCGGCCCCACCAGCTCGCAGGATGTGTGCACGCGCCGCCCGGCCACCGCGGCCATCGGCACCTCGCCACCGACCGCGCGGGCCGACGCGCCTGGCCCCTACCCCACACGAGCGACATTCTTCTTCCGCACCAGCGTAGGCGGGCGCGAGAAACGTGGGCACGCGGCGGACGACCGTCGTACCGGTGCTGGCCGGGGGCGAGACCGCAGGCGTCGCAGGCTCGTCGGCCGCCTTGCCCGGGAGCGGACGCCTCCTATCAGGGCACCCCGGCGATGTCCGCCCTGCACCAGGAGATCCCAGAGCATTCGCCGGCATGTACGGAACGGAGGCACTCCCGCGCAGCGTCGGCGGGCGGGCAATCGGCCGACCCGCCGACCCGTTACCGGGGACCGTCCGGTTTCCGGCGGCGGCCCCCGCACAGGTGGCGGCGACCGACGACCCCGCGCCGAGTCGGGCGGGGCACACCGGCAGGCCGCGACACGCGGCACCCGGACGGACAACGCCCCGTGGTGCGCACCCCGCCGGGTCGTGGGGGCGCGGGACGCGCATGCGCCACAGCGACGACCGCGCCGTCTCCCGCCGCCGCCCCCGCCGCGCGACTACGGCGTTGCGGCGGATACCCCCCGGCGACCCGTGTCGGCGGTGCCATCCGGCGGTGCCCCGTCATCAGCGACCGCGACCCGGTCCCGGCCCGCTTGCTTCGCCCGGTAGAGGGCGGTGTCGGCCCGATGCAGCAAGTCGCGCCGCCCGGCGCTTCCGGGCCGCGCCGCCGCCACCCCGACGCTGAGCGTCAGGCGCAGCGGCGGCCCCGCCGGCCCGGCGAAGGGCGCGGCGGCCACGCCGCGCCGCACCGCCTCGGCGACGCCAGCCGCCGCGGCCGGCCCGGTGCCGGGGAGGACCGCCACGAACTCCTCGCCGCCGTAGCGCCCGAGCGCTCCCGCCGCCGGGAGCGCGGCCGCGACCCGCCCGCACAGTTCGCGCAGCACCCGGTCGCCGGTCGCGTGCCCGTACCCGTCGTTCACCCCCTTGAAATGGTCCAGGTCGAGGAAGAGCACCGCGACATCGCCGGGGGCCGTCAGGGCGGCGTCGAGGCGCGCGAGGATCGCCTGCCGCCCCAGCACCCCGGTCAGGGCGTCGCGGTCCGCCCGTTCCTGTGCCCGCGCGTGGGCGCGCTCCCGGCGCAGGAGCTCCCGGCCGAGGAGGGCGCAGGCGAGCGCCCCGAGCGCGTAACTCAGGGCGAAGGCGACCAGGCGGGGCGCCACCGCCGCCGCGGCCGGGGCGTACGCCAGGGGGGCGAGGCCGGCGACGGCGACGGCGGCGCCGATCGGCAGGGCACGCCCGGGTTGGTGGTGGTAGAGCGCGGCGAGGATGACGATCAGCGGGTAGCAGGCGTTGAGCGGGCTGTCCGCCCCGCCGGTCGCGGCGATCCCCAGGGCCACCAGCGCGACGGTGCTCAGCGGCTCGAGCACCAGCAGCTCTGCCGGCAGGCGGTGCCAGGGCAGGCGGGCCAGCGCCAGGAACCAGCACAGCGCCCCGACGCCGACCGCGTCGAGCAGCGGTCGGTCGAGCGCGGCACCCCACCAGGGGGCCTGGCCGAGGGCGAGGCCGAGCGCGGCGATCGCGAAGCAGAGCGCGTAGGCCCCGCGTCGCACCCCGGCGGCGAAGGGCGGGACGGGCGTGTCGGACGGCGGCCCGTCGGCGCGGCGCGGCACCACGGGAGCGGCGGCGTCCGCGTGCCCCCGTCGCCGCGTCACGAGGCGTCCGGAGCGGGCGCGCGCCCGTGCAGCGCCAGGAAGGCCGCGACGACCGCCGGGTCGAACTGCCGCCCCGTCTGCCGCGCGATCTCCGCCACGGCGTCCGCCACCGGCCAGGCCGCCTTGTAGGGCCGGGCGTGGGTCAGCGCGTCGAAGACGTCCGCCACAGCGACGACCCGCCCGGCGAGGCAGATCGCCGCGCCCGCCAGCCCGCACGGGTAGCCCGCCCCGTCCCAGCGCTCGTGGTGGGTCAGCGCAATCGCCTCGGCCACTCGCAACAGTGCGTGGTCGCTCCCCGCCAGGATCGCCGCCCCGGCGGTGGTGTGCGCCCGCATGACGGCCAGTTCCGCGGCGTCCAGGCGCCCCGGTTTCAGGAGCACCCCGTCGGGGATGCCGATCTTGCCCACGTCGTGTAGCACCGCCGCCCGCCCGAGCCGCTCGGCCTCTGCAACGGGCCAGCCCAGTTCCCGCGCCAGCAGGGCGCTCGTGGCCCCCACGCGCGCGGTGTGCTGGCCGGTGTCGTCGTCGCGCGCCTCGGCGGCCCGCGCCAGGCGGTCCAGCGTCTCGTACCGGGCGGCCACGAGGGCGGCGTTGGCGTCTGTCAGCGCCGCCGTCCGCGCGGCCACGCGCCGCTCCAGCTCCGCGTTCGCCCGGTGCAACGCTTCCTCGGCGTGGACCCGCGCGGTGACCTCCGTCTGGATGCCGATGTAGTGGGTCAGGACGCCCACCTCGTCGCGGACCGGGGCCATGGTGAGCTCGTTCCAGAAGGGCGTCCCGTCCTTGCGGTGGTTGCGCAGCAGGACCGCGCAGTCGCGACCAGCCCGCAGCGCCGCCCGCAGCGTGGCCAGGCCGGGCTGGGCGGTGTCGCCGCCCTGGAGGAAGCGACAGTTGCGCCCGACAACCTCCCCCAGCGTGTAGCCGGTCATCCGCAGGAAGGCGGGGTTGGCGTAGACGAGGGGCAGGTCCGGCAGGCGGCAATCGCTCACCGTGATCCCGGCGGTGGCCGCCTCGCTGGCCCGCGCATGGAGGCGCAGGGCCTCCGTGGTCGGCCGCTGGTCGGCAGTGGTGTCGCCGACAGCGACGGGCGCGGCGACGGTATCGTTGCGGAAGAGCGGCATGGTCGCGTGCACCCCCGGCATGCTCGATCGGTCCGGGCAGGGCCTGCCCGCAAATCTAGTGTGCGTCACGGGTCGTCCGGCGGCAATAGGGCGAAGGTCCCCACACCCGCCGGGACCATAGGCACGCCGTGTGGGGGCGCCCGGCCGCGCCTATGGTCCCGGGCGAGGTCGTTGGCCCGCGCCTGACGCGGCCACGATGTGCCTCCCGATGCGGCGGCGAGAGTCGCCCATGGCGACAGGTGCGGAACCGTCGTGCCGGGGGGTTCTTGATGGTTCCCGGTCGCCGTGCCGCGGGATCGCCGCACCGTGCGGCAGGGTAGGGCACGGCGAGCGGAATCCGCCCCGCCTTGCGGTCGTGCTGCGGCGGTGCCCCGGCTCAATCGTCGGCGTGCTGGCGGCGCACCACCCGGAGCGTCGGCGAGAGGAGGCCGCCGGGGTCCGTGATCACGCGGGCGAGGGCCGAGAGGCCGATGACGGCGGGGGCGGGGAGATGGTCGAGGAGCGCGCCGAAGACCGCTCCCCGATCTCCGTCGGGATGAGCCGCTGGAGCAGCGCGAGCTCGACGGTGCTGTACGGTGCCCACGCGGCCCCGGCCAGCGCGAAGCGGAGCAGCGCCGGGCCCAACTGCGTCGGCACCGCGAGCGGGGCCAGCAGGAGGTTCCGGAGGACGGCGATCGCCGCGAAGGCGACGCCGGGCCGCCCGCGGCCGACGAGGCGCGTCGTCAGCAACAGTCCCGCCAGCAGCCCGGCGAGGGCCGGGCCGACCAGATAGGAGGACGGTATGCTCACGGCGGCGAGGGCGTTCGCACGCTCGATCTCGTCGTCCATGACCAGCCGCGGGACGACGATGCGCGCCCCCACCCGACTGGCGGGGGGCGAGGGCCCCGGCGAACGCCAGGGCAGGGATGGCGGCGCTGACGAGCCTGCGTGCGAGAGTGTCGAGGCCCATCACCAGGCGCGGCTGGTGCCGGTCGAGCAGCCGCCCGAGCGGCGGCCCGGTGACCAGCCCCGGCAAGGCGAAGCACAGCACGATCACGCCGAGGGCCGCGCCCGAGCCGGGCAGTTGCAGGACGAACCAGAGGAGCGCGATGGTGGTGAAGTGGTCGCCGAGACGCGAGGCGACCAGCCCGAGCCAGAGGCACCGGAACGCCGGGCGGCGCGGCGGGGCGAAGCTGTGCGGGGCGGGAGAGGCGCGCGTTGTCGTCACCGTACCACCCCCCCACGAGCGCGACGACGGTCGCAATCAGGGGCTAGCCGAGCGAGGAACGCCCCACGGGCGCAGCCTCGGATGGCTTCATCACCAGCCTCTGGGAGTCCGCTCGTGATCAGGGTGGGCTTCAACCATGGTTGAAGTCAAGGGCGCATCCGCGCTATAGTGCGCATCATGAACACGGGCGCGGGCGCGGCATTGACCATCGGCGAATTGGCCGGGCGAACCGGGGTGATCACCGCTCGTCGCCGGGTCGTTCGCCCGCGTCGCCAGCCAGTCGGCCCGCCCCGACGAGCACTCCAGGTTGCTACGCCGCATCTCGTCGTCCCCGAGGCGCGCGAGGCCGAGGTCGGCGTGGCAGGGCGGATAGCGTTCCCCCGTGGCCAGGACGTGCGCGTAGGTGCCGTAGCGCCAGCAGCAGGCCACGATCGTGTCGGCTTCCTCATGTGGGGTAACCGGGTCGCCCGGCAGCGCCGACCCTGCCACGTCGAGCGCGGCGAAGAGCGCCCGCCACGGCGCATGGTCTGGCAGCAGCCGCGCGCCGTGCCGCGACACCCCGCGGTTGTCCCAGACAAACGCCCGCCAGATCCCGTAGGATGGCACACCCGAGAGGGGCGGAGCCGCGAGGAATCGATCCCCCCCTGGCGCTGCCGGTAGCGGTATGCTGTCCCATCGTCCTCCCGTTCGGGGTGCGCTCGCCGCTTCGGGGCAGCCAGGCTCGCCCGATTATCGCACCCTGGCGGCCGAGCGACACCGGTGCCGGTCATCGACGGGCGAGTGCTACGTATATGCTGTCGCGCACCCTGCCCCTTGCTGCGTAGGATCGGTACCATGGCGAAGTACTCCACCCCGTCCGGCCCGGAATTGGCGCGTCGCGTCGGCGAGCGTGTCCGCGAGTTGCGCCTCGCGCGCGGCATCACGTCGCAGGAGGTGCTGGCGGACGCGGCGCAACTCCATCGCACCTTCATCGGGCGCGTGGAGCGCGGCGAGACCAACGTCACCGTGGTGACGCTGGAGCGGATCTGCGCGGCCCTGGATGTGACGCTGGGAGAATTCTTCGCCCCATTCACGGGACGCTAGCTCACCGCTAAGCCGCTCGCCCCAGTAACGCTCAAAAGCACATCAGGAGTGGACTTGATGGCGGCGCTGCGCGATAGGATGGGAACTATCGATTGATGCCCATGGACTGTCGCCTCTGGTTCTCGCTGTGGTGTGTGGTGAGGCGTCCGCTTGACAATATGAGGTGTAGCACTATGCGCTTCCAGATCGGCGAAAGCGCCGGACGTATACCCGAAGATTTGCTCGCCTTGCTCGTCGGTTACGGCGGTGAGGTCGTCGTCGAGTTCTCCTCCTATGGCTTCGCCTCCGGTCAGGAGATGTACGACGATGTCGCCCGGGGCTGGCTGGAGGCGTCATACGTCGGCGAGTCACTGGCGGCCTGTTGCGACACGATCGCGTGGCGGGAATGTGGTAGCGGAAGCCGGCATGGGGTCCAGTTCGCGCTCCGAGCATATGATGCGGCGGCCTTGGCCCACGTGCTCGCGAACCTCGACGCCCAATTCGCTGGGAACGCCGACCCGCTCTACTCCGGGTGCATCGAGGATCTCCTCGAGTTCGAGGGCGAGATCGATCGGCGAAAGTGGCGACTACCGGACCTCGGGGACCGCTACTACGCCTGCGCCGTGGCAGGGAGGTGGGGGCTCGACGATGATGCGCTTGAGGCGCGGTATCAGGCGCACCCCGAGCAGCGTTTCGGGTTCTGGCGGTCGTGCGCGAGCGATAAGTTCGGGCACCCCTTCTACGTCTCCGAGCGGGCGTGGATCGTGCCGACGCAGGTGGACCTCGAGCGATTACTGCGGGAGTACGGGGACTTCGAGGAGGGGGACCCTAGTTTCCAGGCGGCCACACGAGTGGTGATCGACGACGCAATGTCGATCGTCTACAACCGCGCGGTCGCCGTTCATTATCCGTTCGACGCCGTAGACGAGGCGCGCCGGTGTGCACAGACGCTCTGGCCAACGGGCACCGAGCACGAGGAAGCGTATCCGGATCCGGCGCAGGAATCTCCTGGGGTTACCATCGCTGCGGTGCGCCTATCTTCCGCCGGTGAACTCCTTGTGCTCGAGCATGGCACGGTACGCTACGTATTCTTGCGCGCCCCATCGCCACCGATCACGCGAGAGCAAGCGGAGCGTTGCAGGAAGATATTAACGACGGTGGCGGATGCGCTGGACGCGCTGGTATCGCCGGACTGATACCGACCCCTCTCGATCCCGGCGATGCCAGTTATGGACTGCGAAAATGATGTGCACCGACCGGCGACCAGACAACGCTGTTGGTCGCGTGCTATAGCGAAGAGGGCCGTATGCCGATGGACGAGTCCCCTGGCTAAGAGGTGCTGGCGGACATGGCGCTGCTCCATCGCACCTTCATCGGGCGTGCAGAGCGCGACGAGTGAACGTCACGGTAGCGACACTGGCGCGGATCTGCACGGCCTTGGATGTGCCACTGGGCGAGTATTTTCGAACGTTCACCGACGGTGACTGCGGGGGGTGCTCGGCGCGACGCTACCCGCGCGCAGGGCGTTCGGCGTCCGCGCGCTCCGCCCGGCGCAGCATCGCGTGCAGGCGCGTCAGCCAGGCGTCGCCCCGTAGCTCGTGCTCCCAAACGCGTATGACGTGATAGCCCGCACGGCGGAGCATGCGGCGCTTGCGGTTATCGCGTCGGCGGTTCTCGTCGATCTTCGCCGCCCAGAATGCAGCCCGCGTGGCGGGCAGGGTCGGCTTGCACACGGGACAGGCATGCCAGAAGCAACCATCGACGTACAAGGCGAGACGTAGGTCCGGGAAGTAGAAATCCGGACGATTGGCGGAGCGCCCCGTGCCGAGCCGCGCATGCTTCTCCCATCCCGCGATCCCGGCGGTAAGGAGGGCAGCCTCGACTTGCCCCTCCGTGGAGCGATTGCCGGTGCTGCGGACCTTGGACATGAGCGCGGAGCGCTCTGCGGGACTGTATATATCCGGCATCGACCTCTCGCGGAGAGAAACGGTGTACGCCGACAGCACAGGTCGGCATCACGGCGACACGCTCTCACGGATGCGTGGAGTTGTCCGACCCCCATACTGTCGACCGCGTTAATCGGCGGGGAGCAACGCCAGTTGGCGCGCCCGTCCGGCACGCTCGGTCGCGACAGCGATATCGCCCGACGCCAGCCGGGCGATATGCCCGGCGATCAATGTCGAGATCAGCGGCGGGACGGCATCGCCGATCTGATTGTACTTCGCCGTGAGGGTTCCCTCGAAGTGGTAGTCGGGCGGGAAGCCCTGCAGGAGTGCCATCTCGCGCACCGTGAGCAGGCGATCCTGGTCCGGGTGGGTGTAACGGCCGTTGCCGACGTGCCCGCATTCCCGCGTGACGGTCATCGCCGGCTTGTCCCACCATAGTCGGCCGTAGGCATCGGGAAACGAGACGGGGCGCGCACGAAACATAGACGGGATCAGTAGGCGGCGCTTCTCCTCCTCGTCCAGGAGTGGGTCGCGCATGACGTCCGTCCAAGAGCCGCCGTCGTGCGGGATGGCACGTATGCGTGCCAGCACGGGCGGGGTGACGCCGGGGGAAACGTGCATCAGATCGTCGGGATCCCGCTCTCCGGCTGTTAGGGAGGACAGGTGGCCGATGGCCTGCCGTACGGTCCGGAGCGATGCCCGGCCGGGTGACAGTCCTACCAACGGCCCTTCACGCCGTGCCAGGATCAGCGACCTGACCCTGCGCTGGGGCAGGCCGTGCGCGGCCAGATTATGCACCTCGGCCGAGACGGCATAGCCCAGGACCCGCAGTCGCCCGGCCAGGTTGTGGAAATGGTAGGCGCGGTTACCCACCAACAGTTCTTTCACGTTCTCCATCGCCAGAAATTGCGGCAAGAACTCGGCGACGAAATCCGCCGTGCGCTCGACCAGTCGATTGCGCGGGTCATCGCCGACGTGGTTCGCGGCGTTCTTCTGCGAGAAGCCGGTACACGGGGCACACGAGATCAGCACCCCCAGCTCGCCGCGGCCCAAGCCCAGGCTCTGGCGATAGGTATGCGGATCGAGCGAGGCCAGATCGTCATTCCGCGGCGCGACGCCGATGTTCCGGAGGTAGGTGGGATTGCAACCGGTCGAACTTCCCTTGCTCTTCTTACGACCCGGCTTGGCAAGTTCGCGATCGACCGCGCCGACGATCTGGAAGTTCTCGGGCTGGCGATGGAACCCGGTACTCATCCCGCCGCACCCCGAGAAGAGATCGATGACGCTCAGCACCATGGATAGCACTCCTTACCGCCGAGGGCGAACCTCAGTATCTATGTACGTACACCGTAGCACACGGTGACATCCAGCGCAAGTGACTCGCGCCCTACGAATGCAAACCTCGCCGGAACCTCCGGCGCTTGCCGCCTTTCGATGATCCCCTTCACGCAGCAAGCGCGCGCTGTCGCAAGAGGTCGAAGCCCGAGCGCCCGTAGCCTTGGCGCTTCGGCATTTGCAGCTTGTGGATGCAACCCTCGGTCGGCCCGTTCAACCAGGGCTCGCTGAGCCCGACGCGCACGGTGTCGAGATCCTTCCACAGCCCGGTGGCGCAGCGTCGGCACGGGGCAGGCCTCCGCCTCGGACGGCCAGGCATCCAGCCGCTCGCCGCGCCGCTCGCGCAGCATCGCGGCGAAATCCCGGGTGAGAGTGTTGGCGGTGGTGATCGCCTCGTCAGCCTGCCGGAGCCGCACCAGGTATGCCTGCGGCGCTAACGTCCGCTGCTCGGGGTGCCACAGGAAGGCAGGGCGACCTGGCATGGGGTCGGTGGCCGCGTCGTCGTCCGGCGGGCCACGGCCGTCCGGCCCGCCCGCTCGGCCCGCCGGAGCCCCAGATCGACGATGCTGGTGCCGAAGCGCTGGTCCCGGCACCAGGCAAAATCGTCCACGCCCGCGCCGCGAGGCTGGCTGGCGGAGAGCAGCGGCGCGGCGTGGGCGTGGACGAGGGGTACTGTCCGACCGGCGGGGAGCCCGAGAGCGGCCGCCGGGCAAGCACCGGCCGCGCCGCCGAGCGCCAGCCCGATCTGTCGCAAGGCGTCGCGCAAGCGGTGGGTGCGTCGCCCGTAGCGCTCCACCAAGTGTGGCAGCTGCTCGGCGAAGGTGCGCTGCGGGCAAGTGGCGACACGGCAGATGAAGCGGCGCACCCGTAGCCGCAGCTTGATCGTCGCGCCGCCCCAGGGGAGGTCGGCGATCGTGCGGTCGTACCGGCTGTGGACCCGATGCACGCGCTGCTGGCACGATGGACAGGTCGCGGTCCGCTGCGTGGCGAAGAGCTGGAGGGTGGCACCCGCGTCGGTAACGGCCAGATCGGCAAGGTGCCGGTCCTTGAGGTGCGGCAAGAATGGGGGAAGACGCATTCGGTACTCCACGCTCTCGCGACGATAGCCAAACAAGGAAGCATACCGTCTCCCGTCAAGAACGGCTTGGAGTGATCATCGAAAGGCGGCAAGAACCAGGAGATCCCGGCGAGGTTTGTACGAATGCTCACGTCGCCGTGCTAGCCTCACATATGGAAGGGAAGGGTCGAAACCATGCATGTTCGTCCACGCCTGCACGAGATCTGCCGAGATCCCGACGAGGAACAACATCTCTTGCTGGAACAACTCATCCTTGCCATGAGACAGAAACTCGGACACGTATTCCGATCCTGAGAGCGACACCGCGACCGACGCCTTCCTCGCTAACTTCGGCAATAAGCTGCTTCTCCGCCACGGTGCCAGCGCTGAGCCCCTGACGAAGAAATCCTCATGTACGCCATGCGGGCCGCAGGCCACGCGACACGGCTGGCGAGCGGCACCGCAGCCAGCGAGGCGGACGTGATTGGCGAGGATGGGCGCTATGCACTGAAAATGGAGGCGGCTAAGAACATCGGCGACAGCGTGATCACTATCTCCAAACAGAGCAGTCCTGCTGTACGTGCGACGACACGAACATATTCGCAAGTTGCGGACATTCCACATCGCCGCTGATACTGACCCGACCAGCACCACTCACGAGGTGGCCTACAAGTTGGTGGAAATACCGATTGAACTTCTGCTGCGACTGGCAAACCTCGAGCCAGATAACTTCTCTGCCTGGGTGGTGAACGACTCCGTCCACGCCCAAATCCAGGCCACGGGCGGCCTACCCGCCTTCAATCTGAACCTCGACGTTAGCGTCGAGAAAGCGCCGACCCTGAGCCTGCTCGCAGGGCTGTGCATCACGCACGGGCACCGGGTCGTGCCGATAGCCGCCTGACCGTTGTCGCATGAGAGGAACATCGTGTCGCCGATGGCGCGTCCAGGGGGGGGCGATAGGGCCGCCATCGGACGTCATACCTACCTGGCGGACCGTCGCAGCCACTCCGACTCGTCCACGCCGGGGCGCGCGAGGGTGGCGGCGTAATCATTGGCCACGCGCTGTGCCTGCTCGTGCTTCAGCTCGGCGATCCAGCGGAATCGCGCGCCACGCCCATCGAAGACGAATCCCTGATCGGCATCCTCGCCCGCCGCGATCACGGTCTCGCCCTCTGTGCGCGGCATGAACGGCACCATCCGAAGGAGATATGGATGGAGCCCCAGCGCCAATCGGACGTAGCGCCCGTCGCGTTCCTTGATCGTCAGTCCGAAAGATTCTTTCTCGTCCGTCACCACAGCATACGGCAGGAAAGGGAACGCACGCTCGCCGGTCAAGCGGACGCAATCGCACTGCGGCTGAATGCACAGCCAATACAGCGTTGTTTCCTGACCTCCGGCGGGATTCTCCGCGACGATGGTGCCGAGCGTCAGCATCGGCGGCTTAACCGCCGTCATGTAGCGGGTGCGTAACGCCGTGAGAACGGCAAACTCCGCGTCGAGCTCCGCCGCCGCAGCAGGCGGCTGACAGAACTGCCCGGTCAATTCGTCGTGTCGATCCCTCTTCCCGAGGGGTTCCGGACGATTGGCGGTGCGGAGCCACTCCCGAACGTCCTCCATGGGGATACGCACCTCCTTGTTGTCTTTCCCCTTGAACACGAACTCGCCGGGGTGGCGGGCCTCAAGCCAGGGGCCGACGATCGCCATCCCCGCTCGATCTCCCAAGCCGTGATCGTCGAGGATCGAGCGTAGCTCTGCGATGACGAGGGCGACCAGCAATTCGGCGGCATCGTCGGGCTGCGCCAGCAAGGCCCGCTGCGTCAGGTACGGGGCATCAAGCCCTGGATGAAGCGTCGCCAGCAACGGGTGGGTATTGTCGCGCAGCACGGTCAGCGCAGCGAGGGCGACGTTGGATACCAGCCCCGCAGTCATGGCCGAGAACTCCGCAATAAGTCGCTCCGGCAACTGCTCAACGGTAAGCTTTTGACCGACAGCCCCCGGTGGGACGTGTACATGATCTTTCGCGAATACCGCGACCCGCATGGGCCCGTGGCGAAGCACGAACCGATCCTCGACACGTCCGGGTGCTAGGCGTACGATCCCCAGTGTCTCAGCGACTGTGTCGGCAATCCGCTCGATGTTCTCGTCACCGGTGTAGATGGCGATCATACGCAGTCGGCCCTGGTCGGCCTCGACGAGTTTCTGGATGATCTCCATCGTACGGTCGCCATTATCCCGATGGAGTTGCCAGTCGAGGATGAGCAGATCCGTCCGACGAGCCGCCGTGATGGTGCGTTCGACCAGCGGTTCGCCCTGTTGCTCCGGACGCAACACCGCGCAAATAAGTCCATGCTCCGCGAACGCGTCGATCAGGCGCTTCGCATCAAGGTTGTGCTGCCAGTCGATCGGTTCGACGGCCGACGACTCGGTTACCGCCCCCGAATCGCCGGTTTCCGGAATAGCATCCTCGGTTCCTGGTTCCCGCACCGTCAAGGGTACCGGTCGACCTCGTGGCGTGAAAAAAGCCTGATCGTCCACCACCACGGCCGTCTGCAGGAACACGCGGGCCACCGCGGCTGACAGGTCGTCGAACGTCGATGTTTGGCCGGTCGCGGTCATCGCCCCTCCATATCAGTGTCATCAGTGTCCGGATCAGCGCCCGCCACCGCGATTGGCGCAATGCGGAAGGTCGCGCCTCGCCCCGGATTACCAGGCTCGAGCGACAGGCGATATCCCGCCTTGGCCAGCGCGTCGCGCGCTATGGCAAGCCCGAGCCCCTGCCCCCCCGGTTTCCTGGTGAATCCGAACTCGAAGATCGCCTCGCGATCCCGCTCGCGTATACCCGGTCCCGTATCCGATATGGTGAGCACATCGCCGTGAGCATCCAATCGGATAACGCGCGGCCCGGCAGTGTCATGGAGCCAAAAGAGCGCATTGTCCATCAAGTTAACAAGGGCGGGATAGAAAGTCGAGGGGTGGGCGTTGAGCCGCGCGGCCATGAACGTCGGCGTGGTCTCCAAGGTCACCTCGTCCTTCCGCAGGCGCTCATCGAACAGGCGGCGCAAGAAGTCGACGAGATCACCACCGGCGAGCACGACCGGGGACCGATATAAACGGCGCTGCAAGGGCGCGAAGAGCGCGATGTAGCCGTCCAAGTGATCGAAACTTGTGCTCAACTCCCGATACACCTGCCCAAGACCTTCGTTCACGTCCGCCCAGACCCTCAGCCTGCTGAGGGTGCCACGGATGGCGGCCACGGTTTCGTTGAACTCGTGGCCAACCACCGCAAAAGCCATCCCCAGTTGGGCGAACTCCAGGTCATTTTCCTGGCGCTCCCGTAGCGCGAGCACCTCCTCCTCCAGCGACTCGGCCATCTCCGCAGGTCCGGGCGGCGCGTTGTCCCCATCCTCCGACCAATCGATATCACGCAGCTGCTCGCGCACCACAGCGAGTAGCTCGCGCTCCCGCGCCGCCGTCGCGACGATCCGCGCCTCCAGGGTGCGGCGCTCGCCCGTGGCACTCGGCTCGTCAAGCGAGGCCACATCTAGCCTTGCAAGATCGCTGAGGGCGCTGCTCGCCACCTCGCCGACACGAGCGACGCTCTCGCGCGCCAGCCGCTCGACCCGCACCCGCACCTCTTCGAGCGTTGCCCGCGTTTCCCGGCTCTCGGTGCCCATGGCACCGCGCGTCGTATTAATCGTCTCCCGCAGCGCCCGTTCGATACGGCGGCGGTGGTCGATGTCCGTGCGCAGACGTCGGGCGACACTCGCAACCAGTTCATCGAGGCGCGCGGCTGCGGGCACGAAGACCTCCTCCTTTAATTGCGCCTCCTCCCGCTGATAGGCCTCCCAATCTCGGCGCAATGTGCGTGTCAACCCCACCCCACGTGGTTTGACCACCCGGTATTGCCGTCGCAGCGTGTCCAACCGGCGCCGCGCGGCGGTCTCCGCTTCGAAGAAAGCCTCGTCAGCGTGCGTTGGCTCGTCCAACGTCGCCGCCGCGTTGAGCGCGAGGGCGGCGGAATCGAGGATAGCGGTCACCTCCCGACTCGGTGCATCGGACTCGATCAGGGCGAATACCACTTCGAGCCCCTTTCCGAACGCGCGCCGCTTCGTGGCGGCACGCTTTTCCCGCTCGCCTCGGGCACGATCGAGCCGAGAGAACTCCGCTTGGCGACGCTCGAATGTCCCGACCTGGGTGCCGGTTGACCGGAAGAACTCGGCGGCAATTTGCACGAAGAAGTTCTTGAGGATGTCGCGGAGTTGCCGGTATGCCCGGTTCGCACGGAAGCCCTCGCGCCCGGCTTTCTCGCTGAGCGCGTCGTTGATCCCTTGGTGGAGTTCGATCAAGCCGAACATGCGTCGATAGGAGAAAAAGTAGTAGCCTATGCCCTTCGTCCTGTTGCGCTCGATGTCTAACCAGTCGAAGTCCGTATCACCGTAGGGCAGGATACGGATATCATTCCGGTAGACGTATAAACCACCGATCCGGTTGAGCTTGCGGATGATACGCTGGTACTCCTCCGGCGGCAGCGTGCTGTCCCGTGCCAGCCCCTGCACATACCCCAGCGTAATCGTGAATGGACCGCACTCCGTCTCGCGACCGCGTGCTGCCGGCCAGGGGACCACATGCTCCAGGAATGTTTCCCCGTACACGCTCACCGTCCCGACGAACTGACCATAACCATCGAATGTACCGATGATATGGTGATCGGCGGACGTAAATTCTTCCGGGGTGAAGAATTCTCGGTCGGCGATCAGGTCGCGGTATGTCTCCCTGGTCCGGTGGTCACGAAAACCGGTGCGCAGTCGCGGCACGGCATGGTCGGGCACCATGGTGTTCGTGAACCCGATCAAGCTTTTGATAAGGGGTGGGGCGGGGTCATCATCCGGGGAGCCGTCGATATCGGCCTCCAGCAGGTCACTGGTCGGCGCGATGTAGAAATGGGTACCGTGCCCCTCGCCGCGCAGGCTCGGCCCCCCCAGGATGCCGTCGAGCCTACGCGGATCGACGGCGAAAGCGACCAGTTCATCGTCGAGTTGCTTCGCCCGCGCCGCGTCGAGCAGCGGGCCGAGCTTTCTCACGTTCTCACGGACCGCTTCGACCATCTCGGTCACCGCAGCACGATCCGGCACCATCCCTCCAGGGAAAGTGCGGACCGGGATCTCGATCTGGTCCAGGTCTATGCCGGGACAGGCGAACAATCCCCAGTTGATGAAGGCGGCGACGAGGTCGTGCAACCCGTTTGCGCGTTTGGCTCGCGTGAGGACGAGCACCTGAGGGCCGATGACCGCGATGGCCAGCCGACCGATGCCCTTCTCGCCGAGCAGGGGACGCACAGCCTTCTCTGGATCGGGGGGTGGTGGGGCCATGCCGCTCGCGCCGAGCTTGCTCTCCGTGCCGAGGGTCAACCAGCGACGCTCGAAGTCGTCCCGTGTCATCCCTGTGCCGTCGTCCCGCAGCAGCAGCAGTCGCTCGGAGCGGTAGAAGTCCACCTCGACTCGCTCGGCGTAGGCATCGTGGGCATTCTTGAACAACTCGCTGATCGCCGTGGGGATCCCGGCGATCTGCTGCTGCCCGAGCATGTCGAGCGTGCGAGCGCGCGCCTTGAATGTCGGCATCAGCACGCCCCGTCGGGATGGTCGTCGCCCGAGTCGGCGACAAAACAGGCACCGATACGCTCCGCGAGCAGCGGAGGGACGGCATTGCCGATCTGGCGGGCAACGGAATCGAGACCCCCACGGAAGACAAAATCGCGCGGGAATGTCTGGAGGCAGGCGGCTTCCCGTACGCTGATGGCGCGATCCTGCGTGGGATGACCGAAGCGCCCGTTGGAGAGGCTGATGCAACGCGTCGTCAGCCCGCGAGCGGGCTGATCCTTGTGCATGCGACCGTAGACGTCCGTGTGCCCGGTATAACCTTTCAGGTGACAGGGCAGTCGCAGTTCGGCCGGCCAGTCGAGACGGCCCCCGCCGGCCGGAGTAGCCCCGATGCGGCGCAGATTCAGCGGGGACAGGCCGGCGGCCCGATGGTTCGGCACCGACGGATGCGTCTCGCCGGCTGCGATCGGCGGCAGGTCGCCGATCCACTCCCATACCGTCGCATAGCCCCCGACCGACATATCGGGACCGTGTGTGGGCGACGGGAAAGGCGAGAGAGATCCCAGCGATGCGACGAGGACGAGTCGTTTACGCCATTGCGGAACGCCGTAGTCCCGCGCGTCCACCACGCGATGATCGACACGGTATCCGCGCCCCCTCAACAATTGCAGGAACGCGACAAAGGGTGGCAGCTCGTCCGCCATCGCGCCCTCCCGTCTGAAGGGGGGGACATTCTCGACGAAGACGAACTCGGGGCGATATCGCTCGACGAAGCGACCGAACTGGAGCAGCAACGCCACGCGCTCATCGACCGTTTTCCGGCGGCGGTTCTGCTGGGAGAACGGCTGACAAGGGGCACAGCCCGAGAACAAGACCGGCTGCCCTCGGTGCGGCAGCAGGTACGGGGCGAGCGCCTCCGTCTCCAATGTGCGGATGTCGTGCCTGATGAAGTCGGCCTCGGGGAAGTTCGCCGCGAAGGTATCCGCCGCATCGGCGTCGGTATCGAGGCCGAGGATGATATCCATCCCGGCCGCCCGCAACCCGGCGCTCGTCCCCCCGCAACCCGAGAAAAAGTCGACGACCTTGATCGTCATCCGGCGTTCCCCACGCTGCTCATGCAGGCCGATGAGGCGAAGTCCCGTGCGCTTTCGCGCGGCTGCCAGGCGATGCGCAAGCCCCGCACGCGCCCGCAGCCGGGATGTATCACCGCCAACCCACCGACGCCGACCGCCCTGCGCTTGCGAATATTCGGCGCATTGCGCTATATCCTGCATTATACAAGGTTTGTCAAGATGGGTGCCGATCGGCCGCAGGAAGGGCATACCGGCGAGCACGTCGTGCGTGCCCACGACCGAGGGCGCGGGGGGATCGGGCAATCGCCACGCCAGCGGCGCGGACACATCACCCGGCGACTCCCGATAATGTGAAGTTGAGACGAAGCACGAAGGGGGACGGAGTAAGAGAGTCCGCCGCAGATCGTGCGCGGGATGCCCGATGTTGGCAACTGGCACCGATGCTCGCAGGTGCGCGGAGATGCGGGGCGGCGATAGCGATCACGTTCGACGCAAGCAAAAACGAGATCCTGGCGAGGGCAATTAGCGCGAACAAGCACTGTAGAACAACCGCAACGCAGCGTACATCGGCCGACCGAGATCGGACCACGGCGGGGGGCCGACGTGCGCCCGGCTCAGCCTCCCACCTCGAGCGAACCTGTAGCGGGCCCGCAGCACCTCGTCGAGGTCGAGGTCGCCCGTGGTCGGGATCTTCGGCCGGAGCGCCTCGAGCGCCGCCGATGCCTGCGGGGGGGAACACCGCGAGTTGCGCGCGATGCCACGCGCGTCCAGCGCGTCGATCTTGGCCCGCCGCAGTTACGCCTTGGCGCAATGCCGGGCCTGGCGCGGGTTGACCACGGCGACCCGATAGCCCGCCTCCGTGCAGCGTGACCGCGACGGCGACCCAGGAGTTCCCCGTCGCTTCCAGCACGACCAGCGTCTCCGCTGTCGGCGCGGCGGCGGCCTGGAGCCGCCGGTGAACGGCATCGCGGGGGTACCGCCCGGTGACAGCCACGCCGCCGTGAAGGCGTCGGCGGCGATGTCGATGCCGACGTAGCGTTGCTATGACAAGCTTGTGTCTGCCATCCATCCCCCACCTGGCGGCACCACGGCGACAGGTTCCCCAGGACGGCGATGGTCTCCGCTCGTGATGCGCAGTCGAGGCCACTCGATACGGTCCAGACTCGTGCCGTCCCGCGGTGGTGGGGGACAATCTCGTCGACGCGGTCCCGCCCCAGCAATCACGGCGTCCTTACCGCCACCCCGGAACTGCTGCTGCTATACGGGCCATCGCGGTTACTTATTCTCCGCAGGTCCATGTCGCACAGATTGGCATCGGAACGACAAGGTGGGTAGAATCTACAATCGAGGATCTCCTTGCACGACGGGCGATGACGCCGATGCCCTAACGGGGAGGTCAATCGCCCTACGCCCGTCGCAGGGGTCCGGCGGCCTTCGTAGCGCATGGCGCGTCGTCCCGGGAGGGCCGCATGGCCGTCGGCAGTAACGTCGACATGGTGTTGCAACTCATCGAGAGTCGACCGCTCCTGGGTGGCCGATTCTCGGATATCCGGCGTATGGGGCCCACGAGCGACCCGGGAGCATTCTCCCTGATGTTCACCGCCCACGATGCAACGACGGGTCGGCGCGCCGCCCTCAAGTTTTTCAATCCGCTGCTGGTCACAGGGGGGCGGAACGGCTATCGCTGGGACTGCTTCGAGCGCGAAGCCCGCCTTCTGACGCGCCTATCGGCGCTGCCCTCGGTCATCCGCTGCCTCGCCCCCCTGGAGCGCTTCGCCGAACCGTTGGGGACCAGCATCGGGATCTGGAATCTCGATTTCGCGTATTATGCGATGGAGCTCGCCGCGCACAGCCTCGCGGATCGGCTCGCCCGCGACCCCGGCACGCCGGAAGAGCGGCTGACCCTCTTCCACGCGATGTGCAAGGCGGTGCAGGCCCTCCACGGGGAACGCGTCGCCCATCGCGATTTGAAGCCCGGCAATTTTTTGATCATGCCCGACGGAACCATCAGGCTCGCCGATCTCGGGACGGCGCGCTGGCTGGCCGATCCCGCCGGTGCGCTGCGGCCCGACTACGACATCTCGCCCGGTGACGTTACCTACACCGCGCCCGAACTCTTCGCGCTGCTGCACGACGCCGATCCCGCGATCGCCCTCCGCGCCGATATGTTCTCGCTCGGGGCGATCCTCTTCGAACTCTTGGCGGGTCAATCACTGGGGGCGACGCTCTACACGCCGCACTTCGGCGGGGTCTTACTTCATCAGGCCCGCGCCCTCACGCCAGAGCGGCGATTGGCCCTGTTCGACAGCACGATCCGTGCACTGGCCGCGGCCAATCCCCTGCCAAGCGTCGCGCATCGCAACTTCCCGGTCCCACCGATCATCCTCGATCGGGTCGATATGCTCTACCAATCCCTGGCGGCGCTCGACCATCGGCGGCGCGAGCGTGCGTTCCAGGGCGTGTTCCGTCAGATTGCGCTATGCTTGCGTCTGCTCCGACGTGGCGCAGGTCGTCCCGCGCCGCCGCGCGCCCCGGTTGGCGGAGGGAGAATCGGAGGGAATCGATGACAACGGTGCCGACCGCCATGGTATCCGAAGGACCATCGCCGATCGCGCCGGACAGCGCGTTCCATGCGGGCATCGCTGCCGATGTATCGTTCCTCGGCGGCATCGGACTCCGCGCCGAGCGCGGGGGGCCGACGGTCCGCCATGCCGCGTCCTCTATCGACGACGCCGAACGGCACTTCGCCGAGCGCGTCATCGCCGGGCTGCGGCAGGTCGCGCTCCGCTACCCTCAGAGCGCCCTGGCGCGCAACAATCTGGGGGTCGCGCTGCTCAACGCGGGCGAGATGGCCGGGGCCGAGCGGGAATTCGCGGCGGCGCTCCGCCTCGACCCGACGCTTGTCGTGCCCGCCCTGGGCCTGGCTCGCATCGCGATCGCGGCCGGCGCACTCGACGCGGCGTTGACGGCGCTCCTCGCCCTGCGCCAGTCGCACTCCGCGAACCCCTGGCCGACGATGCACCTAGCCGACGTCGCCTTCCTCCGCGGTCACTACGACGAGGCTGTCGAGTTGTGGCGCAATGCTTTGGAGCTCGCGCCGGAGCTGGCGGTCGCGCAGTATAACATCGGCATCACGCTGCTGCATGCCGCGCCCGAACACGAACGACGCGCGGCCATCCGGCACTTCAAGGCGGCGGCAAGCGGCGACGCGAGGAATGCGCTCTACCGGTACGGGCTCGGGGTGGCCTACGCGGTCGCGGGGCAACGGCCACAGGCGGCGCGTGCCTTCTCCCTGGCCCTGGCCCTCGATCCGGATATGCTGGAGGCGGTGCGGGGACTGGCCACCGTCATGCTGGAGGAGGGCCAGGGCACCCGGGCGCTCGCCCTTCTCAAGGATCGGATCGACGCGGCGGATTACGTCGGTCTTGAATTGCGCGCCTGGGCCTACTCGCTGCAGGGCAATCACCGGGCCACCCGCGCCTGGCTCTTCCGGGCGATCGAGGCGTTCCGGCGCTCCGGCATCGACGAGCCGGTGCGTTATTCGCGCCTGCTCAACAACCTGGGTGCCTGCGAATGGCGGCTCGATAGCGAGGAAGAGGCGGCCACGCATTTCCGACGGGCGCTCCTGCTCGATCCCGCGACTAACCCGGATGCCTATCGCAACCTGGCCCGCCTCTTGCTCCACATGCGCCGCTTCGCCGAGGCGCGCGCCCCCCTCGATGCCCTGTTGGCGCGGTTCCCCGACGACCCTGAAGGACGGCTCCTCTGGGCCACCTGGCTTCAAGAGCACGGTCGCACCGATGAGGCGCTCGCGGTCCTGCGCGCGACCATCGCGTCGGGTGAAGCAGGCGAGCTGACCTACGTGGTCGCCGGCTACCTGCTGAACGACATCGCATACGATCCCCCCGGGGCGCGGGCGGTGCTCCTGGAGGGCCAACGACGCTTCCCGCGGAACCCCCTCATCGCCAATAATCTGGCGTATGCCTACCTGTCGGAGGGGAAGGTCGCTGAGGGGCGCGCGTTACTGCGGGACATCACGATGCCCGCAGGCGGTGCCGCCGAGGTGGTCCTCAGGGCCACGCGGGGCCTGCTGGCGCTGTGGGAGGGTGATTTGCGGGCCGGGCGGACTGGCTATCGTCAGGCCGCACGCGCCGCGGAGGCGCAGGGAAATCGCCCGCTAGCGCGGAATGTGCGTCAGAAAGCCCACCTGGAGCTGGCGCGCGCCCTGAAGCGCGCGGGCGATGCGACCGCCGCGCTGGGCGAGGTGCGCGCTGGGCTGGCCATCGAGGGCGTCAGCCCGGCCTACCGGCAGGATCTGGAGGCCCTGTACGAGGCGTTGCTGAGCGCTCCGCCCGCCGCTTCGCCAATGCCGCACTGAGCGCGGGGCGTCAGGCGAACATGTAGCGGGCCCGCAGCACCTCGTCGAGATCGAGGTCGCCCGTGATCGGGATCTTCGGCCGGAGCGCCTCGAGCGCCGCCGACGGTGCCCCCGCGGGGAGCGCGGCGATCTGCGCGTCCAGGAAGCGCGCGAGGAGCGGTTCACGGTACATCCGCGCGAACTCCTCGCGCAGGGCGCACACCAGTCGGTCCGCGTCGCACGCGTGCACGCCGAAGCTGTCGTGGATCACCGCGAAATGTCGCAGCCCCTCGTCGTGGAGGCGGCGAATCGTCAGCGTCAGGTGCGCGGCGTCGAGCGCGTGGACGAAGTTCGGCGCGATGGTGCGGCGCTGCTCCTGCGGGTCGACGCCCAGGTGTTCCTGCCACCCCACCCGCAACGTGAACGAGCGCGGCTCCTTCGCGCCCGTGGGGGTCCAGGTGATCCGTTCCACGCCGCGCCGGTAATGCGCGACGACCACCGGGAAGCCCGACGGCGCGGTCCAGGCGACCCCGCGCCCGTACTCGACGAACAGCACGCTCGCGACCCCCCGCAGCCATTGCATCACCCCGGGGGCATTCCCGACGACCTCCTCGACCGCCCCCGCCAGCTTCCCGGCCAGGTAATCCGCGACGCCCCACAGCGTATCGGGCGCGTCCGGCACCGCGACCTCGAGGTACTCCAGGATCTGCCCCCGCTGCGTCGGGCGCGTGACCCCGTACGGGATGGTCATCACGCTACGCTTGACCGCCCGGCGCGTGACCCTGGTCGCCCGGCCCGTGGCCGGGTCGAGCCACGCGACCGCCCGCGCGACACCCGCCGCCGCGTCCGCCTCGACGCCCGGACGGAGGGCGTCGGCGACCCGCCCGTAGAGATCGCTCGGGTGCTCGTGGTCGATCAGGTTGGTGGCCTCCGCCCCCGCCCGGTCGCGCGCCAGCGCGCTCAGGTGCTGGTAGCCGCTCGCCGAGCCGTCGAGCGCGATCGGCAACCGGGACACGAAACCGGGTGTCCCACGCCCCGCCCACTCGCGGCAGGCGGCCAGGAACTGCCACGGCTCCTCCGCCTCGTCCCAGAGGGCGCGCGTTGCCGGTGCGAGGGCCGCGAGCAGCGCGCCGGGCGACCCGGACGCGGGGTCGACGAGCCGCGCGAGGTCCCGGATCGGCCCGTCGTGCGCGCGTACCCAGTCCTCCCGAGCCTCGAATGACACCTTGTCCTGCCCGTGCATGTTCGCCAGGTGGATCGCGAGCCAGCCCTCGGGCCGCGGGCCCGGCCCGAGGGCCTTGCCGTCCGCGAACTCCAGGAGCGCGCGCGCGGCGTCGCCGCCCTGGGGGCTGGGGGTCGGCACCATCGCGTAGGCCCGGCCGCGATAGTCGAGCTGATAGGGGAAGTAGAGCCGCGGCCCCCCGTCCGCGTCCTCGGGCGCGGCACCCGTCAGCAGGTCGCAGGACCCCAGCGTGGCCTCGAATTGATAGACCCGCGACGCCAGGCCGGCGCGCTCGCGCCGCAGCGCGCCGGTCGTCTTCCCCCGGGCGCGATAGTCGGCCCAGTCGCGCGCGAGGGCGGCGCGGAGCGGGGCGACCTCCGGGTCCGGCGCCGCCCCCGGCAACGCCGTGGCCTGTCTGCGTTGCTTGAGTCCCCGCCGACGGGCGCGGAGCGCCGCGCGCTCGTCGTTGAGCGGGTCGAGTTGGCCCTGGAGCGCGGCGAGTCGCGCCCGGTCCGGCAGCCCCGGCAGGGGGAGCCGCGCCGCCCACGCGTGCGCGAGGAGCGCGAGGAGCGGACGATTGAGGCGCCAGGCGGTCCCCTGCAGGGCGTTGACGGCGTCCAGCACCGGGCGCAGCGTGCCGTCGCCCGCGGCCATCTCCAGGGCGGCCTTCGTCCCGGTGTGGCCGTGGTGCTTCACCAGGTGCGTGAGCTCCGGGTCCTCGACCGTCAGGAACCCGCCGCCCTCGAGGCCGGTCCAGGGGCGCGGGGGCGCGACCATCGGCGCGTACGCCGGGGTCGCCAGGAGGCGCGCGCCCGCGTCGTCCGCCGGCGCGTCCCCGCGCGACCATGCCGCGGTCAGGCGGACCCGCAGGATCTCCCCGCCCCCGCCGACCTCCTCGTCCACCGCCACGAGGGCGCACGACTCGGCGAGATCGAGCAGCCGGCCGCCCAGCGCGCCGGCGACCTTGACCGACCAGCCGCTGGCCTCGAACGCGGCGGCCCGCTCCCGGGCCCGGCGCGCGGCGTTGCGACTGCGGTCGCGCGCGGCGAGGAGTGGCGCGAGTTCCGGGAGCGCCGGTATCGACCCGCCCTCGTCCGCCGGTGCGGCCTCCTCGCGGCGGCGCACGGCCCCCTCGTCCGCCGCCGCGGTCTCCTCCGCCGCCGCTTGCCGGCGGGCCGCGTCATCGCGCCGCGCCTTCCATTCTCGGTGGCAGGCCTTGCCGATCGTGGCGGCGATATCGTTGTAGGTCGGGTCTTCCTCGTCGTCCCCGGTCGCGGCGCGGTTATAGATGGTGCGCAGCGCGAGGAAGGCCAGCGTCGTCCGATCCAGCGCCAGCATCGGGAGCGCATAGGTCCGGTGGGGACCGGTGCTCTCGATGAGCGCCCGCTGCTCCGCCTCGATCGCCTCGGCGAGCGTCAGCACGGTGCCATCCAGGAAGCGCGTCCCCGCCGCGGTCTCGCTCGCCGACACACGCCGCGGCGCGGCCCCGCGTCGCGCCCTGCGGTACCGGTCCTCGGCCAGCGCCAGGGCGCGCTGCTCCAGGGCGCGCTGGCGCGCTTCCAGCCTGTCCGACCCGTCCATCCTCGCCCCCTGCCATCCCATCTAGCGCCCGTCCGCGAGCCGGCGCGGGCCCGCCCGTGCCGCACTATACGCCCCGCCCGGTGCCCTGTCGACCCGGTGTCACCGAAAAGTGCTCGTATAGGTGACCCGCGGCGGCGGGCACCAGGGCCCACCACGCGTTTCGCCATCGCCGGGGAGGGGCGCATGGTACGGCGGACGCGGTGGCGCGGCCTGATGAATCGCGTGTGCGTGGAGGTGGTCGCGGAGACCGACTGGTGCGTGACGTTCCGCGTCGTCGGGAGCAGCAAGGCCGGCCGTGCGGGGCGGTGTCGCCTCGACCGCGCCACGTTCGAGCGCGCATACGAACCCTGCCCGGATCCCGGCGCGGTGCCAGGGGCGTCGGTGGCCGTCGGGCGTGCCGAGCGCGCCGCCTGATCGGTGCGCCCGCCACGCCACGGGCCGCCGCGCGCCGCCCGCTCGGTGCCCACCGCCCGCCCGCGGCCCACCCTATCGCGCCCGGCCCCGTGACCGCGCGCCACGTCCGTCGCCCGGCGCCCCGCCGGTGGCCGCGCGTCGGCACCGCCCGGGCCACCGGACGACGGACGGCACGCCGACGCGATGTCGTCGTGCTACCGAACCCCTCCCTCCAGCCACACGGCGGTGGCATCCTCGCCCGGCGATGCTGGCTGATCGAGGATGCACCCGTCGCCGAAGTACGGGCAGAAGGGGCACCGCTCGGAGGGCCGGGGCGGGAAGAGGCGATCGCGCGCGATGGCGGTCACCAGCCCCTTGATCTCCCGGAAGACGTCGCGGCAGATCGCGTCCTCGCGGACGACGGAGGAGGTTGTCCCGTGCGCGACGAAGACGGTCGTGTTGATGATGTAGGCGTAGGCATCGCCCAGGGCATGCCTGGTGACGATCCTGAGCGCCACCTCCTGCAACAGGTCGACGCCCCGCCCCGCGCCCGTCTTCCAGTCCACCACTTCCAGGTACGCCCGGCCGTCCGCGTCGGCCCCCGCCAGGATCGCGTCGGCCCGCGCGCCCAGGGTGAACGCCGGGGTGAGCGCGTCGCCGCCGTAGGTCCAGCGGTGGAACGCCTCGACCGCCAGGACGCGCAGCCCCGGGGTGAGGTGCGCCAGGCCGTGGGCCGCCTGCCGCACCACCCCCGCCGCGTCCTCCGCCCACGCCCGCCGGTCGGGATAGTCGCCTGCGGGGAGCGCCGCCGCCGCGCGCGCCGCCAGATCGTCCGGGCACGGGGCACCGCGCCGCACCGCCTCCAGACAATCGGCCAGGACGGCGTGGAGGGCCATCCCGCGCGCCAGCGGCGCGCTGAACGGCTCCGCGACGCGCCGTCGCTCGACCTTCGCCAGCCGATAGCGCTCCGGGCAGTCGCGGTAGAGGGTGAGCTGCGAGGGGGTGAAGAGGGATGGGCGGCCGGGTGGGGTGGCGGGCATCGGGCGGCTCCTTTCCGCTGCGCGGCGACCGTGACGGGCCCGCGCCCCCCGGCGACCGGACACGCGCCGGGGGCGGGAGGGGCGGGATGGACATAGTAGAACATAGGTGCTACTTTTATGCACGGGGTCGAGCGCGCCCCCGGCCCCGCGGTCCCCCGGTGGTCCCTCCGGGACACGGGCATCCCGGTCGGTCGACGGGGCCCGCAGGGCCGGGGCGGTCGCGACACGGCACGGAGCACCGGGCGGTGCGGCCTGCCGGTCGCCGCCGCAGGGCGGGATACCGACGACGACAGGCGTACACGGGCGGGAGGTGGCCGATGTTCCGGGTGTGGGGCACCCCGTGGGGGGCGGAGATCCGGTTCGACTTTGGGGACCGCCCCGCCGAGGCGGTGGACCGGGCCGAGGCGCGGGCATTCATGCGCCTCGGACCCGGCCTCGAGGCGGCGAACGGGTTCCTGCGTGCGCTGGCCGCAGGGCCCGGCCGCTCACCGGGCACGGTCGTCCAGTATGCCAGGGCGCTGCGCTACGCGCTGGAATGGCTGGCCCTGGAACCGGTGCGCCTCGGGGGTGGCACGCCGGTCGGGCACTCGCTGCTGCTGCTCGAGCCGTCCGATCTCCGTGCCCTCTTCGCCTGGCTGGCGATCCCCGCCGCGCACGCCGACGACCGCGCCCACCTCGCCCGGACCGGCGAACTGCCGCCGGGCTACCGCGCCGACAGCCTCGCGGCGTCGACGCACAACGTGCGGCACGCGGCCCTGTACCGCTTCTACGAGCACGCCATGCGCGAGGGGCCGACGGGCGGCGCGCGGCCGGCGACGAACCCGCTGGCCGGCGGTCGGCCCCGCACGGCCTACGAGGCGGCGCGGCGCCCCGACGGCCTGTTGCCCCGCGATCCGGGGCGGGACGACGACCCCAAGCGGGAATTCCGCCGCCCGGAGCCGGGCGCGGGGGCCGGGGTCGTCGCCCTGTGGCCGGCCGAGTTACGCCTCGTGCTCGACGCGGTGCCCGCGGTCTTCCGGGAGCGCAACGCGGCCAATCGCAACGGGGCCATGCTGCGGCTGCTGACCTACGGGCTCCTGCGCCGGGCGGAGCTCGCCGCCGCGACCTGGGAGGCGTTCGACGACCGGCGCCTGCTGGTCCGCGGCAAGGGGGACAAGGATCGCTGGGTGCCGATCGCCGACGAGGGCACCTGGGCGTTCCTCCGGTCGTACACGAACGACCTGCGCCTGCCCCCCGAGCGGCGCTACCGGGGGCCGCTCCTGCGCCGCCTGCGCGGCGAGGCGCTGCCGATCACGGCGGTCGCGATCGAGGAGGTGGTGCGGGCGCTGAAGGCGCACTTCCGCGCGCTGGCCGCCGAGCTGCGACCGCGCGACCCGGCGCGGGCCCTGGCGCTCGAGCGCCTCGCCACCAAGCTCCACCCCCACGTCTTCCGGGCCACCGGGGCCACGTTCCTGGCCGCCGGCGGCATGGCCCTCGTCAAGCTCGCGGCGCTCATGGGACACGCCGACCCGGCGACCACCATGCGCTACTACATCGCGGCGGAGCAGCTCCGGCTCACGGAGGAGGTGGAGCGCATCTGCGCGGGGATCGCCGCCGCGCTCGCGGCGGACCCGGTCGACGCGCCGCCGGGGCCGGATGACGGCCTCGGCTGGTACCGCCGCCGCGGGCTGCTCACGCCCGGCGACAACAGCGATGGAGGCGACACCAATGGCAACTGAATATCCCCCGATCGTCCCGGCCCGCGAGCAGCCCGCCGATCTCGTGCCCCTGCCGATGTCGCCGCCCGGCTTCGATCCCGACGACGTCTGGGCGCTCGCGGACGACTTCCACCGCTGGCTGCGGGACGTGTGGCGACGGGCCCAGTACCGTCCCGCGCCGGACGGGCGCGACGACCCACGCGTCGGCATCGCCCTCTTCCGGCCGATGCCCGAGGGGCGTTACACCTTCCGCGATCTGGTCGCCGCCACGGGCTTCGACGCGACGATAGTCGAGCGGGACGTGCGCCGCCACGGGCTCCGGCCGGTCGGGAGGCGTCCCCCGCGCGACGCCGCGGGCAAGCGCCTGCCCGGCGGGGCGGCGACGGAGTATCGCGGCCGGGATCTGCTGCCGCTGGCCGAATACTGGGAGCGCAAGCGGTTGCACATCGTCGTGGACGAGCTCTGGGGGCGCTTCGTGCCGACCCCCTGCGGCGTCTGCCGGAAGTGCACGCCCGTGCGCGTCAGCTTCGAGTGCGAGACGATCGGCGACTCATTCGTCCGCCACGCGCGGCGCGGCCTGAAGTGGCTGCTCGACGGCCTGCGCGCGCGCGGGGGCTTTGCCGCCTGGTGGCGCGAGACATGCCTACCCGATGCGCTCGGCCCGGTCACATCGCGCGCCGTGAGCGACAAGCACGGGCTGATCCTGCTCTACCTGCTGGACCGCCGCCTGGTCGCGTTGTCGCCCGGGGAGATGTGGCGCATCCACTTCGCGGGGCTCCCCGACGCCGATCTGCCGCGACCCTGGCGTGGCCGCCGCCCGGAGGAGGCCGCGGCGTTCGACCGGGGGCTGGCGGCGGGGCGGTACGGGGCTTCGCTCCGCGCCGAGGTGCTTAAGGCGCTGGTGCAGTTGCTGCTGGCGCAGGGCTTGCCCGGGGTGGCCGAGCTGGCACGCCCGCTCGGCTCGGACGCGATCCGGCACGCCGTGCGCCAGGGTCGGCTCCTGACGAAGCATGTCACCAACGGCGTCTATCTGCCCTCCCCGCTGCAGGCCGACATCCGGGTCGGGCACCTCTTGCTGGATGACCTGCGACGAGAGATTTGGGCCTACGGTGCCGAGCGCAGTCTGCGGGAGGGTAAGGCGCTCTGGAACCGCGGGCCGTGGGGTTGGGATATCGGGACCGCCGCCGCGCTGGAAGGCGTGCTGACCGCCGAGGTCTGGGGGGCGGGTGGGGAGCAGCTGCTCCCACGCCGCCCGGACATCGAGGGCAAGCTCTTCAACCCGGTGCTGCTGCGCCGGGACGCGGAGCGTATCGGCGTTGCGCCCGCGCTACTCCCGCCCGCCCTTCGCCGCGCGCTCGACGCCTATGTCGAGCGGCGGTTCGCGGTGCGCCGGATCGCGTTCACCACGCTACGCACGGAGCTCGGCCCGGTGCTGGCCTTCCTGGCCTGGGCGCGCGAGCGCGGCGACCTCGCCACCTACTGGGAATGGGCACCGCGCGACTTCGAGCGCATCCTCGGGGCGTACCGCGCCGAACGGTTGCAGCGGTACGTGCCCGCGGCCTTGCACGGACGGCTCTCGTCCCTGCTCACGTTCTTCGACACGCTCGCGCAACTCGATCTCGATCCGCCGCAGCCCACGGGTTACCACCTGGCGATCGAGGACCTGCTGCCGCGGTTGCGACGCGAGGAGCGCCGCGTGCCGCGGGAGGCGCTCCTGGACCGCGTCTTCCGCGACGGGGTGTGCCGACTCGACTACGACCCGATGGCCCGCCTCGCGTTGACCGTCATGTACTACTGCGGCACCCGCAACACGGAGACGTGCGACCTGCACCTGTTCTGCGTGCTCGAGGACGCCGACGGCGTGCGCCTCCTGATCCCGCTCGGGAAGGGCGGTCGGGAGCGGGCGTTCCCCATCGTGGCGGAGGGCATGGAGCCGCTGATCCGCGCCATGGACGAGGTGGTGGAGTCGCAACTCGAGACGGTGGACATGCCGGGGGGGCCGCGGAAGCTGCCGAAGACGCAGGCGGCGACCAACTACCGCTACCTCGACAGCGATCGCGCGCGGGCGCTGCGCTGGCACTACCTCTTCGATCGCGGTGCCGACGCGAACCCGGGCAGGAGGGGGCGGAACCGGCTCTCCCCTGCGCGGGTCCGGGACGCCTTGTGGGAGGCCGTGACCCTGGCGTCCCGGGTCAACCCCACCGGGTTCTTCCGCGAGGAGACCTGGTCGTCGCGCTGTCGGCGGCGGCGGCGGCGAGGGCTGCGGTGTCACTACTTCTGCGCGCGCGACGGCATCGTGATGTGTCCCGCGTGCGGCGGGCCGCTGCCCGGCCGACGCGGCGTCACCTGCTCCCGGATCCTGACCGTGGACATCGCCTGCGACGGGGAAGGCGCACGCGGCGACTGGTTCTGCCCGAAGTGCGACCGCCCCCTGGCGGCGTTCGTCGCGATCGTCCCCCACATCTTCCGGCACAACAGCGTGAGCCGCGCCCATCGCCGGGGCGTGTCGCTGGAGGCGAACATGGCGCTCCACGGCCACCAGACCGTGCCGATGCACCTGCGCTACGTCCATTTGCTGCCCGAGGACCAGGAGGCGGAGGTGCGGCGCGTCTTCGAGGAGGAGCGCTTCCGCGACATCCGCCTGGCGGCGGCCGACGCGCCGGGTCGGCTGGTCGTGGACGGCGTGCCGCACACCCCGACGGCGGAGGAACTGGCGCGCTACGCCCTCGTCCGCGGGCTGGCCCGCCGCACCCACGGGCTGTGGGGCGGCTTCTGGGTCGGCGCGCTGGCCGAGGACGGCGCGACGGGGCGCTCGGGCGAGGCGGGGGGCGGCGGGGAGATCGTCGTCACCGAGGACACCTACCACCACGCCGTCGCGCAGTACCGCTGGCAGGCGCTCGCCCTCGCCGTGTCCGCGGTGGCCCTGGCGCGCGGGGTCCCCGGGAAGTATGCGGCCGAGGTGCCGGACTTCCTGGACGGGCGCGCGATCGAGGGCCTGGTCGCGCAGCACCTCGCGCGCGTCCGCGAGCACCTCGCGAGCCCGCTCTACGTCCGGCTCATGGCGCGGGACGTGGAGGAACAACGGGCATTCCTGCGACGGCTGGAGGGGTTGCTGCGGCCCTGGTGGGAGCCCCAGGGGGGCATCGGGGCGCTCGTGCGCGCGTTCGTGCCGGAGGATGTCGATGCTTTCCAGGCGCCGTGACCGGCCCCAGAACCGCGACCCGGCGGCGCTCGTCCGCGCCCGGAAGGAGGTGGCGGCGCGGAATCTCGCGGCCGTGCGGGCGACCGTGCAGGCGATGCGCCAGCGGGGCGAGCCGCAGGCCGGGATCACCCCCCGGGCGGTGGCGCGGGAGTCGGGGGTATCAATCAAGACGATCTACCGGCGCGACGACCTGTTCGCCCCGATCGCCCGCGCGAACCCGGCGGTGCGACGCCGGCCGTCGGAGGAGGCCCACGCCGCGCGCCTGGCGACGGTCGAGCGGGAGCGCGACGCGGCCCTCGGCGCGGCGGCGTACCGGCAGCAGGCGGACCGGCTGGCGCAGATCGGCGACCGCGGCGCCCAGGCGCAGGTCGCGCAGTACAAGGCCCAGGTGGCGCGGCTCAAAGCGGAGGTCGAGCGCCTCCTGGCGCTCCTGGCGCGGTGCTCCTGCGGCGCGGCGAGCGCGGGGCCGCGCCCGGTGGGGCCGGCGGATGATGGGTGAGCGGACGCGCCAGGGGGGGCACCACCGGCGGCGGTCGGTGGTGCCCCTACTAGCGGGGACCACCGCATCCCGGATCGCCCCCGCGCGGCGGGCGATGACGAGACGGCGACCCGGTCGAATGACGCCGCGGACGATGGTGGCCCGGCCCGCCCGCCGATGCGGGTGCGGCGCGGGCCGTGCGCCGACGAGATGACCGGCACAAGGGGAGGACGAGCGATGAATCTGGGAGTTGCACAAGCACTCGCGCTGGTCGCGCACGGCGATGCCTGGTTGCGCGCCGCGCATGACGCCGCGCCGCCGTCGCCCTGCTCAACGGTCCCGGCGTTGGCGCGCCAGCCGTCGCCGCGCTTCGCTCCGACCAGGGGCGGGGGGCCGATCGCCCGCGCGGAAGGGCCCTGGTACCGCCGACTCCGCGACCGCGGGGCGACCCGCTTGCGGCTCACCACCGCCCCCTGGCCGACACGTCGCGCGGCGGCGACCGGCGCGCCCGCTGGGGATTCGCGACCCGTGCCCAAGGAGGGTGCTGCGCTCCTCGTCACGTACCCCGACCGCCGCGAGCTGTGGATCCCCACCTGGCGGTGGCGCCCGGCCGCACGCGGCCGGATGGCCGTCCGCTGGGCCGTCACCTACAAGGGCCAACCCGGGGACACCCCGCCGCGCGTGCCCGACGTGCCCGTGCCCGCGGCGTCGGCGGCGCTGGGGGCGACGCTCGCGGCGACCCTGCGCGACCTGCGCGCGATCGGCGACGAGCGGTTGACCCCGCCGCTCGAGGAGGCTCAGGAGTACCTGTGCGCAGCGTCGCCCCCGCCGTGCCCGCGCCCGGATCTGCTCCCGGCGTCCGGGTACGGGGACGGGGCGTGGCGGCTGCTGGCGGCTGCCGCGACGATACTGCACGCGGGCGACGACCCCCGTCCCTGGCCCGCGGGGGCCTGGGAGTTCTACGAGGAGACGAGCGAACTGCTCCATGCGGCGGCGTTCAGCGCCCTGGTGGTGGCGACGAATGCCGGGTCCGAATGACGCCACCTCCCGCGAACAGGGGCAAACGGTCCGCCCTTCGGGGCGTGCGCCCGACGCCACCGCGCCTGCGGCCAGCGCCGTCACGAACGACGACGGGGATCTGACCCGCCAGTAGCCGCCCCGGTGCGGCGTGCCGCACGATGCGCGGGGGCGGCCCGCGGGTCGCGTCACCGGTTGTGCCACGCGCGCCGGGACAGGGCCGATGCGGCGGCGCAGCGCGGGCACGGGGAGCGACGACAGTGACCCCGGCGGCGATGCTGCTCGACCCGGACGGCCACGTGGCGCACCACGACGGCCAGGGCATCCCGCTAGGGAAACGCGCGGCGCACCGTGGCCGCGCGGCCGGGCATGTCCCGGCGGCAGATCGCGCGGGCGAGCAGACCTTGCCATGGGTGTTATCGCGGGGAACTGCGACCGCACCCGGTGGGCGACCCGTACGGGCCGCCCACCCCTCTTGCCCCATGGATGGGTCTGAGAATCTCAGACGCAACAACCGGCACCGGCGCGACCTAGCAAGAAACAGGGGGGAAATCTACCCGGAGAAAGAGTCCTATGATGGCATCCCCCTCCTTGCCGACGATTTCATCCTCGACAACCGCACCGTCGGCACCAGCACCGGCGTCTGCTCCACGATCTACGCGGTGCAGTTCGGCTACGGGCGCGGCCTGATGGGCCTCCACAATGGGGGCATCCAGGTCGAGGAGGTGGGCGAATTGGAGAGCAAGGACGCCACCCGGCGCCGCGTGAAGTGGTACGCCGCCCTCGCCAACTTCCGCGACATCGCCGTCGCCGCACTGGAGGGGATCACGAACGCCTGATCGGACGAGGGATCACCGCAGAGACGCAGAGCGACGAAGAGCGGGACGGACCAGGAGGCACAGAGGCACAGAGAGGGACGAGAGGGACGATTTGCGGTGGGCGCTGCCGCTGGACGCGCAGCGCCCACCGGTGAGACAGCAGCGCCCACTGGCAAGGTTATCGTTGCCGCCCTTGCAGCGGCGATGCCCCCCTCTCCTCGGATGGGGAGAGGGGGTGCCGCGAAGCGGCGGGGGTGAGGGTTTATCTATGCCACAACGAGCCCCCTCTCCTTGCGAGGGAGAGGGGTGGCGCGTGAGCGCCGGGGTGAGGGCTTAAGCCGTCGGCATCGTCCCCGATGTGGGTCAACCGAGCGATTGAAATACCCATGAAGGGCGCACTGCCTCCGGGGGATAGTATGCCCTTCATGGGTACACTGGTCCCGGCTGAAGGCTCCGGCCACGAAGTCCGCCTGCGCGGACTGGAGCATCCCCAACCCAATTTCTCTCATTCGTGCGCTGCGTCTCCGTGTCTCTGCGGTGATCCCCGTCCCTCATCCCCCCCTTGGAGGTCCAAATGCTTGAAACGCCGTACGACGATCCCTGGGCGGGGCGCGATGCCGCGCGGCGGGCGCGCTACCGCGAGTACCTCACCTTCTATGAAGGGGACCAGTGGCAGGGCCGCCCCCTCCCCGGCGAGCGCCGCCTGACGATCAACTACGTCCGCGCGCTCGTCCGCAAGTGCGTCAGCTACCTCTTCCCCGAGCCGATCACCTTCGCGGTGGTCCCGGAAGGGAGCGACGATCTGGCGCGCGAGCGGGCGCGGCGCGCGGAGGAGGCATTGACGCGCGTCTACGCCGAGAACGATCTCGCCACGGTCGATTTCAACGCCGCGATCGACGCGGCGGTCCTCGGGGACGGGGCATTCAAGGTCGTCTGGGACGAGGCCGCGCGCCGCCCGATCGTCACAGCGATCGATGTGCAGGGGCTCTCCGTCTGGTGGGAGACCGACGACCCCCGCCGCGTCACGCGCGTCGTGCAGCGCACGGTCACGCCCGGCGCAGGCGGCGCTGCCGCAACGACCACGATCGAGGAGTGGACCGCCGAGGAGTTCCGCCTGACCGTCGCTGGCGCGACGGTGCGCGACGGCCCCAACCCGTTCGGCTGGCTCCCCTACGTCCTCTTCGCCAACGCGCCGCAGCCGCAGGAGTTCTGGGGCGAGAGCGATCTGGTGGACCTGATCGCCCCCGCGCGCGAGCTGAACCGCCGGATGAGCGGCGTCGCGCGCGTCCTCGATCTCAGCGGCAACCCGATCGCGGTGCTGGAGAACGTCGAAGGGGCGGAGGGGATCCAGGTCGGGCCGGGCGCGCGCTGGGAACTCCCGGAGGGTGCCCGCGCCTACCTCCTCGATCTCCTCGGCGGGGGCGGCGTGGGCCTCCACCTCCAATACATCGACCTCCTCTACCGCGTCCTCCACGACCTCGCGGAGACGCCGCGCAGCGCCTTCGGCGACAGTGGCCGCGCCCTCTCGGGCACAGCGTTGGAGGTGGAGATCCAGCCCTTGGTCCAGAAAGTGAAGCGCAAGCGCCGCGTCTGGGACGGCGTCTTCGCGCGGCGCAACGCCCTGATCCTCGACCTCCTGGCCCGCTTCGGCGACCTCGATCTCGGTCCCGGTCGCCGCACCGTCCCGATCTGGGGCGCGATCCTGCCCACCGACCGCGCCGCGCTCGTCGATCAGCAGATCCAACTGACCCAAAACGGCCTCGCCGCCCGCCGCTCCGCCCTCGCCACCCTCGGCGTGGAGGATCCCGAGCGGGAGCTGGATTTGATGAGTCGTGAGTCGTGGGTCGTGGGTCGTGAGTAGCGACGCCACATTCGTGGTCGGTAGCCCGCAACAGCAATGCCCCGTTGGCTACTTTCTCGCGACTCATAACCCACGACTCACGACTCGCACCGGAGGTGCCCCCATGACCACCCGCGCCGAGTTGCGGAGCCGTCTCCGCCGCTTCCTCGATGATCCCGATCCCGCCGCGCCCCTCTGGCCCGACGCGACGCTCGATGACTGGCTGGCGAACGCCGCGCGCGAGTACGGCGCGCGTTTCCCGCGCGAGGCGACCGCCACCATCGCTCCGGTCGTCGGGCAGACCGAATATCCCCTGCCGGATGACGCGCGGCGGGTCGTGCGCGTGGAGTCGCCGCCCGGCCCGGCGGTCGCGCGCCGCCCGCCCGACGTGGCGCACGAACCGGGCGCGGCGCAGAGCTACGCCATCTTCGGCGGCGTGCTGCGCCTCGGCCTGCCCCCCGCCGCCCCGCTCCTCGTCGCCTATCGCGGCCCCTACCCCTGGCCCGCAACGGCGGACACCGCCCTCACCCTCCCCGACGACGGCCTCGATCTCGTCCTGCTCGGCGCGGCGATCCTCGCGCTCGGCCAGCGCCAGATCGCGGCCGCGAAGCGCCGGGGCGGCTCCCCGCCCGAGGCGCTCGCCCTCGAAACGGCCCAGCGGTTGTACGCGGAGGCGTTGCGGCGGGCGCGAGTAGTCGTGAGTCGTGGGTTGTGAGTCGTGGGATGGGTGCCTGGGACACCCGACCCTTCACCGATCGCATGAGCGCCACCAACGACGCACTCACGACCCACGACCCACGACTCACGACCGCTCTCTGGGACTTCGATCCCGGCCTCGGCGGCGAGCCGCCGTCGGAGCCAGCGCCGGAACCTGTCCCAGAGCCGACACCGGAGCCGACGCCCGAGCCGTGGGATCCGCCCGCTGCGGAGGGGGGCGCGCCCGGCGACGAAGACCCGACACCGATCGAGCACCCCGACGAGGCTGACGGCCCCGCCATCGAGGAGATCCCGATCTACGAATGGCGCACGGCGCAGGACGCCCGCGTCTGCCCGATCTGCGGCCCGCTCGATGGCACCCGCTGGGAGGGCCAGGACGGCCCGCGTCCCCCGGCCCACCTCGGCTGCCGCTGCGCCCGCGTCCTCGTCGCGGTCGAGACGCGCACGATCGCCCGCCGCGCCTCCCTCGGCGATGGCGGCGCGACCCGACGCTGGTAATGACGAAGTGGACGGAGTGGGCGTTAACCGCAGAGACGCAGAGACGCAGAGACGCAGAGCACGACTAGGGGAAGGAACAGGAGACACAGAGGGGCCGGGACATTGGTGCGGCGAGTAGAGAAAGCCCCCATTCGTCCCCGTTCTTCTTCTCTCCCGTGCTCTGCGCCTCTGCATCTCTACGGTGATCGTCCCTCGTCTCTTCTCGCCCAGCGGCTCCCCCTTGAGGGGACTGGCCCACTCGCCCACTCAACCCACTGGAGCCACTATGAACTATGACATCACCCTCGCCGGGCAGGGCTACATGCTCGCGCCCGGCACCTATCGGCGCGGGCTGGACGCGGCGGGCGGTGTCGGCGGCCCGCCCATCCGCCAGGTCCAGCGCGAATGGACCGGGGGCGCGGGCCGCGCGCTCCAGGCCGAGCGCGACCGCTTCTGGCAGAGTCGCGGCCTCCTCCCGGTCGGGCGCGGCGACGGGCCGGGGCCGGGGCCGCGCGAGACGACCTTCACCATCGCCGGGTTCGCGCCGCTCAAGCGTCGGCACGGCACGGTCGCCGGGGGTCGCCCCTACCTGGCGACGGGCGGCGGCCTCTGGCGCCCGGAGCGCGTCGCGGCGGGCGCGCACCCGTTCAATCTCGCCGGGCTGAATCCGCTCGGGGCGACGCTCCCACAGGAGATCACCGGCCTGGCGACCGACGGCGCGGACCGCCTCTTCCTCAGTCGCGCGGGCGCGGGCTACGCCGTCTGGCCGCTCGGCGGCGGCGCGTTCGACCTCACCGCGACAGTCCAACTCGTCGGCTGCGCCTGGTATGCTGGTTCCCTCTGGGGCGGCGTCCTCGACCCGGCGGGTTGGCGACTCGCGCGCGTAATCGGACCCGGCACGATCGAGGGGACCGGCTGGCCGCTCGATAGCGCCCCGCGCGCCTTCGCCACCGTGCGCGATGGCCTCTACATCGGCACCGGGAGCGGCCTCTGGCGGGCGCGTGGCGCGGTGATCGGCGGCGCATTCAGCGGCGAGATCACCCCGCTGGCGAGCGGCGGCGGCGGCGCGGACGACTTCTGTGCCCTCGCCGAGTTCGGCGGCGATCTCTACACCTGGGCGGGCGGCGAGGTCGTCCGCTACCACGTCACCGCCAGCGGCGGCGCGACCCTCCTCCCGGCGGGGCGGCGCGGCTGGGCCTGTCGCGGCCTCGCGGTCGCCGGCGGCTGGCTCTTCGCCGCGCTCGTGGATGGCCCCGACAGCGCCGATGTCGCCCTCTGGGCCTATGATGGCGCGGGCTGGTGGTGCGTGGCGCGCAACCTCGATGGCGAACACGACTACTCCTGGCCGCTCCCCACCGCGTCCTACTTCGACAACGCCGACCTCCTCGCCTGGGGGCTCGGCCTCGCCCGCTGCCACGCCTTCCAACTCCGCCCGCGCGCCGGGCAAGCCGGCCTCGCCCCGGATGGCGAACTGACCATCTCCCTCTGGCACGGGCGCGACCCCGACGCCGCGAAAGGGTGGACACGGATCGGCGCGGAGCTGGCCTGGCCCGGCGGCGCAGTCTTCGCCGCTTGCACCGCCACCCTGGCCTACGCGACCGATGGGGCAGCGTTCACCACGCTCGCCAGCGCCGCCCTGGTCGACGCCACGCCGCGCAGCCTCGTCGCCGACCTCCCGCCCGGCACGGTCGGGAAGTGGCTGGCCCTCCGCTACAGCATCGGCGGCGTCACCGATGGCGCGCCGACCCTCGCCGCCCTCTGGGCCGAGTACCGCCCGCTCGAAACGCCGCGTCGCCGTCGCCACTGGGTCTTCACCGTCCTCGCCGCCGACGACCTCCTCGACCGCGCCGGACGCCCCGACCCGCGCGGCGGCACAGGGATCGCCGCCGACCTCCGCGCCGCCTGGGAGAGTGGGGCCACCCTCCCCTTCCGCGACCTCGACGATCCGCTCGACCCGGTGGAGCGCGCCGTCCGCATCGTCGCCCTCGACGAAGCGATCGCCGCGCCCGCCGACGCCGGACGCTGGACCGAGAGCCGCATCACCGTGCGCCTCGTGGAGGTGTGACGACGGAGAACGAGGGATCACCGCAGAGACGCAGAGACGCAGAGCGACGAGAGAAAAGAGGGACGAAACAGGAGGCACAGAGGGGCACGGGAGGGAGGAGCGATTTGGGGTGAGCGCTGCCAAGGCAACAGCCAGAGTCTTCGCAACGCCTTCCCCCTCTCCTCGGATGGGGAGAGGGGTGGCGAGCGGAGCGAGCCGGGGTGAGGGTATATGCAGCGCCGCCGCATCCATAGAGGTTTCGGGGGGTGACCCACCCATGAAGGGCACAATGCGGCTGGAATAACGCCCTGAACACTACTACCCCACCCAGTAAGCCCCTCTCCCAGATTGGGAGAGGGGTGGCGAGCGCATGCTCGCCGGGGTGAGGGCTTAATCACATGCTTATATAAGGAAGGAGCCCCATGCAGATCGAGCAACACCCCATCCCCAACCGCTGGACCGGGCGCGGCGGCGAGCGCGTCCGCGCCATCTGCCTGCACGTCAGCGAGGGGGCGCGCGGCAGCGTCCTCAGCTGGTTCGCCAACCCCGCCAGCGACGCCTCGTCCCATTACCTCGTCAACAACGATGGCACCGTCTGGCAGTTCGTGCGCGAGGAGGACACCGCCTGGGCCAATGGCGCGGTCAACGCGCCCGACCGCACGATCGGCTGGCTGGACGACTGCCTCCGCCGCGACCAGAACCCCAACCGCCTCACCATCTCCATCGAGACCGAGCGCCGCTGGTGGGAGCCGCTCACCGCCGCGCAATACGCCGCGCTCGTCGCCCTGGTCCGCGCCATCCTCCAGCGTCACGGCCTCGTCGCCGGGCGTGAGACGCTCATCCCGCACGCCGCCATCGATAGCGTGGGTCGCGCCCACTGTCCGGGCAACCTCGACTGGCCGCGCCTCCTCGCCGACCTCGCCGCGCCGCAAACGCTCACCTTCCCCGCCACCGGCCAGACCGTGCGCGGCCCCTTCCTCGCCTTCTGGCAGGCCAATGGCGGCCTCCCGATCTTCGGCTACCCGATCACCGGCGAAGTCCAGCCCGACGGCCGCACTATCCAATACTTCGAGCGCGCCCGCTTCGAGCTGCACGACGGCGGCACCGTCCTCCTCGGCCTCGTCGGCGCGGAACTGCTCCAGACCAACGGGCGCGCATAGGCACGTTGGCCTCAGAGACGCAGAGACACGGAGAACGACAAGAGATGCAGGGACGGAATAGGAGATGTAGAGACACGGAGGCCGGAAGAAAAAGAAGGGATTGAAAGCGCACAATGCGTATTCACGCGCCTTCTCTCGTCTGTTCTCTGTGTCTCCGCGTCTCCTGTTCCGCCCCTTCACCCCCCCTCTCGTTCGTGCGCTGCGTCTCTGCGTCTCTGAGGCGACCCCGTTCCCCGTCCCTTCTCGCCCACTTCGCCCACTTCGCCCACTCGCCAGGAGGCTTCTCATGGACAGCCAGGCCATCATGACCGTCAGCGCCGCGACCCTCGCCCTCGTCCAACTCCTCAAGCGCGCCGGGCTCCCCGACCGCCTCGGCGCGGTCGCCGTCCTGGTGCTCGCCGCACTCGGCGTCGCCCTCTGGGCCGTCAGCCGGGGCGGCATGGACCTGCACGACGCCTGGGACATCTTCTCCAGTTGGATCGCCGTGGCGACCAGCGCGGCGGGCACCTTCGGCCTCGCCCGCGCCCTCCCCGGCGCGGTGAGCGCCCTGCGTCCCGGCCCGTCGCCCGAACGCTGAACGAGTCGCCGCAGAGACGCGGAGACGCAGAGAACGCACGAGCGAGACATCTGCCAAAGAGGCCGTTCCTCCTTCTCTCGCTCTCTGCGTTTCTGCGACTCCGCGGCCAGCGTCCCTTGCGTATACAATAGCGGCGGGGAGGTATCACCCATTCGGACCGGGAATTTTATCCCATGTCGTCGCCCATGCTCCCCTCGCTATACTTTCCTCGAAACGCGGACAACACATGCCCGCGCGGGTCGTGCGTCTCCCGCTGACGCAGGATCGCACCGTGACAAAAAGAGGCCCGATGCCCAGCACCACCATCGCCGCGCCGACCGGACACCCCGCACGCTGGCGCGCGCTCCTCGTCCTCGTCGCGCTCCTCGGCCTGCTCGGGCCGCTCCCGGCGAGCGCGCCCCCCCGCGCCGTCGCGGCGGCGGATCTGCCCGCGACCGAGCGCGTCTGTAGCGATCCCGCACCGGGAGAGTACGGCTGCTACGCCGTGCGACAGCTTCGCGGCGGCGGGGCCGGGGCGTTCGCGATCAACGGCTATACGCCAGCGCAGTTGCAAAGCGCCTACAACCTCACCGCCGCCTCGCTGGCGAATGGCGTCGGCCAGACGATCGCCATCATCGACGCTTACGACAACCCCAACGCCGAGGCCGATCTCGCGGTCTACCGCGCACAATTCGGCCTCGCGCCTTGCACCACAACCAACGGCTGCTTCCGCAAGATCAATCAGAACGGCGGGACGACCTATCCTGCGGCAAACGCTGGCTGGGCCGGAGAGATCGCCCTTGACCTCGACATGGCGAGCGCCATCTGCCCGAACTGCAAACTCCTGTTAGTCGAGGCAAACTCGGCATCGTTCGGGAATCTTGTGATCGCCTTCAATCAGGCGTACACGCAAGGCGCACGCATCATCAGCAATAGCTACGGTAACACTGAGATTGCCAGCGATCTCTCCTTCGAGAGTACTTACAACAAATCCGACGCCGCCATCACTTTCTCTTCCGGCGACGACGCCTACGCGGGCGGCGTCTCTTACCCCGCCTCTTCCCGCTACGTCACCGCCGTCGGCGGTACCAGCCTCTCCTTTAACGGTAGCGCCTATAGCGAGACCGCCTGGTCCTACAACGCCACGAAGAATTGGGGCGCGGGGAGCGGGTGTAGTGGATTTATCACCAAGCCAAGCTGGCAGATTGACACTGGCTGCGCGAAGCGGGTCGTTGCCGATGTCTCCGCCGTCGCCGATCCCTACACCGGCGTCGCCACGTATAACACCTACCAGGATGTCGGCTGGGACGTCTACGGTGGCACCAGCGCCGCTGCGCCGATCGTCGCCGGGATCTACGCCATTGCGGCTCCGACAACTGGCACCACCTTCAACGCCCTACCATACGCGAATCAGAGCCAACTCAATGACGTGACCAGCGGCAGCACCGGCAGTTGCCCCCCCCCAGATGCGGCCTACTTCTGTACCGCTGGCACCGGGTACGACGGCCCGACCGGGCTCGGCAGTCCCAATGGCACCGGCGCATTCCGGGCACCGCAGATCGTGCCCCGGCTCAACCCCACACCCACGCTCACCGCCACACCAATCACGCCGAACCCGATTACCCCCACCCCCACCCCGATCACGCCGACGCCCGCGCCGCGCATCACCTACGCGGTCAACGCCATCACCAGCGGCAGCGGCACCGTCAGCCCGGCGGGCGCGACGAGTTATGACGCGGGCACGGTGGCAACGTACAGCGCCGTCCCCGCCGCCGACCAACTTTTCCTCGGCTGGGCGCTCGATGGCACCTTCGTCGGCTACGCCGATCCGCTGACCATCACCGTCAACGGCGCGCACACGCTCGTCGCCCGCTTCGCCCCGCGCCCCGCCTTCGCGGACGTGCCGAGCGACGACCCCGACTATCGGGCGATCACCATCCTCGCCGCCCTCGGCATCATCAACTCGACCGGCGTCAACGGCAGCGGCCAGTTCCAGCCCGAGCGCGGCGTCGCCCGCGCCGAGATCGCCGCATTCGTCGCGCGCGTCTTCGGCTGGCAGGGCGAGGCCCACGCCAACCGCTTCCCCGACCAGTGCGACCATACCGGGGCGAACTGCATCGACGCCGAACTCTGGAACACCGTCGCCGCCCTCCAGGATTACCGCGTCGTCGGCGGCTACACCGATGGGGCCACCTGCGCCGCATCCGGCACGGTCGCCCCCTGCTACCTCCCGCGCGACCCCGTCCTCCGCCTCCAGAGCGTCAGCATCGTCGCCCGCGCCTTCACCAGGGACCCGGACGTCCGCGCGACCGGTTTCTGGGACCGTCTCGACGCCACCCCCGCGCAGTACACCAACGTCCCCGACGGCGGCACGCAGCGCAGCGACCTCGCCACCTACCGCATGGACGCCGGCCCCATCCCCGGCCAGACCACCGACACCCAGTTCCCCGCCCCCACCGACCCCGCCACCCGCCGCTTCGTCATCGAAACCCTCTGGCAAGCCTACAACGCCGTCTACAGCATCGACCGCGTGCCATAAGAACTAAGACCGGTTCACCGCAGAGATGCAGAGACGCAGAGCGAGGAGAAAGAAGAGGGCGAAACAGGAGGCATAGAGGCACAGAGGGGGCCGGGAGAAGAACGAGTGAAGGGGGGGCGGTGCCGCCAAGCGCACACCGTCCCCCCCTTCATAAGCAGCGATCAGAAGCCTGGCAACGGCTCATCCCCCTCTCCTCGAATGGGCGGGTGCCCCCTGGGCGGCGGGGTAGGGGGTGAGGGTGGTCGCGACACTCGCCCAGCTTGCAACGAAGCCCCTCTCCTTGAGAGGCGGGTGCCCTTTGGGCGGCGGGTGGCGCGTGAGCGCCGGGGTGAGGGCTTAATCCATCGTGGGATAGCCGCCGAGCGTGGGTAGCCATTGGCCTAAAGCACCCATGAAGGGCGCAATGTCCCCTCGGAGGACTGGAATAGACCAACCCCTTTCTCTCTTTTCGTCCTCTGTGTCTCTGCGTCTCTGCGGTAATCCCCCACCCCATGCCTTCGCGGTGATCCACTGCCCGGTCTTTTTCGTAGCATTGGGCGGTGGGGACGCGACACAAGCGACCCGGCCCTATTGTCGGCGCGCCCCACCTGTGCTTCCCTCCAGGTGGGGCGCGCCACATGTATTGCGGTAATAATCCGCCATCGGCGGTACACTTCAGGACAGGGGTGCTACTCCGGCGGGCCGAGAGGGAAGCTTTGCCAGGCCGGATTAGCCCCCACGATCACCCCCGCGCGGCATGCCGCGCGGGGGCTTTTTCTTTGCCTATCCATCCCACCCAACCGCTGTCACAAATAACCACAGAGACGCAGAGACGCAGAGAGGGAACGGGAGAAAGAATGGCCAGGGGGGCGGTGCCACCGAGCGCGCACCGGCCCCTGCACAAGCAGCGGCCAGGAGCCTCGCAACCCCCCGTCCCCCTCTCCTCGGATGGGGAGAGGGGGTGGCGCGTAGCGCCGGGGGTGAGGGTGTACGCAACGCCGTCGACTAGCGCGGGCTGGGCGGCGCAGTAGCCCCACGCCGCAGCGTCACGCAGCAGGCCCCTCTCCTTGAGAGGGAGAGGGGTGCCGCCCGCAGGCGGCGGGGTGAGGGCCGTCCCCCTCTGCGGCAATCCCCACACCCCATACCCCCGTTCCCCGACCAAATGGCTATTGCTCCGCCACATCCCGCCCGAATACGATCCTTGAGTAAAACCTTTGTAAAGAGACTACGAAAATCCCCACACGCCCCGCCCGACCTCCTATACTGGCTGACATGGGGATTAGCGCAGCGACGATGCAGGGACCACCCCCGTCGGGACAGCACCCGGCGACGCGGCCCCCGAACCACCCCTATCGAGGAGGGCACCACCGATGGTCGAACTGACAGCCCGCGCCCGCATCGCCCACCTCCTCCGCCGCGCCGGTTTCGGTGGCACCCCCGCCGAGATCGACGAATACCTGGCGCTCGGCTTCGAGGGCGCGGTCGAGCGCCTGCTCAACCCGCAGACAATCGCCCAGCCCGATCTCGATGCGCGCCTCGCGGCGATCGACATCGACCCGGCCACCAACCCCACCACCTTCAGCGATCTTCAGGTGGAGTGGTTCAACCGGATGCTCAACACGAAACGCCCCCTGCAAGAGAAGATGGCCCTCTTCTGGCACGGCCACTTCGCCACCGCTCAGTCCAAGGTCGGCAGCGCCGCGCTGATGCGCCAGCAATACCAGACCTTCCTCACCCTCGGACTCGGCAACTTCAAGGATCTCGCGCTCGCTATGGCGAAAGACCCCGCCATGCTCGTCTGGCTCGATGGCAACCAGAATCGCGCCAAGGCCCCGAACGAGAACTGGGGGCGCGAATTCCTCGAACTCTTCGCCCTCGGCATCGGCAACTACAGCGAGGACGACGTCAAGGCCGCAGCGCGCGCCTTCACCGGCTGGTTCTTCATCGGCGACCGCTCCACGGCCCCCAACAAAGCCTACCTCAACGGCACGTTCGCCTTCGACGCCAAGAACCACGACACCGCGAGCAAGACCTTCCTCGGACAGACCGGCACCTGGGATGGCGGCGACATCATCCGCATCGTCATGGCGAACCCGGCCTGCGCCAAATTCATCGCGAGCAAGCTCTTCAGCTTCTTCGTCTGGGATGGTCCCGACGACGCCACCATCGCCCCCTTCGCGGCCGCCCTGGTGCAGAAGAATTTCGACATTCGCGAGATGATGCGAACGATCCTCCTCTCGCCGGAGTTCTCCTCCGAGCGCGCCTACCGCGCCAAGATCAAAGGCCCCGCCGAGTTCGTGGCCGGCTTCCTCCGCACCCTCGGCATGACCACGGCCACGCGCGACACCGTCAGCGTGGCGCGCACGATGGGCCAGGAGGTCTTCAATCCGCCGAATGTCGGCGGCTGGACGAGCGGCCTCGGCTGGATCAGCCCCGGCGGCATCCTCAACCGCGCCAACTACGCCAACAAGATCGTCACCGCGCGCACCGCGAGCGCCACCGCGCCCGCGTTCGATCCCAACAGCCTACTCGGCGGCAAGAACCTCACCACGCCGGACGCCCTGGCCGACTATTTCATCAATCTCCTGCTCGATGGCATCGCCACGGTCGACCAGCGCGCCGCCCTGATCGCCTACCTGACCCGCAACGACAAGGGCCAGACGGTCGCCTTCGCCCTCGACGCCAAGACCCTCGACTCCAAGGTGCGCGGCCTGATCCACCTGGTCTGCTCGACGCCCGCGTATATGCTCAGCTAGTGACGAAGTAGTCAGTAGCCAGTGAGCAGTAGTCAGTGGCGGTGCCGGTGTCAGGCCGGAGGCCGCTGGCTACGCCCAATCCCTCTGCGACCGCGAATCACCGATCCGCCAACCCTACCCTCGCCACTGACTACTCGTTACTGACTACTAACTACTCACCCGGAGGTGACCCCATGCCCTTCACCCGCCGCTCCTTCCTGACGAATGGCAGCCTGCTCCTGGCGATGGGCGTCTCCGCGCCCACCTTCCTCACCCGCACCGTGGAGGTGATGGCGAGCGAGAACGACGCCTGCATGACCGGGCCGAACAGCAAGCGCGCGCTCGTCGTCGTGCAGCTCGGCGGCGGCAACGACACCCTCAACACCGTCGTCCCCTACGGCGACCCGACCTACTATCAGGTCCGCCCGACGATCGCGATCGACAAGCGCGACGTCCTCGCGCTGAATAATCTGGTCGGCTTCAACCCCGCCCTCAGTTCTTTCAAGAGCCTCTACGACACCGGCAACATGGCGGTGGTGCAGGGGGTCGGCTATCCCAACCCCAACCGCTCCCACTTCCGCGCCACCGACATCTGGACCTCCGCCCGCCCCGACATCATCGAGCAGACCGGCTGGGTCGGGCGCTACCTCAACAACACCTGCGGCGGCGAGGATCGCCCCCTCCAGGCGACGGACATCGGCGACACCGTCTCCAAGCTCTTCTGGACCGGGCAGAGCATCGTCCCCGCGATCAGTTCCATCGAAGGCTTCGACTTCTTCACCGATGGCCGCTTCCCCAATGACCGCAACAACCAGATCGACACCTTCAAGGCGTTGCACAACGGCAGCGCGCAGGGGTACGACGGCTACATCCGCCACGCCGCCGGGGAGGCGCTGGACACCTCCGCCAAGCTGAAGACGGTCGCGGCTTCCTATAAGAGCACCGCGATGTACCCCGACAACGGCTTCGCGCGCGGCCTCCAGACGATCGCCAAGCTGATCAACGCCGACCTCGGCACCAAGGTCTACCACATCACCATCGGCGGCTTCGACACCCACGCCGGGCAGGAGAAGACCCACAATACCCTGCTCAAGACGGTCGGCGAGAGCGTGCAAGCCTTCCTGCGCGACCTCGAAGGGCTCGGCCACCTGGACGATGTGATGGTGATGACCTTCTCGGAGTTCGGGCGGCGCGTCCATGAGAACGGCTCCGCCGGGACCGACCACGGCGCGGGCTCGTCCCTCTACATCATGGGCGGCGGCGTCAAGGGCGGCGTCTTCGGCGACCACCCCAGCCTCACCGACCTCGATAACGGCGACCTCAAGT
>JAABUM010000870.1_pt1 | contig 48851 bp, 39 predicted proteins | sample 5559161 | NCBI WGS metagenome assembly JAABUM01 (sample SAMN10711868, study PRJNA513369) | rock metagenome | isolation source: Antarctica rocks | place: Antarctica: Victoria Land, Siegfried Peak nord
GGTCAGATGCGCGACGCTGAACCGGATGACGCACTTGGGAATGCCCGACAGCTATGCTGCATAAGCGATGGTTGAGTTCAATTGTGGAAGAGGCTACGCTCATTTTCCATTTATGCAACAAAGTCCTAGCACTCCATAAACTTAGAACAGAATCATTTTACAAGGCTTAATACTATTCTTTCAAATTCCACTGAAATACGAAGCAGCCCAACGCATATTATAGCGCGAAGAGATGGGTAACATACCCTCAAGAGTCATTATCAGTCGGGATGCAGTTGCAATCCATCGCTCCCTAAAACTACCGCTGTGGTTGCCTCAATTCTTCGAGCGTGCGTTTGTGTGCTTCGAGGCGCTCTCCGGCTTCGCGCAAGCGGCCTTCGGCGGTGAGGCGTTGCCAGTCTGTGAATTCCTGATAGGCGCGCTCGATTAGTTGGCGCTGTGAAGCGTTGGGCGCGATTGTTTGCGAAGTGTTGGGCGCGTTCGACTGTTGTTGCTGCGGTGTGGCTCGATCAGCGTTTTGTGAAGCGGGTTGCGCTGTTGCCGTTGTGCCTGCGTTCGATTCGCCGAAAAGATTGGTCATCGCTTCGTCGAAGTTTGTGCCGTAGGCGAGGCGGTCGGCGGTGGCGAGGACGACGAGGCGCAGTTCGGGCATCGGGCTGCTGTTGGCTTTGAGGTAAATCGGTTCGACGTAGAGCAGCGCGGTGCCAATCGGGATGACGAGCATATTGCCGCGTTGGACGTGCGAGCCTTGTTGATTCCAGAGCGTGAGTTGCGATGATAATTGTGCGTTCTGGTCGATGCGCGCTTCGATCTGAAGCGGCCCGGCGACGGCGCTCGATTTCGGGAAGTTGTAGACGAGCAGAGAGCCGTAAGCCGCGCCGTCGCTGCGCCCTGCCATCCAGCCGATCATGTTGTTGCGGTTCGACGGCGTGAAGGGAAGTATCTCGACGAACTCGCTGGCGATTGTTTGTTCGCCGGGCAATTGCATCAGCACAAAGTAGGGATCGAGCGGTTCGGCTTCCTGTCGTTTGTCGGAGGTTGAGTTGATCTGGCGCGCGACGCTCCATACGTCTTCGCGTTGGAAAAACACCTTCGCGTTTTGCGTGTGGTACAAACTGAAGACTTCGCCCTGCGTGCGGATCAAAGTTTCTGGATAGCGAACGTGCGCGCGCAAGTCTGCGGGCATTTCGCGTGCGTCGTGAAAGAGGGCGGGAAACGTCGCGCGGTAAGAATTGATGATCGGGTCTTGCGCGTCGAAAACGTAAAAGTTGACCGCGCCCGTGTAAGCGTCAATCGTGACTTTGACGCTGTTGCGGAAATAGTTTGTTTCCACGCCGGAGCGGTCATAAGCGTAGTGGCGCGAGTAAGGATAATTTGCCGAAGACGTGTAGGCGTCGATCATCCATGAGAGGCGTCCGTCTTCGCCGACAACGATGTACGGATCATTATCGTAAACGAGAAACGGCGCGAGCGATTGCACGCGTTCGGATATATTGCGGCGCATCAGCACGCGGCTGTCGGTGGTGATTTGGTCGGAGAATGGAAGCTTGGAGAGATCGTCGAGCGACCACGCGAGAAGAAAGCGGCGGAAAGCGTTGCCGAGTTGAATGCCGCCGGTGCCTTCGTAAGTCGAATAATTGTTGGCTTCGCCCTGCGGGTAATTGAATTCCTTCTCGCGCGTTTTGACGTAGACATCCGTGTTCGTTTCCTGTCCGAAATAAATCTCCGGGCGCGTGACTTTGATTTCCGGCGCGCTCGATTCAATTGGCATGTTGGAAAGAACGAACTGCGGCATTCCTTCAGCGGTGAAACCGTTGACGGGATTCATCGTGACACCGTAGCCGTGCGTGTAGATAAGTTTTTCGTTGACCCAATTGCGCGAAGACGCGGGCAGATTGTCGCTGTTAATCTCGCGCGCCGCGAGCATCATCTGGCGCGTTTGACCATTGATGCGATAGCGGTCAACGTCCACATCCGGGAAATCGTAATAAGTGCGAATCTCCTGAATCTGTTTGAGCGTGTCTTGCAGCGCCTTCCAATCCCAGAGCCGTATGTTGTCGAGCGTCTGGCGGTTGTTCTGTAAATCAAAGGCGGCTGTGGAACTGTCTGCGGCAAAGTCCCTTGTTTCGACGTTCTCGATCTTGAAGGCACGACGCGTCCAATTGAGATTATGTTCGATGTAAGGTGTTTCGCGTCCGAGTTCATTAGGCTTGACGATAAAACTCGTGACGTATGACGGAACGACTATGAGCGCGATGACTGACACGATGACCGGCAGCGCGACTGCGACGAGAAGCAAGCGCAACGCGCGCTTCGTCAAAGCATTGAGCAGTAGGATTGCAGCGGCGGTGATTAAAGCGACGGCGACGACGATCAAGCCCGGCAATAAATAATTTGCTTCTGTGTAAGTGACGCCGGAGAACGTCTGGTGATCCTGCCAGAGATACGGAAAGCGCGAGAGGTAAACGCGCCATGCAATCAACATGAACAGCGGCGCGAGCGCACACGAGAAGACGGCGACAGACAATCCATAAGATTTACTTGAAGCTCTTAAAGGTTGCGGCATGTCAGGGCTAATTGCCCGCAGGCTTTCGTTTTGCGTTAGCGCGAGTAATGCGTAGAGAGCCGCCGCGCAGAGAACGATGAACGAGAGCATCGTCAGCCACGACGCGAGTTGTTGATAAACGGGCAGCGCGAACAAATAAAAGCCGACGGTCTTGCCGAACACTGGATCGCGCTCGTTCGTCGCCGCCGCGTGCAAAAAGAGCGCCCACTTTTGCCACTCGCCGCTCATCGCAAGGCCGTAAACGATGCTGAAAAGAATCGACACCGCCCATCCGACGGGACGCAGCACGCGCGCCGGTTGAAAATTGACAGGCTGATTATTGACGACCACGACGCGGCGTTCGAGCGCGGTAGACGCGAAGGCTCTTTCGATGAGCCGGAACGCGACGCGCAGAAGGATCAAAGTGGCGAGCGAGAAAATTGCGAAGAGCGCGAGTTGCAGCCGCCACGTATACGCGTAAACTGAAGCGTAGCCGAGCGAATCGAACCACAGCCATTCGACATACACATTGATGAAGCGCGACAGAGCAAAAAGCAACGCGATGATGGCGAGAATCACCCACCGCCGCCAATGACGGCGCACGGGCGTTCCAACATCAATGATCTCACCGTCCATATCCACCGGCACAGGTCTTGTCATGCCTTACAGCATACTGCTAACCCGCGCCGCACTCAATAGAAGTTTGCGTTCATCCGTGACCACCGAAGACAGAGCTGCCATATACTAATGTTGTTCGCTGATTCTAGGATTAAGGAACATATAAAACTCATAGAACTCAAATGACTAAACTAAGCGTTAATCTCAACAAGGTCGCGCTCCTCAGGAACTCCCGTTCAAACGGCATTCCGAGCATCATCCATGCGGCTCAAACGTGCATTAAAGCTGGCACGCATGGCATCACTGTGCATCCGCGGCCGGATGAGCGGCACATCAGGCGCGCAGATGTTTATGAGTTGGCAGAGCTTTTGGCGGGACAACCGGAAATCGAATTTAATATCGAAGGCAATCCGTTCCCGGAGTTTATGCAGATAGTGCGCGAGACGAGGCCAACGCAATGTACTTTAGTACCCGACAGCCCGGAAGCATTTACGTCAGATCATGGATGGGAACTTGGCGAACATGGTGAACGGCTCAAACCGATTATTGAAGAATTGAAAGATACGGGAATCCGTGTCAGCCTCTTTATGAATCCTGATAGCATTCAACTTCAGCGGGCGAAAGAGATCGGCGCGGATCGAATCGAGCTATACACAGAACCTTACGCGGCGGCTTACGATGGCGGCGAATCGGAAACAGTTTTTCAGCAGTATGCGAGAGCAGCAGAAACGGCGCGCGGTGTCGGCCTCGGAGTGAATGCCGGACACGACTTGAATTTACACAATCTGGAAAAGTTCTGCTCTATCCCGAATATTTCGGAGGTTTCCATCGGCCATGCGCTTGTCTCGGACGCGCTGGAAATCGGGCTATTCAACGCGGTGCAGGCATACTTGCGAACACTCGGTTACGATGAGCGAGCAGCGTTAAGAGGCGTCTAACTTTTGCGTTCGCCGACAAGCCGAAGGCATAACGATTCTGCTCAAAGCGCCTCGCCATGATCGTCGTTAAAGCGAATTTCCCATGCCTATTATCAAATGCGCAACATCTTCTGCGGCCAGCCGATAACTTAAATGATTAAAAGATTCCGAAGTTGACGCAGCCGCCTGCCGGATCAAACAGCGTCGGACACTCAAAGCAGACGAAGCAGCCACCGCAATGAGCAAAGTGAGACGCACCGAAGTCGCCCCGCAGACGCATCACTCGCCGCCGCATTCGCCGCAAACCACTGCTGCCTCGCCGTCCGTGCAACCGCATACGAGCAACCACATTAACGCGTCTATGAACGACACACACGCGGCGCGTCAGGGCATCAATCGTAGCGACACCAGAAAAGCTCAACTTAGCGCTTCGGTGCGTACCGCATCTTCAACGCCGACATATAACGGTTCGAGACCCGCGCCCGGAACCACCGACACGAACGCCGCGCGCCCGCTCAATCCGCCGGTCACGAATAATCCGGCGCACCGTCGTGCTGCCGCGTACAGTAATGTCGTAAACCAATTCGCCGTCGGCAATAATCCGCGTTACGCGCACCGTGACGGCAACACTTACTGCAACATTTTCATTTGGGATGTGACGCGCGCGATGGGCGCTGAAGTGCCGCACTGGGTTAATAACAACGGCACGCCGATGAAGTACGGTCAGGGGCGCGAGTTGGATGCTAACGACACGAACACATGGCTGCGACAGCATGGAGCCGAACACGGCTGGCGAAAAGTATCTGCCGCAGAAGCGCAGAAGCTCGCCAACGTAGGACACCCGGCCATCGCTTCATGGAACAATCCGGGCGGCATCGGCCACATCGCCATCGTGCGCTCCGGATCAATCAACAGCAACGGGCCGGAGATCGCGCAGGCCGGATCGCGGAACCTGAACGACACGCATGTCAGAGAAACTTTCGGCAATCGCCCCGTCGAGTATTTCGTTAATGATCGAGGGCACGCCGGGCACGGAAACACGCCCGGCCATCATCCGCCCGCCACGCACCCGAATCCGCCTGCAGCACCGCCCAAAACACCACCGAAGACACCGCCGAAGCCTCCTTCAACATCGCCCCATACGCCTTCCGCGCACCCGCACCCGTCCGGCGTGACAAAAGTTCCGGCGCACGACTTGACGCGCGGAAATCACGGCTCCGAAGTAAAAGAGCTGCAATCCGAGCTTGTCCATTTGGGCTATCTGAAGCAGCGCGACATGAGCACAGGGCCGGGCACTTTCGGCCCGCACACGTTCGCCGCCGTGCAAGAGTTTCAGCGCGCACACGGCGTCCCCGCTACAGGTTATTACGGCCCGCTCACACGCGCGGCACTCTCGCGCACGCTGAACACCGCTCCGCCAGACAATCTACGGCGCGGCGATCACGGCGCTGAAGTGCGGCAACTGCAAGCGCAACTCGTCAAGCTCGGCGACATGAAGCAGAGCGAGATGAACACGGGGCCGGGCATCTTCGGGCCGCTCACCAAAGCCGCCGTGCAGAAATTCCAGCAAGCGCACAATGTTCCGCACACGGGCTTCTACGGCCCCCTAACGCGCGTCGCGCTCACCAAAGCGCTCGGCGGCGGCAACGTCCACGCTGCGCCACCTCCACCTTCGAGCAACGCGCCGACTCCGCCAAGACCAAGTAACCCGCATCCGGTCTCACCAACACATACGACGCACCCGACATCGCCTGCACCGCCTTCGCCGGGCGGCAAGTCAGTCGCTGACCCGACAGGCATCTTGTCTCGCACGCACCCGGCGGGAGCCTCCTCAGGCACGGCAAAATCTGAAGGATTGCCCGGCGGTTACAAGTCTTCGCAAACCATCGCCGCGCGTGACCGTCAGCGCGTTCTTGAGAGTCACGACCTCAAGCACAAGTTTGAGCAAGTCGGTAAAGAGTACGGAATTCCGCCCGCGCTTCTGGCAGGCATCGCCAGCCGCGAAACGCATGGTGGCAACGCGCTTGACGCAAATGGCAACGGCAAATATGACCCGAACGGCTACGGCGTGTTGCAAGTTGATATCAATAACGGCCATCAGGCAAAAGAAGGTGGCCCTTACGGACTGGCGCATCTTAAGCAGGCCGCCGGGATTTTCAAAGCGAAACTCGATAAAGTTAAACATCAGTACCCGAAACTGCCGCCCCAACAACAATTGCAAACGGCAGTATCGCGATACAACGGCGGTCGCGGATTCCCATATCCGAATTCGGACACGGGCACTACCGGTGGAGATTATGCCAATGATACGCTGGCGCGCGCACAATATTATGCCGCGCATTGGAACAGGTAGCGCGTGCCGGAAAATGATCGTGACAATGCACTGTTCAACGCATGATACGCCACACTTTTCCCTGTCATGACTCTATGATAATTTGAAGACGCCAACGGTGCAGGAAGGTTTAATAATGAAGATGTTCGGATGCAAATTAGCAGCGTCGGTATTGTGTCTGGCTGTGTGCGCGCTATGCGGTTGTGCGCCGGGCGTGGCGACCGCGCCGCGCGATACCAAAGAAATTTTGTCGCCCGCAAGCGTCCCGAAGACTACGTCTGAACCGACTGTGGAAGATGCGGGCAAAAGCGAGCCTGCTGAAGCAAAACAGGCAAACTCCATTGAAGCTGGACGCAGCATAGGCAAGATCGAAGTCGGCGCATCGCGTGAAGATGTGCATCGGGTGCTCAACAATCCTACAGGATCGTACCGCGTGCCGCCCGGTGCTCTTGTCGAGTATTGGTCATCAAAGAACATTAACTACGTTCTGCGCATCTTTTATCAAGCAAATAAAGTAGCCCAAATCTCAGTTCAGTCGCCGCAGTTTGCGACACCTGAAGGCATCACAACGCGAAGTGGCCTGGACGATGTGCAGGGGCGATACGCCGGTCTGATGAAATCCAGCTTCTTCCACAATGGCGGCGGCAGTTCGCTCGTTGATTACTACGATGATATTCAGCGTGGCATTGCCTTTAAATTTGTCGGGCTACGTGAGGAATATACCGCCGATGAAAAGCTCGGAGCGAATCCGAGTCTCGATTCCATTCTTGTGCATCAGCCGGGACGTTCCGTTATCAACGATAGTGAAGAACATTCTCTAAGGAAATGATTGGCACAACTAGCTCTTAAGCGTGAATTGAAACAGGAAAATACCTTTATGATGGCAATCGCTTTTGTGAGCGCGAAATGGATCACAGCTTTCATGCTTGTGAGTCTTTGTTTTATTGCTTGCGCGCAAACCGGAGGAGGGCAGATGAGTGTAGAAAGTCCGAAGGCGCCACAAACGCCGGTTGTCGAGGAGCATCCGTCGCAGTTAATCGGCATTTGGCAGGCGGCGAAAGCAAAGGGCGCGGGATGGTCGGACGCTTACCGGTTTTTTGCCGACGGCACTTTCAAGTTCAATGCCAATCAGATGGATTGCGCTAAAAGGGAAGTGGCGCGGGATGGCATCTGGCGCGTGAGCAAGGAAAATCTGGTTCTTCAGACGACACAGAAAACAATTATTAATGGCGGCAAGCTGGTGGCAGCCACAGGCTCTTGCGCATCGGAACAGGAATTGATCGACGGAACGCAGGTTGTCGAAAAAGTTTCTCACACGGAAGACACCGTGTTGCCATTAAAGCAAATTCGTAAGGACGACGAGAACGAGCGGCTGACCATCCACATCGGCAATGCGCAATTCTGGAAATTCGATGACGATCCGCGCCGCTATCCTTGATTGCTTCGATTGACTACTCGTAACTCAACGCATCGACGGCATCAGCCCGTGCAGCGCGCCATGCCGGATAGAGCGCGCCGAGCGTGCCGCCCGCAAGCCCGACGCCGAGCGCGACGGCAATCCATTTCGGTTCGAGTTCGACGCGCATAGACGTTGAACGCATCAACGCATAGCGCGCGAGCAGTGTTAAGAGGAGTCCCGCCACGACGCCCATCACGCTCACCAGAATTGCTTCCTGTTCGATCACCCACGCGATTGATATTTTCGACATGCCGAGCGATTTGAGGATGCCGATTTGCCGTGTGCGTTCCGTGACAGTTGTGTACATCGCAAGCAGTATGACGAGCGTGCTGATTGATGAAGCGACGGCGACGACAACGTTGATAAAGACGTTGAGGGCGGGCACGCCGGACGCATAGAGTTCTTGAAGATCGCGTGTGAAAATAATTTGATCGTCCGGGAAACGCTCTTTAATGCGCGCCGCGATTTGCTCTTGCTGCGCAGGATTTTGGCAGGCGACGAGCACCGCCGTGCAATGACCTTCACCGCTCAATTGCTCCTGCATCGTGCGCATCGGTATCTTAATGCGCGCGCCGTTCGGCGGCTCGTAAACGCCGACGATGCGAAACGGGCGTTCGTATAAAGTGACGCTCGATCCGGCGTGCGCGTTGTCATGCTCTTTCTGCCAGACGGTATCGACAATGGCGACATCGCCCGTTTCCGGTAGCCTCGTGCCTTCCGTCAAATTCAAATTGCCGACCTGCGTGTATACATCAAAGTCGATGCCATCAATTAAACGGCTGCCGAATCCTGTCTCGCTTTTATCGAAACTTTGTCCGAGCGGAACGGCGACGCGCACTCCTTTGAGTTTCGCAATCTCTTCGATGCGTGAGAGCGGCAACGCGAAGGGCTGCGAGCCGATCAAGCCGATTGAACCCGCTGCGCTGACGCGTATTTCCGCATTGATGTTTGAGTCGCGCCGCCCGCGTTCGCGCAAAATGCCGTGCGCGAGTCCGACTGTGAAAACGATCAGCAGCACGCCGAGCGCGATACCGAAGACGCTGACGAAGGTGCGCGCGGGCCTGTGCGCGATGTTTGAAAGCACTAAGCTGTCCATAAGTTTTTGTAAACGCGGGCTTTTTTCCGTTAAGCGGCGTACTGCATTCGGCACGCCGCGCCAGATGAGTATAACAATGCCTACCGCCGTCCAGAAAACCGTTCCCGCCTTGCGCACAAAGGCAAGCGTCAGTCCGGCGGCGGCGGCGTAACCGAGCGTATATAAAATAACGCCTGTGCCGCCTTCGTAAACGCCGATGGTCGCGGGCACAAAACCGAACACGAAGTTAATGACTTTTGTCAGCGATTCGATGACCAGCGAGGCTTCGATTCCGGGATGAAATCCGAGCATCCTGAGCGTCACATAGACTTCCGTGACGCTCATCGCGTGCGACAGGAAATCGAAGCAGAGCATCGCGAAGAACGACGCGCGACGGTGTTTATAAAAATCGTAAACATCTGTTTCGAGGCGGTTGACTTGTTCGCCGCGCTTCAGTAAAAGCTTGCGCCCGACGTGAAAGCGAGCCAACCGTTCTACCATCCACGTGAGCGGCATTACGCGGCGACCTGCTGCGATGACGACGGCGGCAATCGTCAAACCTGCCGCCGCCGCAATCGTAATGAGTGCGTAGCTGACGACGACAGGCAATTGATACGAAGCGAGCATGACGCACGCGCCGCTCAAAATGAAGATCGCAACCGAGAAATTGTAAAGCAGATTGTCTATGACGAGCGCCGAAACACCATAGACGAGCGGCACGCGCTTGCTCAAGAGCGCCACTTTCGTCGCTTCGCCGAGTAGCGGCCCCGTGAAGGTGAGAAAGCTGATCGCTTCGCCGCCGAGACGCGCCGAAAGTGCTTGAAAGAAATTGAAGCGGCGATGTTCGGGCGAGACGGCGCGGCTCATCGCCAGCGCGCGCAGGGCGTGACGCGTTCCGCTGATGAGGAGCAGTATGAAAAATCCGAAGCCGATGCGTTTGAGCGCGTCGAAGATCGGCTGCACGCCGACTTTATTGATAACGTAAACGAGCAGCGCGAGGCCAAGGAAAAAAGCCACGCCCTGCAGCCACAACATCGAGCGGCGCGCGCCCTTTGAACTACCCTGCAAAATCTCCGTCGCGGGCGACTCGAATGGCATCGTGTCGTTTGATGTTTCGCCGATCTTCGTCACTTCTTCATCCGCTATCATAACGGCGCGGCTCCGAATCTTTCATGTCTCAAGGGAACTTTCTCGCGGCCTGCGTCCTTTGTCAAAACTTCTTCGATGATGCGTCCCGGAAACTGACGGAAGCCTTTTTGCCAGAGCGCGGAAACAGGCGTGCGCCCGTCGTCTTCGAGTGCGCCCGTCAATGCCAGCAGGGTCGGCATGAAACTTAAACTATCATACGGCTCTTCAACGCTAAGGCCGCGCGGAATGCCTGTGCGCGCGCCGCCCGCGAACATCAGCGTGGCATGTGTCGAGACGCGAAGGAAAGAGCCGTGATTGCCGCCCGGATTAAAGCCGCGCACATCGAAGTTCCAATGATCGTTGGCGACGAGAAGCAAATCCGTGGCGACCAGATCGCGCTGGCGCTGGCGAAACTCGCGCAGCAGTTTTTCGTTTCGTGAAAGATTCTGTAACGTTACATCTAGCGCGTCGGTTTTGTGCCGGATAAATTGTTCGGCTAAACCGACGAGGCCGTTCGAGTATTCGGTGCGATGAAGTGCTTCGAGCCACTCCGTATCCGTGTGCCATGCGCTTAACCAGCGATCAGCGGAATTGCCTTCAGGCATTTGGAGTGCTGCGTCTTCCCATATCTTGAGCGGGAATCCTTCGCGCCATTCCGTGTGCTCGAAATGAATCGCGCCATCCGCATCTTGAACTAAATTTTGGACGGGCAGATAGCGCAAACTCAAGCGTCCCTGTTCCTCTTCGCGCGCGAGAATCAGAGCCTGCTTGTTTTGCCCGCCGTAGAGCCAGATTGCCTGCGAAAGCTTGCTCGCGTCATCTTCGATGAGTCCCTTTAAGAGAGACGGAGAAATTGTGGTGGCGACAAAATCAATCGGGCGATTACCGACGCCTGTTTGCACATTATTGCGTACAGTCGTGTCATGCAAAAGCGCGAAATAATCGACGCGCGCAAAACTTTTCTGCATGTCGAGCGCGCCCGTACCCGTCAGCACGAAGCCGTTTGACGCAACGCCCGCCACATAGTTCTGCAATTCGTTGATCGAATTATTGTCGCCCATCGCGCCTTTTTGAATCACGTCTTCTATCTTGATGCGCTGCGGATCGAAACTCTCGCGGCGCAGCGCCAGAAGGTTAGCGAGCGTTTGCGCATATTCAGTGTATTTGCGCTCGTCGGAAATCATCGCGTCCGTGCGCGCGAAGATGCGGCGCGAATCCTGATCGAGTCCGGCATCTTTGTCTGCCTGCGTCCATTTCTTCGGCTGCGACTCGGCGTGGGCGCGCTGTTTGCCGATGAACAATCGAAGGGCGTCGAGTTCTTCGCGTAGCCCCGCCAAATCTTTTTCCCATTCGCCACGCCGCCGGTCAATCGTGGCAAAGAAGGCATCAATCGACGCGGAGCGCAAGCGGGCGTCTGCGTCTTTGCGTTGAAGCTTTTGTAAAAGTATGTGCAGCACATTGAGATCCCTGTCGCGCAGGTGAATCGCGGCGCGCTCGTTGCCGTCGAAATCGAGCAGCGCCGTCGGATAATCCGTGCTTTGGTTTTTCAGATAATAAGAGTCGGGCGTCGTCGTCGTAATCAGTGGCACCAGCGGATAAATGCCTTTCAGCGCATAGTCGTTCATCACGCGTCGCTTGGTGATAACGTGATGACCGCCGCCCGCGCGACTGCCGAGAAGCTTCACAAGATTGTAGCCTTGACTGTACACACGCTCGTCCGTATTCGTGCCATGATCGGAGACGAGTATGAGCGTGGTATCGGCGGCCATCGGAGATTTTTGAATTGCCGTCCAGATGCGCCCGACGAGTGAATCGACATCCTGCATGGCGAGAAGATGCGTCTGGCGATCACGATTGTGGTGCGCGGCATGATCGAATTCCGTTGTGTAAAAATCGAGATAGCGTATGCGCGGATCGTTTAGTTTTCCGATTAGCTCGCGCTCTAATTGCCCCATCACGACATTGCGCGTGTCGAAGCCGGTTGTCCATTCGTCAATGAATTCGCGCGGACTCATTGCAAGACTGTTTTTGAGGCCGCGTTCGAGCGTTGTCCATCTTACGCCGCGCTGATGTAGCTGAAAGCTTTGATGGCGTTCGGCGTAAGGATAAGCGTCAATTAAGAGCGGCACGCCGACTTCGTCGAGCACTTCCGGCCCGGCCATATCGACGCGGCGCGAGAGCGAGTAATTAATGTAGAAGGGAATGAAGTTGAGATAATCGTAGGAATGCAAAGTGTAGCGGTCAAACTCCACGTTGCTTTTGATCTGCAAGTGCTGGCCTGTGTCGAGCAGCGACCATGAAGGGCCGGAGAGACTCATGCCGCGCACGTAAAAGTTTGCGACGCGCGTGCCCTGTTCGTAAAAAACGTGTGTGATCCACGGCAATAAACTTTTGCCCGTGCGCGCATCCCGTTCGCGCGCGAAACGATCAACCATGTCGTAGGGCAGACCGTCAACTTTGACGACGACAACGCGTTTGGTCTGGGCGCAGACGTTTGCCGCCAGCAGCAGCATTAACAGAAGCGGCGCGGTGAAAACAAAAGCACGCTTTCGCTGCCAGTGAATTTTCGGCTGTAGTAGGAAATTCAAAGTCACTGTCCAACCACAGCCGAAATGATTTTCGCGTCGGCGGGCGCAATGCGTTGCTCTTCGCGCACGGCCATGCGCAAGTATTCTGCGCTCAACGTGCGCCACACGGCTTCGATCTGCCCGTCCTGATACAAATGCAAAAGCTCTTTCTTCGCCGTTTCATTGTTGATGCGGTACAGCCCGTTGATGCAGAGACGGCGCGTTTCATCGTCTTGCGTGTTGGCGAAAATACGCGCTGTCGCTAACGCTGTTTTTTTGTCGGCTGCCGCGCCGTGTTCGGCGACAAAACGCAAGCTGCGTCTTACGTCTTCGATGTTTTGCACGACTTCTATTTGCGGGCTGCTCCGCGATGCTTCGCGCAAAAAGCGTTCGTGAAAAGCGAGGCGGCGCTGAACATCTAATCCTGCATCGAGCGTCGCAGAGCTTTTTTCCCGGTGCGTGTAAAGATTGAAACTCAAAACGTTGGCGACGCGAAAAAGAGTTTGTCCGGCGCGCCCGTGCATAAGCGGCATGGCTTCGGCGCGACGATCAAGCTCGATGCGCGCGGGCAATCCTTCGGGACGCCGTGCGTAATCGACGAGCGCAGCATATTGACGGCGCGCAAGCTGCGTCTCCGCTTCGTAATCGTTGTCGAGCGGATTGCCCGAAACAGCGTCGAGCCTGCGGTCTATCCCATCGCGAAGCTGCGGATCAATCGTCGCATTGAGCGCGAGCAGCAGTTTGAGTTGCGAAACAGCACGAAGGCGCGACGGTTGATTAACGTCCATACCGCGCCGGTTCGTTACGAAATTATAAAGCGTGCGCCCGAAAAAATACGGGACATCGCCGAAGCGCGAAGTGGACAAAATGTTACGCGCGACATCTTCAAGTGTGCGGCGCGACACTTCGCGCTTTTTCGGATTTAGTTGATCGCGAAAATCAACCAGCAAGATCGGAATCTTCGGATGATCCAGACCGTAGAGCGCAAGCGGAATCAATTCGTCCTTGTGCGCGCCCGGCGTATCCTTCGCCACGCGATTGTTGTCTGCGTCCAGATAAACAGTTTGCGTGTAGCCGTTCCACGCAAGCAATTTTCGGTCGCGCCAAGGGCTTGCGATGTTCAGAAAACGTTTGTCGAAACTTCGATCAGCATTGCGCTCCATGTCTGCGCGCGAGACATAGATCAAGGCATGTGTGGCGCTGCCGTCGGGCAATTCGAGCGGTTCAAAAAAGAGCGCTTCGGCTTCGGCGCGCTGGCGCAGCAATTCCCAGTTATGGCCGCGCACGTCGTTTGTATCAGCAATGTGTTTGCCGTAAACGCGCGGCAGTTGAACGTCATCGACAATGCCGCCCAATAGCTTTTTCGAAAGCAGCAAACGCGATTGAATACCGTGTAGTTCCTGTGCGGGTAACGCGTGCGACGCGCCATTTGTCGTTTCGTAGAGCGAGAGCACAGAGAGCGCGCGTGCTATGTGTGCTTCGCGATAATCGACGGCGTTGCGTTGGTATGTCCGCGTTGAAGCCTTGACGGAAAGACTGACGGGGTCTATCAAAACGGTTTGCAGCGCCGTCCAGAAAAAGTTTGCCCAGACTCTGTGACCTGTTGCGGCGAGATCGATCAAAGGCGGCGGCTCGCTTTGGGACGCACGCTTTTTGTTCCCGACATGAGCGTAGAGAAACGGAACGGCGGCGGCGATTTTTTGTTTGGTGGAAGGCTTCGTGTAGGTCAGCATCCACACATATCGTAGCCGATCATTTTCCGGGTCGGCATCCTTTAATGTGTCCCGCAGCAAACTAATGAGCGGAACTTCCTGTGAAGCGCTCTTGTTGTTGTCGTCGCGCGCGGAAGCGGAAAAATTGCCGAAGATTGTAATTAGTTCGGCTCCATTGGCGACGGGCAATCGCTCCAGACGAAATTCCGGTGAAGCATTTGCGGCAGCAGCGGGCGCGACAAAATCATCATCATCAGGCGCAACCGTCTCTTCAATCGAGTTTGGAGTCTGAAGTGTTTGGCCTTGGCAGTTGGATGAACTGTGGAGAGTGATTGCGAATAGAAGGGAGAAACAGCTTAAGGTTGCACTGCCCGCGCGCAGTTTTCGTGACTCGCTCTGCATAGTTTACCCTCTTGCTTGATTATCGGAGACGCATCCGGCGAGACAACATATCTGCGCCGCCGCAGTTAGCTGTGGCCTTTGCCTTCTCCCTTTTACATACTACGCGAGGCTGATCTAATAAATCTGCGATTGATATGTCGCTTGCGATGACTTCCATAGTCTTGCAGGATTAAGACGCGATGGGAGTTTGTTATGTGACACTTTTTGAAGTGTCCTGACTTATCCAAAGTAGTGCTCTGTAATTTAAGTTTTGGTAAATTGCCTCCAGCTTTAGCTGGAGGATACAAATCAAGAATAGGTGTGGCTTTAGCCGAACTCCTTTGGCTAAAGCCACTACATTTAGCTTATCTGCTCCACTAGCTGAAGCTAGTGGCTATTCATCAAAATCTACATACTTGAATTACAGTGCATTAGCCAACGCGCCGAACTCCGTCTGATGATGCTACCTTGGTAGAGCGTTGCCGCAATTTTTAATCTTCATCGGGGCGTAAAAACGCGCCCGCTTACGGCAAAAGCGGCAAGGTTACATGAATTTGAAATTTTGTGTCAAAGGGTTTTGAATGGATAACTGTCTTAATGTTGAGAACGGGCGAGAAATAAATTGTCGCGTTGGTGCTCTGCAAGAGTCAGCGAACGTTGGCAGGCGATGTCGCATTAGCGTTGCGCGATGTGGTATTGGCGTTCCGTGATGTCGAATTGGAAGAATTTCCCATGTTGTTTTTGGTTTCTGCGGGCTGTTCGGGAAGCGTCATTCCGGCGCTCTGCAACAGTGCGAAGCTGTAACGAATCGGCACCGCGAAATTCGAGGCGGAATTTTCCACGAAGACAGCGAAGTTGACGCCGATCACGCGCCCCGATTGCCCGAACAAAGGCGCTCCCGATCCGCCTTCGGCAGTGGTCGCGTCGTAAGCGATGCGGCGCGCATTGAGGTCTGTGATGTGTCCGCGCGTGGTCAGCGGCTGAATGTATTTTTTATCGGACAGGCAGCCGAGCAGCGATTGCAAGGATGCGCCGCAACGCGTTTGAATGCCGCGCGCCTCCGTATCATTATCAATGCGCGCCAGCAAGCGATCCGGCCCTGAAGGATAGCCGATCAAAACTACTTCCTTGCCGATTGCAACGGCATCCGAATCCACATCGAGAGGAAGAACGGGAATATCCGTAGGAGTATCTTTAGGGTCTTTGAGATCGAACGAGCAGACGGCCAGATCATCGCGCTGCGATGCCTGTTTGAAGCGCAGCGGAATGGGTTGCGCGTGCTCCGGGAAATATGCCACGAGTTTTTTCAGGCGCGGGCGGGCGTTGACGGTGCTGCTTAAACTCTGCACGCGCTGGTCGCCCGCGAGCCATGGCTGCGCAACGTGGCGATTAGTTAAAACGTAGCCGTCGCCGACGTGAAAGCCTGTGCCAACGAATTCAAACTCGGCGATGGTGCCGTTGCCCTTCGTGGTCAACTGCGGCTCGCCCGCCGCACCGGATGATATTGAATCTGCATCGTCTGCGCTTTGCCGCGCTTCAGGATAACGCAAAGGGCGATTGGTGGCAGGATCGACAAAAATGAATGAGCCTGCGATCAGGCATACTCCGTTGCCGTAGCTTGTGCGCAATCTCGGCGCAAAGGAAATGCTTGTGATAATGCTTTGATTGGAACGATCAATTTCTTCGAGCTGCTGATTGGTGTGCTTGACCTGCTCCTGCATTGTTCCGAGCTGCACTTTTTGATCGTTGATTAAACGGCGGCTGAACTGGAGTTCCTTGTACATCGCAAAGCCTATGTAAAGCAGCCCGCCGATGAGCGCCACCACAAGAGCGAGTGAAACGAGCTTTGTCGTGACGCTGATCTCGCGCACGAGTTCGCGCGTGAATTCGCGCAGGAAAATCTTTGCGTCATCGCGTCGCGCCGTCGCCGTAGATTCAAGCGCCGCGTTTTCGATAAAAGGCGCAACCTGCGATTCGTACCGCGATGCGGCGGCGACGGCGGGCAATTGGCGCAACGGAAAAAACTGCAAGGCGTAGTCGGATGAGCCGAGCCGTACTTCATCGCCGTCGGCAATCTCTGAGTTTGCGACGAGCGGCGCGCCGTTGTGCGTGAGGCCGAGCGTGGAATTGAAATCGGTGACGTGGTAAGCGCCATTGGTGCGCGTTAGTTCGAGCAGCGCGCCGTGTGTTGCCACCGCGTTTGGCACTGCCGCCGAATCGACGCGCAAATCCGAATCCGCGCCCGTGCCGACGCGTATGCGATCCTGCATCAACACTTCGGTGTGCGTGTCGAGACCGGCGACAATATGAATTGCCAGACCACTTGCCATAAAGAGAAACGATTCAACGGGCGCGCGAGTTTTTCAGAGTGGACGTGAGCCGCTTTTGCGGCGAAAGAGTGATATTACATTATCCGGCGGCTGGCGCAACGCTGCCGTCGGATTTCAGTAGTGGTTTAGTTTGAATTTCCGAGTCAATATTTATTGGTGCTTTAATTTCAAACTGAACCACTACCCGGATTTCCGAATTCCAACAAACGATGACGTGGTTTCTGCGGCAACGCAAAACACGCTTTATGTTAGCATGAAAAGACATTCCGCACCGGAGAAGAGGAGGGCTGTAAAAAGAAGAGAAACACATCACTAATGGTTAAGTTGTCGAAAGGCTCACGGTACTCACACTTCCATCCGAAGAGGCATAAGGATTAGTTATGCGCCTTCTTATTACCCAAAGATATGAGATTCGGTAATTGCAGATTGTGCTTAAAAGATAAGGAACTCATTCACTCGCATGTGTTGCCGGAATTCTTCTATGTGCCTACCTATGATGACACTCACAGGTTCATCTCTGTATCGAGCCATCCCCAGCAGAAAACCAAGCTTTTCGAGAAAGGTCTGCGAGAGTATCTTCTATGCAAAGGATGTGAAGAGCAATTTAACCGTTACGAAACATATTCCGCAAACACTCTCAGGATGGCAGGTGAGTATCGGAAACCAAACAGTAATGTCATTGAAATACCGAATTTCGATTACCCATATTTCAAGCTTTTTGGCCTATCGTTGATTTGGCGTTGCCATATCTCGACACTGCACATGTTTAGTGCAGTAAATCTTGGCATACATGCAGAGAGAATTCGTGTAATGCTCGCCTCTGAAAATCCCGGCAAACCTTCTGATTATTGTTTTATTGTAGTTAAAATTGAAGCTGATGAACACGCAAATACGGTTATTATTGCTCCCGGAAAATCTAGATTTCAGGGGCATGTTGCATATATTTTAATGGCATACGGATTTGAGTGGATTTTTGTAATCTCCAGCCATGCGGACAAGCTACCCAATGATTATCCTTTTGTAGGTATGAAGCCTGAATTGGTTTTACTTATTGAGGCTTGGAGTGAGCAAAGGTTTCTTCAAGAAATGCGGAAAAGGATGCATACATTGATAGAAAAGGATAAACGCGCCACATAACGAGTCATTGCACCTGACCGCCCGACAGCATGGCTATCATCAATTTCCTTGTGTTGTTCGCGGGGCGAAAGATGAAGTTCGACATTAAGATTGTTACGATTGTTTCGTTCATCCCGCCCGGCAGTTTCTTTGCCAAAAAGTTTCGTCCGGTACTGTTAACCTGACGGCAGGCGGAAGCGTTATAACAAGTATCTGAAACGAATAGACAGATAGCGCTAATCCTGCGCGAATCTTTCAGAGAAAATTTTAGTTAAGGAGCGCCGCCATGGGACATTCGCAGCTAGAGGGCATTATGCCTTTTCTGCTTCCAATATTAATTTCAATAAGCTTCATCGTCATGGTCGGATGGGTGATCGGCATTTGCGTGAGCGCCATGCGACACCGTGTAAACGTTCGCACGCAGACCGAGTTGCATAATCGCTTGCTGGAAAAGTTCGACTCAGCGAGTGAGTTTGCGGCCTACTTGCAGACCGAAGCCGGACAGCGTTTCTTTGACAGTCTGATTTCAGACCGTGTGACACCGGTGAGCAAAATTCTCGGCTCGATTCAGAACGGCACGATTCTCACAATCCTCGGCATCGGCTTGCTTTTTCTCGGCATGATTTATCGTGCTTCGGATGAAGGCGTGTTTACCATTTTCGGCGTAATCGCGCTCGCGCTCGGCGCGGGATTCCTGATCTCGGCGGGCATCTCTTATCGCCTGTCGAAGACATGGGGGCTTTTCGATGCGACGGGCGGCACGCAGCAAACGCGCAACCCGATAATACAGCCCTGAGAGCTTTGATAAAGTTTTCGTTCCTCGCTCACGCAAATGTTTCAACGTGCCACATTTCTCGAAGATGCAACGCAAGTGGATTGCCCTGTCGAGCCTGCCCGCGCCGAACAATCCCACATGATGGATGATAGAAGTTTTGAGGACTTTTATAGTGAAACGGCGCGCCCTCTGTGGTCGTATATTTGTCGCGTGTCGGGCAGCCACGCGCTCGCTGACGATCTGTTACAGGAAAGTTTCTTTCGATTGTGGCGCGCCGCTGTGCCCGTTATGAACGAGCAGCAGCGGAAAGCCTACCTTTACAAAATCGCCACCAACTTGATCAATACACACTGGCGCAAAATTAAACACGAGCGCCTGTGGCAACTGCACGCCGCACCGCGTAGTGAATCGACAACTGAAATGACAGGCGAACAATTGTTGACGCCGGACATCGCGCGTATTTTTCAAATGCTCAAGCCGCAGCAACGCGCGCTGCTCTGGCTCGCATACGTCGAAGGCTACGAACACGCGGAGATTGCGCGCGTGCTTGAACTCCGTGAGAAAAGCGTGCGCGTGCTGCTGTTTCGCGCGCCACAAACTTGCGGCTATTCTTAAAGAAAAAGGTCTCGATGCGTGACACTATGAAGTATTCCGTCTGTGAGCGAGAAAAAATAATTTTACGCGCTGTCTCCGAAAATCATTTCGATGAAGACGCGCTATCCCACGTCGAAACGTGCGCGAGTTGCCGGGAAACAATTCGCGTCGCACGCTGTATGCGCGCTCTGGCGATGGACTCGGCAAGCGAAACACCTATTTTACTCGACGCCGGACTCGTTCGCTGGAAGGCTCGATTAATCGAGAAACAGATTGCCGCCGCGCGCGCAACGCAACCAATTTCGATCACACAGGCAATCGCACCGGCAGTAGCGGTTATAACTCTGCTCGGCTGGTTCCGGTGGCGCTGGCATTTGATCGAAGACCGAATGGCGGGAATAATGAATGAGTGGCAGTTGTTCCTGACGCCGACAACCTTGCTGATCCCTTTATCTCTCGCGCTGTGCTTCCTTTTGATTTGTCTGGCGATGATCTTTACGTTTCGTGCTCTGCTAAAGAACGATTTCAACAAAGACGCTTATTAAAATTCATCACGCCGACACTCGCATAAAGAGGGAGCAATAGCTAAACTCCTCACTCTCCGATCTCATCGCTTCCGACTTTCGCGCCCAACACATTACACCGCCGAAATACCGTATAATCCGCCTAAGCTGGTATTATATGTTTTTCGTGTGGTGGTTCGCAAAAACCGTTATGCTTGATTTGCAACCCGCATCTTTTGAGGAGTTCGAGCGCGAGGCCGAGCAGGGCAATGTTGTGCCTGTGGTGCGTGTGATTCTCGCGGATTTGCAGACGCCTGTGGGCGCGTTCTTGCGTGTGGCGAACGAGGCGCGGTATGCGTTTCTGCTTGAATCGGTGGAGGGCGGCGAGCGCGTCGCGCGGTATTCATTTCTCGGCGCGGAGCCGTGGATGGTCGTGCGCGGGCGCGGCACTCGAACCGTGATTGAAAGAAACGGCGTGACGGAGACTTTGACGGAGACGCGCGCGATTGATTATGTGCGCGAGCATTTTCAGGAACGTAAGCTGGCGCGCCGCACGGGTCTTGCGCCGCTCGCGGGAGGCGCAGTCGGGTATCTCGCGTATGATGCGGCGCGCTGGTTCGAGCCGTCGCTGGAGAAGAACGGCGGCGACAAACGTGGCGATAATAATGGTAGCGGCAGTAACGGTGCGGGTGGTAAAACGGATGATGCGGTGTGGATGTTTTACCGCACGCTGCTGGCCTTTGATCGCGTGCGGCAGCAAATGGAAATTACGTCCGTCGTGTTGACAGAAGAAGCCGCCGGAAGCCGCACGCGTTTGCGCGAACTCTACGAAGCGGCAATTGCGGAAACGGCGCGCATCGAAAATGTTTTATCGAGCGCCGCGCCGGACATCGCAGCAAGGCAAAATTCGTCGCTGCCTCTCGCCGCAGATGCGCATGGTGTTGAAGAGGGCGAAAAGTTTGCGTCGAATTGGACACGTGACGGATTCGAGAGTGCCGTTGAATCCGTCAAGGAGCGTATCGCGGCGGGCGATTGTTATCAGGCGGTGCTGTCGCAACGTTTCAGCAAGCGAACGGCGGCTGATCCTTTGCAGATTTATCGTGCGTTGCGTGCGACGAATCCTTCGCCGTACATGTACTTTTTCAAATTAAACGACGAAGCGATCATCGGGGCGTCGCCGGAAATGCTTGTGCGTTGTCGCGGGCAGCGGCTCGAATACCGTCCGATAGCAGGCACGCGCAAACGCGGCGCGACTGAAACAGAAGATTTATTGCTCGGCGAAGAAATGCGCGCTGACGCTAAAGAGGTCGCAGAGCACACGATGCTCGTTGATCTGGGGCGAAACGACTTGGGGCGCGTCGCGGATTACGGCTCGGTTAAAGTCGAAAATCTAATGTCAGTCGAGCGCTATTCGCATGTGCAGCATTTAGTGACGAGCTTGCGCGCGCGGCTTCGTGACGGGCTTAATCGCTTCGATGCGCTGGCGTCGTGTTTTCCGGCGGGAACCGTGACGGGCGCGCCGAAGGTTCGCGCGATGCAGATTATCAATGAGCTTGAACCCGAACGGCGCGGCGTTTATGCGGGCGCAATTCTTTACATGGATTACGCGGACAATCTCGATTCGTGCATTGCGATTCGCACGATTCATTTAGGCGCGGGCGGCGAAGCATCCGTGCAGGCCGGAGCGGGAATCGTCGCCGACAGCGTGCCCGCGTCGGAGTATGAAGAAACGATCAACAAAGCGCGCGCGCTCGTTCGCGCAATCGAAATGGCGGAGGGCGGATTGTGAAACTGTTTTATCGCAGTAGGCTTTACGTAGCGGCGTTGGTGATCTGCGTTGCGGCGAACGGGGCGTTTGTGAGCGCGCAGGAAAATAAAACGCTGCCGTCGAAGGATTCGTCGAAGGGTACTGCCGGAACCGAAGCGAAGAAGGCGAACGCGCGCCCGGCTGTTTCAATCGCCGCTGCTGCAAAGCCCGAACCCTTCGACATGGCTGTTGTCGAGAAGATGGCGGCGCAGTGCGTGACGTTTGAAACAGGCAGCGGCACAATCGTCGCGGAGATGTTCCCGGAAAGCGCGCCGGAAACCGTGCGCAACTTTCTTAATCTCGCGGCAACGGGCGCTTTCGACACTACGACGTTCAGCCGTGTCGTGAAAGATTTTGTAGTGCAGGGCGGGAATCTCTCGACGCGCGAAAACTACACGACTGAGTTGGCGCGTCGGGCTGTGCGCACCATTCCGGATGAACCGGGCAACATCAAACACGTGCGCGGCATTCTTTCGATGGCACGCACGGCGAAGCCGAATACTGCGACGACAAACTTCTTCATGCTCGTTAGCGACGCGCCGCATCTCGACGGAACATTCGCCGCCTTCGGTCGCGTCGCGCGCGGCATGGAAGTCGTTGACGCGATCAATCATGCTGCCGTCGAAGGTGAGAAACCCGTTAGGCCCGTGCGTATCATGCGCGCCGTCGTTGCGCCCTGCGCCAAAGATGTGAAGCAAATAGGTTTAGCCACAGAGACACAGAGGCACAGAGATTAGGAAAAAGTAGTAAGAGATGTATTTCTTCATGCGTCCCTTCTTCTATATGTGCCTTCTATCTATGCTTTGCTCTGTGCCTCTGTGTCTCTGTGGCAAGTTTTCTTAAGCACCCTTAGCTTCTAAATACGCGGCAACTGAATCGCATGTTGGCTCCTATTCGCATGAACGTTTCTCGTATCACGTCTGTGATCGTTTTGTTGTCGGTGCTGTGCGTGTTTGCGAGTTGCGTTAATACGGCGGGCGGCAAGCCAACGCCGGAGACAGCACGGCGCGGTTTGATCTTCAAGGACATTTCATTCGACGAAAAATCTTTTGTTGACAGCGCGGCGGGCGGTGATCTGCTGGCAGTTAATCTGTTTCTCGCGGCGGGCATGACGCCGAACGCGAGAAACGAACGCCGCGAAACGCCTTTGATTGTCGCTGCCGAAAAGGACTACCAAAAAATCGTCAGCGCGTTGCTGGCGAACGGCGCAGATGTTAATGGTGTGGATGAAAATAATCGAACGGCGTTGGCGCGTGCCGCAAGAGATATAAACGCGAACGTAATGCGCGCATTGCTCGAAAAGGGCGCAGACCCGAACATTAAAAACAAAGCAGACGGTTCGCCGCTGATGCTCGCCGTCTCGAAAAATGATTCGGAAATTTTTCAATTGCTGCTGGCAAAAGGCGCGGACGTAAACGCGCGCGACGGCGATATGAGCACGCCGCTTATCTGGTCGGCATATTATAATCGCCCGGAGATGGCGCGCGTGCTGCTTGCAAAAGCGGCTGATCCGAATTTGCGCAATGGCGTCGGCGGCACTGCGCTGATGATTGCCGCAGCAAACGATTACACGGAGATTATGCGCGAGTTGTTAGAGCAGGGCGCGGATGCTCAATTGAAGGATAAGGAAGGTTTGACCGCGCTCGCGTGGGCGACGAAAGGCCACCGCACGGAAGCTATAAATTTGCTTCGCAACGCCGGAATTTCAAAGAGTAAAGACTCGAACAGAAGTGAAAGGTAATGAAGGAATAGCGCAGAAATCTAGTCAAGCTGCCGGAATGTTGAAAGTTATGAAACGAATTGTTCAAGCTATAATTTGCGGTGTGCTTGTTGTTGTGAGCTTATTCGTTGTGCTTGTATCGTGCTATCCATTTGTTAGGGAAAACACGGATAACACGTTAGCAGAGAATTTCCCACCTGCTTGGATTCTCTATTGGACAGACCTTTTTGTGAGAGACAACAATATTGCGTTGCTGGTTGGCAACATACTTGTTTACTCACTGATGGCTTACGTCTTTCTGTCGTGGCGTGCCAAACAAAAGCATTTACCGTAAGGAAATTGGTTAATGATTTTGGTCATCGACAATTACGATTCGTTTACTTACAACCTAGTGCAATATCTCGGTGAGTTGGGCGCGGAAATTGAAGTGCGACGCAACGATGAAGTGACGATTGAAGACATCGAAGCGCACTGCTGCCCTGACAAGATTTTGATTTCGCCGGGGCCGGGTACGCCGGATGATGCGGGCGTAACGCTTTCGATTATCGAACGCTTTGCCGGGCACATTCCGATCTTCGGCGTGTGCCTCGGCCATCAAGCCATCGGGCAAGCTTTCGGCGGACGCGTCGTGCGCGCGCCGGAACTCGTTCACGGCAAGGCGACGCAGATTTGTCACGACGGCAAAACGATATTCGACGGCCTCGAATATCGCTTCGACGCCGCGCGTTATCATTCTTTGATTGTCGAACGCGAAAGTTTGCCCGCGTGTCTGGAAATTTCCGCGACGACGCCCGACGGCGTGATTATGGGATTGCGCCACCGCGAGTTAAAAATCGAAGGCGTGCAGTTTCACCCGGAATCGATCCTCACAGGCGAAGGCAAAAAACTGCTCGCCAATTTCCTCAAGCTATGAACGACGACGATTGCACCACGCCGACATCATCGAACACGTCCCACGCCGCCAATACCTCTCGCGCATCGCGTCCGGCATGGCTGTTGCCGACGCCCGCGCGCACGGACGAGCAGGCGCGCGCGGACACGAGTTTGCGCGCGTCACTGCTGAGGCTGATGCGCGGCGAAAATTTGCAGCGTGCCGAAGCCACATCTTTGCTCGATGCGCTGCTTGACGGTGCAGCGACGGATGCGCAGATTGCTGCGGCGCTCGTCGCGCTTGCCGTCAAAGGCGAGACCGTCGAAGAACTCGCGGGCATGGCGGCGGCGATGCGCGCGCGCGCCGTTTCAATCAATGCGCGCCACGCTGTGTTCATCGACACTGCCGGAACAGGTTCGAGCTATGCCAAAACCTTTAACGTCTCGACTGCCGCCGCCTTCGTCATCGCGGGCGCGGGTCTCCACGTCGCCAAGCACGGCAGCCGCGCCGCAACGAGCAAGTCCGGCAGCGCAGACGTGCTCACGGCACTCGGCGTGCGCGTCACGACTTCGCCGCAAACTTCTGAAAAGTGCCTGAACGAAATCGGCATCTGTTTTATGTTCGCGCCGCTTTATCATCAGGCGACGGCGCGCGTCGCAAGCGTCAGGCGCGAACTCGGCGTGCATACGACTTTTAATCTGCTCGGCCCTTTGACGAATCCGGCAAGCGCGCCGTTTCAAATTATCGGTGTGTGGCATCCGGCGCTAGCCGAATTGCTGGCGCGCACGCTTGTCGAACTCGGCACACAGCGCGCGTGGGTCGTTCACGGCGAAGACGGCCTCGACGAAATCACGCTCGTCCAAAGCACGATTGTCGCCGAAGCTCATAATGGAAGCGTGCGCAGTTTCGAGATTGCGCCGGAAGATTTCGGACTTGAGCGTGCGCCGATTACGCACTTGCGCGGCGGCGACGCAGCAACGAATGCTGCCATTATTCGCTCTGTCCTCGACGGCTCACGCCGCGACGAAGCACGCGCGCTTGTCGCCATCAACGCAGCGGCGGCGCTCTTTGTCGGCGGTGCAGCGAGCGATCTCTACGCAGCAGCCAGACTCGCCGAACAAAGCATCGCCGAAGGCTTGGCACACGCCAAGTTAGAACAATTGATCGAAGTGACCAACGCGAAAGAGTAAGACCCACTACGCGCGTTAAAATATACAGATGGATTTTTTGACCGAGATCATTGCAAAGAAGCGCGGGCGTTTAGAACAGGCCAAAGCTGCGCGACCACTCGAAGCCTTGCGCGTGCAGGCGTTCGATGTTCGACGGGATGCAGACTCGCACGCTTTTTCCGCCGCGCTCAAGAGAAAAGATCGTATTAACGTAATTGCCGAATTCAAGCGCGCGTCGCCGTCGAAAGGCACGATTAGCGCGACGGCTGATCCGGCGCACACGGCGCGGGAATACGAAGCGGGCGGGGCGGCGGGCATCTCCGTTCTGACCGAAGAAGATTACTTTCAAGGCTCGCTCGAAGATTTGCGTGCGGCGCGCGCGGCGACTCGTTTGCCACTTCTGCGCAAAGATTTTATCTTCGATGAATATCAACTTTACGAAGCGGCGACGGCGGGCGCGGATGCGCTGCTTTTGATTGTCGCCGCGCTCGATGACAGGACGATCACCAGCCTGCGACACATCACGGAAGACGAACTCGGGATGGACGCTTTAACGGAAGTTCACACGCGCGACGAATTGCGGCGCGCGCGCGAGTGCGGTGCGACGTTCATCGGCGTCAACAATCGTGACTTGCATTCATTCAATGTCTCGCTCGATGTTTCAATTGAACTAATCAAAGACGCGCCGCAGCACATGACGTTCATCAGCGAAAGCGGTTTACGCGAGGCGAAGGATTTGCATCGCTTGCGCGCGCTCGGCTTTCAAGGCTTCCTCATCGGCGAATCATTGATGAGAACCCGCGAGCCGGAGCAAACCCTGCGTGCTTTGATTTCTTGATTGATGAAGAGGTGCAAAATTGAAAGCCGGAAAGCGGCTCGCAGCATTGATTTTAGATTCTTACTTTCTCATCGCCGACCATGAACATTCATGCACATTAAAGTTTGCGGCATCACGAATCTAACGGACGCGCGCGCGGCGATTGAGGCCGGAGCGGATTGGCTCGGCTTTAATTTTTACACGCGCAGCCCGCGCTATCTCTCGCCCGCAGACGCCGGAAAAATCATCACGGCGCTACCGGACACTGTGCGAAGCGTCGGCGTGTTTGTGAATGAAGACGCGCCGGAAACAGTTGCGCGTATGGCTGATGAAGCGTGCGTTACGGCAGTGCAATTACACGGCGACGAAACGCCCGCCTACTGCCGCGCGCTCACGAACGATTATTTCGTCATTAAAGCTTTGCGCGTCGGCGAAGGCTTCGCGCACGACGAAGCGCTCGCGTATGAAACAAGCGCGATTCTATTGGACGCTTACGATGCGCGCGCGCGCGGCGGCACGGGGCGCGTTGTTGATTGGCAAACGGCGCGGCGCGTGCGCGAGCTTGTCCCGAAACTTTTTCTGGCTGGCGGCCTTACACCTGAAAACGTTGCTGAAGCAATTTCGCGCGTCGAGCCGTTTGCGGTCGATGCGTGCAGTGGTCTTGAAAGCGCTCCGGGACGCAAAGATGAAAACCGCCTGCGTGCGTTCGTCCGCGCCGCGCTTGTTAAACCTTGACGCCAACCCGTGCATATCGGTTATCCTGCAAAAGCAGCCAAGCGAACGCGTGTGCTCCTTATAATTAAAGAAGGAGTTTTGCCAGCCCTCTTTTGCTTGCCTCCATTCCTCTGTATTCGATTCGGCGCGGGATTCATTGCTCGAAAAATAATTTATGAGCGCCACAGCGCAAAGCCCTGTCACAGTCGATCAAACAAACGCACGCGATCAAGGCCGCGTGTTGCTCGTCGCGGATAATGACGCCGCTTTTGCCGCGCATCGAATCGCTCTGGAGCGCGCCGGGTTTGCCGTCTTCGGCGCGTCAGGCGGACTTGCGGCGATGGTCTCGCTGCATCGCACGCGCCCGCATTTGGTGATTGCCGATTCCGCATTGGAAGGCGTCGGCGCGCGCGATCTGGCGTGTTCGCTGGCGCGCGCGGGCGATGGCGTTTCGCTGGTGCTCGTCGGCAATGAACGCGCTACCACAGAGCGGCGCAGCGACGCGCTCGCCTCCGGTGCCTTCGATTATTTCGAGGTTCCGCATGATCTCGAATTGCTGCTCGCGCGCGCGGCACAGCTCATTCAAATTAAACAAACCTTCGACGATCTGCGCACGCTCGCAGACCGCGATTATTTGACGAGTCTTGCCAACCGCCGCCGTTTTCGCGTCGCGCTCGGTCAGGAACTCGAACGCTGGCGGCGTTACCGCGTGCCGTGCGCGCTGCTGCTCGTCGATATAGATTTCCTGAAAAAGATTAACGATGTGCACGGGCATTCGGCGGGCGACAACGTGATACGCCACGTCGCCGACGCGCTCCGCGAATTGTCGCGCGACAACGACACTGCGGCTCGGCTCGGCGGTGAAGAATTCGCGCTGCTTCTTGCAGGAGCAGATGCTGCGCAGGCCATCGCCGCCGCCGAACGCGTGCGCCAAGTCGTTTCAATGAAACCCGTCGAAGGCGGCATCGGCATCGGCATTGTCACTGTCAGCCTCGGCGTCGCCGCCTGTCCTACTCACGCAGATGCCGAACGCGCTCTCTACGCCGCTTCGGATGCCGCGCTTTACCACGCCAAAAATACGGGGCGCAATCGCGTTTCTCTCGCCGCCGCGCCAAATTCGCAGACAGTGTTATGATTAAAGGCACATCGTAGCTTTCATCGTAAAAACTGTTGGAATCGAGTTTGGAAAAATGACTAGCAACACAGCAACACAGCCGGACGCGCTGGGACACTGGGGCAAATACGGCGGGCGCTTTGTGCCTGAAACCTTGATGGCTCCGCTCGAAGAATTGCTCGAGAGCTACAACGTCGCGCGCGATGACGCCGGATTTCAATCGGAGTTTGCTACGCTCCTGCGCGATTATTCGGGACGCCCGACGCCGCTTTTTTACGCCGCGCGTTTGACAAAGGAAGCGGGCGGCGCACGTATCTTTCTTAAGCGCGAAGACCTCTCGCATACTGGCTCGCACAAAATCAATAACGCGCTCGGTCAAGTCTTGCTCGCAATGCGCATGGGCAAGCAACGCATTATTGCGGAAACAGGCGCGGGACAACACGGCGTGGCGACGGCGACGGTGTGCGCTCTTTTCGGTTTGCAGTGTGTCGTGTACATGGGCACGGAAGATGTGCGCAGGCAAAAGTTGAATGTCTTTCGGATGCGACTTCTCGGCGCGGAAGTTCGTGAAGTGAATGCTGGCGCGCGGACTTTGAAAGACGCGATTAACGAAGCATTGCGTGATTGGGTGACGAACGTCGCGGACACTTATTACTTGCTCGGAAGCGCCTTGGGGCCGCATCCGTATCCGCTCATGGTCAGAGATTTTCAAAGCGTGATCGGGCGCGAAGCGCGTGCGCAGATTCTGGAGCGCGAAAATCGTTTGCCGAATGCGTTGGTCGCGTGCGTCGGCGGCGGCTCAAATTCAATCGGATTGTTTCATCCGTTTCTTGGAGACGAAGGCGTGCGCATGATCGGCGTCGAAGCGGGCGGGCGTGGCAATGAACTCGGCAGCCACGCGGCGCGCTTTAACACGGCGGGCGGCGGGCGTCCCGGCGTCTTGCAAGGCACGATGAGTTATGTGTTGCAGAACGAGCACGGGCAAATCGCGGCGACGCATTCCGTTTCCGCCGGTCTCGATTATCCATCCATCGGGCCGGAGCACGCGTTTCTACATGATGCAGGGCGCGTCGAATATGTCTCTGCGTCGGACGAGGAAGCGCTTGCCGCGTTCCAGAAATGTTCGCAACTCGAAGGCATTATTCCTGCGCTCGAATCGGCGCACGGCGTCGCACACGCTCTAAAGCTTGCGCGCGAGATGCGCGGCGATGAAATCGTTATCGTTAATCTTTCAGGGCGCGGCGATAAGGACGTGAATACGGTGGCCGAAATGATGACGGGAGACGCGTTGTGATAATGATTGGAGATACGCTGCTGTGAGTCGCATAGAAGAAGCCTTCGCCTGTCTGCGTGCAGAGAAAAAAGGCGGTTTCATACCGTTCATCACGGCGGGCGATCCCGATCTGGAGACGACAGGCGAGTTGTTGCTCGAATTAGCGCGCATCGGAGCGACGGTGATCGAACTGGGGATTCCGTTCAGCGATCCGATGGCCGACGGGCCTGTTATTCAACGCGCTTCGGAACGCGCTCTGCGACACGGTTTCGGAATCGCGGAAGTGCTGGATGTAGTAAGAGAGGCGCGCAGGAAAACGAATGTCCCGATTGTGCTGTTCAGTTATTTTAATCCGCTGCTGAACTACGGCGTCGAGCGTTTGGCGAAGGATGCGGCACGCGCAGGCGTTGACGGCGTGCTGGTGACAGACCTTGTGCCGGAAGAAGCCGTAGAATTTTCCGCCAGTCTTGCGGCGCAGGATCTGGACATGATATTTCTCATCGCGCCGACTTCAACCGACGCGCGCCTTCGTCTGGTGGCGGAAGTCGCGCGAGGATTCATCTACGCCGTCTCGCGCGCGGGCGTGACAGGCACGCGCGACAACGTAAGCCAAGATGCCGCGCGCCTTGTCGCACGCGTGCGCGAAGTCTCCGCATTGCCCGTTGCAGTCGGCTTCGGCATCTCGACAGCCCAGCAAGTGGCGGAGACGTGGCGCTATGCAGATGCGGCGGTCGTCGGTTCAGCGCTCGTTGCAGAGATTGAACGATTGGCGGGCGCAAAAGATATTGTGCCGTGCGTCGGAGAATTTGCTCGAAGACTATTGCTGACAATGAAGAACTAGAATAGAGACATGGAAACTAACCTTCCAGACTCATTGCCCGGCGAAGAGTTAGCTGATATTGGCGGCAAGTATAATAGTGAGTCCAAGAAGATAAGAGGATTCTTGATTTTTATCGCTATTAGCTTGGTTTTAGGTATTTTAAGAAATATAAGCTATTGCCTTCTTTCTATTTCCTTTATTTTGAGGGAAGCCAAATGGAAGAGGCTAACTGATCCTACCTCGAACGCATACCATCCTTACTGGAAGCCTTTGTTAATTTATGATGCAATCTCTAATTCAGTAATCGTGTTGATAAATTTAGTTGTGATCGTGCTCTTTTTTCAACGGAGAAAGATATTCCCTAAGCTAATCGTAATATTGAACCCAACTGTTTTTATTCTAAGCTTAATTAGTTACTATCTATCGAGCCTTATTCCGGCTGCTGTCATCACTAAAGCATATGATAAAGAAGGCAAGGCGTTGATTGTGAGCTTTATAGCAATGCACATTTGGATTACATATTTTCTGGTTTCCAAAAGAGTCAAAGAAACATTCGTGCGTTGACGTATAATTTCAATCTTGCAGATAAGCTAAAGCGCAGAAGGGATCATAATGAAGTGAGTGGCAACATGAAGCCTTCAACGGGAATTAAGGCTGGCGCGTGCGTGATGCTTGTGCTGCATAGCCCGCGTGAGAAGTGTTGGGGCGTGCTGGATGAACTGAGCGCGGCGGGAGTGTTTTTGCGCGGGCTGGATTTGAATGCGTTCGAGGCTTGGACATGGGCGGTGGCGCACGATGAGCCGTTCATCGGATTGGGCGATCTGTTTTTTCCGATGTGGCGTGTGGAACGCGTGACGCTGGACGAAAGCGCGGGCGAAGTGCCGTCGCTTGCAGAGCAATTTGCGCGGCGCACGGGACGCAGCGTGCAAGAGCTTTTGTGAAGAATGAAAAGCGCGTATAATCGCCGCCCACGATTGGTGGTAAGTAATCTCGTGGCAGTTCGCGCCGCCTCACCGCATGGTAAAGGCGCAAGCGGTTCTCGTAAGGGCAAGTCAGGCTTCTATATTTGGTTTCCCGTCCGGCTTCGCTCAAAAATAATTTTGTTGCAAGTGTGAAACACTGTTCCATTCTCGCGTCAAGTGTGGTAAACTGCTTTTCGATCCGGTGAGGAATCTGAAAGCAAGTTTGAAGCAATTGAATGTTTGAGGAAAGGGAACGGAAGAAAGAGAATGTTTGCTATGGCTGATGACCGTATGAGCGCGGAGAATCGCGGCAAAGCGATTGACATGGCGCTCGCTAATATCGAAAAGAAATTTGGCAAGGGATCGATCATGCGTCTGGGCGAGAAGGAAATCTCGGACATCCCTGCGATCTCGACAAGCTCTTTAAGCCTTGACGCGGCCTTAGGCGTCGGCGGCGTTCCGCGCGGGCGCGTGATAGAAATTTACGGGCCAGAATCGAGCGGCAAAACGACGCTCGCGCTGCACATCGTTGCCGAAGCGCAGAAGGTCGGAGGCATTGCCGCATACATCGACGCGGAGCACGCGATGGATTCGGAGTATGCCGGAAAGCTCGGCGTGGATATTGACGGCCTCTTGATTTCACAGCCGGATTCAGGCGAGCAGGCTTTGGAAATCGTCGAAGCCCTCGTGCGCTCGAACGGCGTTGACGTGATCGTGGTGGATTCTGTAGCGGCGCTTGTGCCGCGCGCGGAATTGGACGGCGACATGGGCGATTCACTTCCCGGCTTGCAGGCGCGCTTGATGTCGCAGGCGATGAGAAAGCTGACGGCGATTGTTTCTTCGTCGAACACATGCTTGATTTTCATTAATCAGATACGCGAGAAGATAGGCGTGATGTTCGGCTCGCCTGAAACGACGACGGGCGGGCGGGCGCTGAAGTTTTATTCGTCGATTCGCATGGACATACGCCGCATCGGGGCAATTAAAGATGGTGATCGCGCGGTCGGCAATCGCACGAAAGTCAAAGTCGTGAAGAACAAAGTCGCGCCGCCGTTTCGTGAGTGCGAGTTTGACATTATGTACGGCGAAGGCATCTCGCGCGAGGGCGACATAATTGATCTGGGCGTAATGAAGAATGTCGTCGAGAAAAGCGGCGCGTGGTTTTCCTACAAAGGCGAGCGCTTGGGTCAGGGACGCGAGAACTCGAAGCAGACTTTGAAGGACAATAAGGAATTGGCCGGGCGCATCGAGAATGAAGTTCGCATCGCGCTCGGCATCGCGGTGAACGGTGCAGGCGCGCAAGCAAGCGAGGCGGAAGAAGTCGCGCCCACTCGCAAGGCCGCCGCCGCAGCAGACAAAAAATAGTCACTCCACCTATTACGGTGACACTACTGCTGCTGCTTACCGTGCAAAATTATTTAGCCGTTCGAGCATTAATCTTGCGAAGGATTAACACTTGAGCGGCTAAACTTTTATTGCTTGATGAAATAATCTGAGAAACGCTTTTCATTGCTTGCGGCTGAAAAAGCTGTGCCAGCTCAAATGGAGCACCTACGGGGGGCGCAAGCGACGTTCGAGCTGGCACGGGCGGGCTATATTGTCCTCGCTTCAATGAATTCGTCTTCACGACGGCGGCTGGCGTTTTGGGACGCCAGCCTTCACTGAACGAGTCGTGATTATACTCCGCTTGTCAAACGTGTCAACGCTTTTTTGTAACTAATCTGACAAAAGCAGCGCTCCACAATTTGCGAGTTGACAGTTGCGAGAGCATCTATCTATACTCTCGCTTTCCTGTTCGGTTGTGCTTCAGCGCGCAAAAAGAATCGGCCAGATAGCTCAGTTGGTAGAGCGCGGCCCTGAAAAGGCCGGCGTCGGCGGTTCAAATCCGTCTCTGGCCACCACCTTGAAGTAGGAAGGCGGAAGGCGAAAGTGAGGCCGCAAGGCGGTTGAACTTTTGCTGTCCGCCTTTCTCTTTTGGGTTTGCGTGACCTTACTTTTTAGCGTTGCCAGTAGTTTTTGATTTTTTGCGCGAGTAGGGGAAATGGCACGTATTCGGCGTTGCGCCCGGTGCGGCGTAATTCTTCGATCATGCGCATTGCGCCGTCGGCGTTGCGCGTGTGGACGACGAGGGCTGCGGCGCGGTGCAAGTCCGGTTGCGCGGAGAGCCAAGTGGCGATGGCGTAGCCGGTGCGTTCGTCGTCCGTAGTGTCGGAGTTGTAGTGTTCGGGCAGCAAATCATGATCGAGAAAGATTGCGTCGTAAGAATTTTTCTCCAGCATCTCGCGTGCGGTGACAACGTCTTCGGCGATGTCCAGATGATCGCCCGCGAAACGCTTGGCGAACCAATCATGGCGGCGCGTATCGTCGTCTAAAAGAAAAACGCGAATCGGATGGCGTTCGGCAGCCGCGTTGCCGAGACCGAAGCGTGTCATTACCTGACTCAAAAATCCCATCTATCGTTCAAAACTCCTACCGCTTTAATGCGCATTACCGCAAATCTTAACTATCCTTTTCACTATAGCACACGTCATCTGTGATGAGCGGCTGGCGTGTTTTACTGCTGGACTTTACTGCTAAGCTGGGCGCTCGTTTTGTATAATCCGTGCTAGGTAGCATCGTGTTGAGTGAACAGGGATAATTTGGTAGCGATTATGAAACTAATGACAATCCTTCTTTCGACGCTTTTAACGGTCAGCTTGTCAATGTGTGCCCAAAAGCAAGCTGTGACAGCAGAAAATATTTCCATGACACAATCAAGCGTTAGTGTAGCGCCAACGCCTTCTATGTTTGTGCCAAGTCCTACGCCACTTGCTAGCGAGGTTAAGTTTGTGTCGAAGTCTATAAATGAGCATGTCGCCGATGTGTACGAAATGAAAGTGTTGTATCCACAAATTGAGGGGCTGGAAAGCAAACATGCCAAGGCGTTTAATATGTGGGTAGAAAAATTCGTACTTAGCGATGTGAATGATTTCAGAGGTCTCGAAAAAGCGGCGACAAAAAAGGACAAAGGCAAGACACGTTCGATAGAGGATTCTCTTGACATTAGTTATGAAGTTATCTTTGCCGACAAAAACCTGATTAGCATCCGATTTACTCATACGGTTATGGCTAGCGGACAAATGCACCCGATAGATTATCCCATGCCGGTTAATTACGATCTTAAAAATGGTAGAGTCCTAAAGTTAGAAAATCTCTTTAAGCCGAAAGCACAGTACCTTGAGGCTTTCTCCCGGTTTTGTCGTGACGAGTTGAAAAAGAAATATGGAGAGCAGCTATTTATAGAAGGGGCAGAACCGAAGGCTAAAAACTATGCGAATTGGAACATTGCTCCCGAAGGCATAATGATTTCTTTTGATGATTACCAAGTAGGCCCGCACTCGATGGGACAGCCTGTGCTAATCATTCCTTACTCTGTATTAAAAGATTTTATTGCGCACGATAGTGTGGTAAGTGCGTTCCTGAAAAAATAGCTTGTAGGAATGTCCGGCAGTTCATCGAATCCGACCGTGAAGATTTTGTCTTTCATCCTCGAAACCCGGGCGCTTGTCTAAACACTTCCCGGCGGATTAACCCATGCTATGAAGCAAATTCTACAAAATCTTAAAACAGGTGAAGTGAAGATTGCGGATGTGCCGCCGCCCGTTGCGCAAAAGGGTCGTGTCTTGGTGCGCGCCGCCGCGTCTTTAATCAGCGCGGGCACGGAACGCATGACCGTTGATATGGGCAAGAAAAGTTTGCTCGGCAAAGCGCGCGAGCGGCCTGATCTGGTTAAGCAAGTGATTCAGAAAGCAAAGAACGAAGGCTTGCTGAACACGTTTCAAGCGGTGCGCGCGAAACTGAGTTCGCAGACGGCGCTCGGCTACAGTGCGGCAGGAATTGTGGTTGAAGTAGGCGACGACGTGGCGGAGTTTCGCGCGGGTGATCGCGTGGCGTGCGCGGGCGCAGGCTTTGCCTCACATGCGGAAGTGTTGAGCGTGCCGAAAAATTTGTGCGTGCGCCTTCCCGACGCGGTGAGTTTTGAGGCGGGAGCATTCGGCACGCTCGGAGCCATCGCGTTGCAGGGCGTGCGGCTCGCGGAGCCGACGTTGGGCGAAGCGGTGGTGGTTGTCGGTCTCGGCTTATTAGGTCAAATTACCGTGCAGCTTTTGAAGGCGAACGGTTGCCGCGTCTTCGGCGTCGATCTGGACAGGGAGAAAATAGAACTCGCGCGCGGGCTTGGCGCGGACGACGGAACGGCGAATTTGAGCGAAGCGAAAAAGCTTGTGATGGAATGGTCGCGCGGGCGCGGCGCAGATGCTGTGTTGATTACCGCTGCGACTTCATCGAATCAGCCGATTGAGTTCGCGGGCGAGATTTCGCGCATGAAGGGACGCGTCGTCGCCGTCGGGCTTGTCGGAATGGATGTGCCGCGCAAGCTTTATTACGAACGCGAATTGAGCCTCAAGATTTCCATGTCGTATGGGCCGGGTCGCTACGATCCTGAATATGAAGAGCGCGGTCACGATTATCCATTCGCTTATGTGCGTTGGACGGAAGGGCGCAACATCGAAGCGTTCCTTGATCTCGTCGCGGAAGAACGCGTCAACGTCGAGCGCCTCATCACGCATCGCTTTCCAATCGAAGAAGGCGAGCGCGCTTATGATTTGATTACGGGTGAAACGAAGGAGCCGTATCTGGGCGTTGTGCTGCGTTACGACACGGAGCGCGAGATTGAAAGCCGCATTGATCTCAATCCACGTAAACTCAACACACATGAAAAGAACAACGCCGCTGCTTCCGTTGTTCGAGTCGGAGTGATCGGCGCGGGCAATTACGCGAAGACGCATTTGCTGCCGCGCTTCAAAGCGGCAGGCGCGGAGTTTGGATCAATCGTCACCGCATCGGGAGTTTCAGCGCGCGACATCGGCGAGAAATACGATTTTCAAAGCTGCGTTGCGAACACCGATGATGTCATCAATGACCCGAATGTTAATTTGATTGTGATTGCGACGCGGCACGACACGCACGCCGAATTAGCGCGACGCGCGCTCGTTGCCGGGCGCAATGTATTCGTCGAAAAACCGTTGGCACTCAACGATGAAGAATTGGCGAGTGTGATTGATGCCGCGAAGGATTCAAGCGGGCAACTAATGGTCGGCTTCAATCGCCGCTTTTCACCGCTCGCGCGCCGTGCCGGAGAGTTCTTCGCAAATTCAAATGAATCCATGAATTCCAACACGCCGCTTTCAATCCACTACCGCGTTAATGCCGGACGCATTCCGCGCGAACATTGGATACAGGATAGGGAACAGGGCGGCGGGCGCATCATCGGCGAAGTTTGCCACTTCATAGATTTGATGCACTTCCTGACCGGAGCCGTCACGACGCGCGTCTACGCCGAAGCGATTGAGAGCCGCAATCACGAAACCATAAATGAGGATTCCGTCTTTATCAGTTTGCGTTTCAGCGACGGCTCGAACGGCTCCATCGCATACTTGGCTGAAGGCGACAGGGCGATGCCGAAGGAGCGCATCGAAATCTTCGGCGACGGCAAAGTTTTCGTGCTGGATGATTTCCGCAGCGCGACGCTTTACCACAAAGGGCGCGTCGAAAACTTGAAGCTGCGTAATCAGGACAAAGGGCAGATGGATGAAGTGCGCGCCGTTTGCGAGATGGTTTTGAAAGGCACAGCCGCACCGATTGCGCTCGATGATTTGTCGGCGACGACGCGCGCCACCTTCCGCATTCTGGATTCCTTGCGCACAGGGCAGGCGATGAATGTCTGAATTTCAAGAGGTTTTCGCGTCTCGCCGGAACGCTCTTGCAATCTTTTTTTCGAGTGCTATAATCCGCCGCACGCTTCGTCACAGGGTCTTCGTTGAAAGTCTCGAAGCGTGGCAAAGAAATCGCGCAGCGCAAAGCAGTTGATTGCTCCATGCGCGTGCCTTTGCAAAAATCGCCGAAGCTTCAGCACAATCCATCGCCGCATGTCTTCAGAGAAAGCCAAAATTCAACCGTTGCGCGCCGTGCCGGACGCTGCTGCCGCGCCGAAGGAAACGCCGACGCTGCCGTGGGATACCGCTTCAACATCAGCGGAGCCAGCAGAGCAAGCGGGCGCATGTGAATTTTGCTATGGCAGCGGAATGGAAGTCGTCGCGGGCAAAGGCGCACGACGTTGCCGTTGCCGCTCGCAGAATCATCAAACGAAGCTCATCGAAGCCGCACGCATTCCGCGCCGTTACGATGCCTGTTCGATGCAAACTTATTATCCGGCGAAAGGCAACGGCGCACAGCTACGCGCCTTCAATTACGCTTTCCGTATGGTCAGAGAATTCCCGGCGGTTGAGCGCGGCCTGCTTTTTATGGGCACAGTCGGCGTCGGCAAAACGCATCTCTCCGTCGCCATCCTGCGCGGATTGATAGAGAAAGGCACGCCCTGCCTTTTCTACGAATTCGGCGCGCTGCTCAAAGAAATACAAAATTCCTATAATCCTATTTCGCAAACATCCGAGCTAAAAGTCCTCGCGCCCGTCTTTGAAGCTGAAGTATTAGTGCTCGACGAACTCGGCGCATCGAAGCCGACGGATTGGGTCAGAGACACGATGATGCAAATCATCAACACGCGCTACAACGACAAAAAGCTCACCATCTTCACGACGAATTATCTGGACGCAAGGCGCACCGAAAAAGACGAAACGCTCGAAGACCGCATCGGCGTCCGCCTGCGTTCACGCCTCTACGAGATGTGCAAAACCGTTGCCATCGAAGGCGAAGATTACCGTAAAAAGTATGACACGCAGCAGATTTGAACTTTTAAGCTCCCGAACCCTCATTTTTCCTTCAATATCAATCTCAGAGCATGATCTGAAGCTTTAGATGCACCGCTAATGTTTTAAGACAGTGCGTTGGAAACTTAAGACAGGACGCTAAAGACTCAAGACGGCGTGCTAATAGTTTAAGACGGCCTGCTAAAGCTTTAAGATAGCGTGCCGAAGCTTTTAGGAGGCTTCCTTAAAAGTTAAGCACGGTGGTTTGAATTATCAGGAGGCGATCTTGAAAGAGTTGGGACGATGCTGAAATAATCTGCAACCCGGTTGGAATTTCAAACGCACTGTTTGAAGTCTTTGGCAGATGGTTGAAAAGAGCGCGGCGGCGGTTGAATTAGTAGACCGTCCGGTTAGAAATCCTGCGCGTCGAATCGCTTTATCGGGCATCGCTTTAGACGTGTCATTTACACAGAATCCTTTTCTTATAGCGATGTGCATTTGCGTGCGGCCTTATCAACGAAGGGCGGATTTATGTTGGGGCAATGCTAGTCCCTGCCCGTGTCTTTATTAAGTAAGCGGGCAGGGACTAGCCCTGCCCCTACGAGTTATCTCACCCTGATTTGCAATTTGTTGTCATCCTGCGCGAAACGACTCTAATTAACCGCGAATAGCCCCCGGCAACTTCATTCGCTATAATGTGCCGTTCAAAATAAAACGCGCACGTTTCAATCCATGTCTAAATGCACGAACGCAAGCAAAATATTAATCATCGACTCCATCTCTACCGTGATTGCTTAGGCGTGTGAGCCTGATTATGAGGAGAAACTGAAATGGCTGTACATCCGGAAACATTCATTTCTGAAGACGACTATCTGCGCCGCGAGATTGAGGCGGAATATAGAAGCGAATATTTCAATGGTGAAATCTTTGCCATGTCCGGCGGGAGCGAAGCCTATGCCTTAATTACCCTGAATGTTGCTGCGACATTGCGCGCAGCCCTGCGCGGAAAATCGTGTCGTGTATATGCGACGGATTTGCGAGTGCGTGTCTCGCCGACAGGTCTTTACACGTACCCGGACGTAATTGCGGTCTGCGGCGAACGTAAGTTTTACGAAAAGCAGAAGGATACTTTGCTTAACCCGACTGTGATCGTCGAAGTGCTTTCCAAATCAACACAGGGTTATGATCGTGGACAAAAGTTTGAGCACTACCGCGCGCTCGATTCATTACAGGAATACATCACCATCGCGCAAGACCGCGTGCATGTCGAACATTATGCGCGGCAGAATGATAACCGCTGGCTGTTGACGGAGATGAATGCCCTTGATACCGTGCTGCACTTGCCGTCGCTCGGCTGCGAAATCCTCTTAACGGATGTTTACGAGGACATCGAATTGCCGAACGAGTCAAACGAAATCATGGTAGAAGAATAAACGGGCGAAGATATACACAGCACATGCCGAAACGCACAGACATACGCAAAATTATTATCATCGGCTCCGGCCCCATTGTGATCGGGCAGGCGTGCGAGTTCGATTATTCGGGAACGCAGGCGTGTCGCGCGCTTCGCTCGGAAGGCTACGAAGTCGTGCTCGTCAATTCCAATCCGGCGACGATTATGACCGACCCGGAGATGGCTGATAAAACTTATATAGAACCGCTCACAATTGAATCCGTCACGGCGATTATCAAACGCGAGCGACCCGATGCGCTGTTGCCGACGGTGGGCGGGCAGACGGCGCTTAATCTTTCAATCGCGCTGGCGGACGCGGGCGTGCTTGAGGAATACGGCGTGGAGATGATCGGCGCGACGCGCGAGGCTGTGAAGGTCGGCGAAGACAGGCGTTTGTTCAAGGCGGCGATGGAAGAAGAAGGCTTGCCGATGCCGCGCGGCGGTTTCGCCGGTTCGTGGGCGGAAGCGGAAAGGCTTGTCGATGAAACAAATTATCCGGCGATCATTCGTCCTTCGTATACGCTCGGCGGCACGGGCGGCGGCATCGCTTTCAACCCGGAAGAGTTTGAAGAGATTGTCCGCGCAGGACTTTCCGCATCGCCGATTCACGAAGTGCTGATCGAAGAATCAATTCTCGGTTGGAAGGAATACGAGTTGGAAGTGATGCGCGATCTAGCGGATAACGTCGTCGTAATTTGTTCGATTGAAAACTTTGATCCGATGGGCGTGCATACGGGCGATTCGATTACGGTTGCGCCCGCGCAGACGCTCTCCGATATGGAGTATCAACGATTGCGCGATATGTCTATCCGCGTGATACGCAAGGTCGGCGTCGAGACCGGCGGCTCGAACATACAGTTTGCCGTTAATCCCGCAAACGGCGACGTGCGTATTATCGAGATGAACCCGCGCGTCTCGCGTTCCTCTGCCTTGGCTTCAAAAGCGACGGGCTTTCCGATTGCGAAGATCGCGGCGAAGCTGGCTGTCGGCTACACGCTCGACGAGATTCCGAACGACATCACGCAGAAGACGCCCGCGAGTTTCGAGCCGACGATTGATTATGTCGTGGCGAAGATTCCGAAGTGGGCGTTTGAAAAGTTTCGTGAAGCCGAAGACGTGTTGGGAACGCAGATGAAAAGCGTCGGCGAAGTAATGGCGATTGGACGCACGTTCAAGGAAGCTTTGTTCAAAGGCTTGCGCTCGCTCGAAGCCGTCAAACCTCTGCGTCTCGAAAACATTTCCGATGATGAATTGCAGCGTAAATTAGCGCGCCCGAATTCTAATAGATTTTCTTATATTACTTATGCGCTGCAACACGATTGGTCAATCGCGGAGATTCATCGCTTATCGAAGATTGACCCGTGGTTTCTCGAACAGCTTCAGGACGTGATGCAAATACAGTATGAAATTACGGGCAAGAGGTTGGAAGAAATTTCGGCGGAGACGTTGCGCCGCGTTAAGGAAGTCGCGCTCTCGGATCGCCGCATCGCGTATCTCACCGAAAGCTCGGAAGATGAAGTGCGTGACTATCGCAAGCGTCTCGGCGTCGCGCCTGTTTACAAGCGCGTGGATACGTGCGGCGCGGAGTTTGAATCCTTCACGCCGTATCTTTATTCGACTTACGAAGAAGAAGACGAAGCTGCGCCGACGAGCGAGCGCAAGATTATGATTCTCGGTTCGGGGCCTAATCGCATCGGGCAGGGAATCGAGTTCGATTACTGTTGTTGTCATGCGGCGTTTGCTTTGAGAGAGGCGGGCTTCGAGACGATCATGGTCAACTGCAACCCTGAAACCGTCTCGACAGATTACGATACGTCGGATCGTTTGTACTTCGAGCCGCTCACGTTCGAGGACGTGATGAACATTATCGACATAGAAAAACCCGAAGGAGTGATTGTGCAGTTCGGCGGGCAAACGCCGCTTAATCTCGCTGTGCGCTTGCACGAAGCGGGTGTTCCGATTATCGGCACGCAGCCGGATTCGATTGATCTCGCGGAAGATCGCAAACGCTTCGGCGCGCTGCTCGATGAGTTAGGAATTCCGCAACCGGAAAACGGCATGGCTGCGTCAGGCGCGGAAGCGAAAAAGATTGCCGCGCGCATAGGCTATCCTGTGCTGGCGCGCCCGTCTTACGTGCTTGGCGGTCGTGCGATGGCGATTGTTTATGACGAAGAAAGTTTGGATGAATATGTCAGAACGGCGGTGGATTTTTCGCCGGATCGTCCCGTGCTGATTGATAAATTTCTGGAGCGCGCGGCGGAGTTCGATGTCGATGCTCTGGCGGACGATGAAACGTGCGTCATCGCAGGCATTCAGGAACACATCGAAGAAGCGGGCATTCATTCGGGTGATTCGTCGTGCGTGCTGCCGCCTGTGCGAATCGCCGAAGAACATCTTGAAACGATGCGCCACTACACGCGCCAACTTGCGCGCGCTCTCGTCGTGCGCGGTTTGATGAACATACAATTTGCCATCAAGGATGATCGCGTGTACGTGTTGGAAGTCAATCCGCGTGCGTCGCGCACTGTGCCATTTGTCTCGAAAGCGACGGGCGTGCCGCTCGCGCGCGTTGCGGCGCTGGTGATGGCCGGAGACGCTTTGAAAAGTTTTGCTTTGCCGGACGAGTTGACGGTCAATCGTTTCTTTATCAAGTCGCCTGTTTTTCCGTTTGCAAAGTTTCCGGGTGTCGATCCGATCCTGAGTCCCGAAATGCACTCGACGGGCGAAGTGATGGGCATCGGGCGTACATTCGGCGAAGCTTACGCGAAAGCAATGATGGGAGCGGGTCTTCCTTTGCCGCAAAACGGCACGGCCTTTATCAGCGTCAACGATGCGGACAAAGGGCAGGCGGTGGTGCTCGCGCGTCGCCTTGCCCGCTTAGGATTCAACTTGATGGCAACCTTCGGCACGGCGGCGCGCCTGCGCGAAGTCGGCCTGAAAGTCGAGACGGTTTTCAAAGTCAACGAAGGCCGCCCGAATGTTGTCGATCACATCAAAAGCGGCGGCATCGATCTCATCATTAACACGCCTCTGGGACGCACATCGCACTTTGACGAACAGGCGATTCGCCGCGCCGCTTTGCAATATAATGTTGTCTGCGTGACGACGATGACCGGCGCACAGGCCGCCGTCGAAGCTATCAGTGCGAGCAGGGAAGGCAACGCGGGAGATGTGCTGTCGCTTCAGGAACTGCACGCCGTCGGCAGCGCCGCACACTAAAGGATAGATATTAGATGCTGGATGTTAGATGTTAGTACAGAAGCTCTGAACCGGTATCCGGTAGCTGACATCCGACATTCCTTTTCATCATTCGTTTTTCAAGGAGACTTTTCAGATGGAGATTAATAGCGGCGAAGCGATCAAAAAGATTCTCGATGAATGTCGCACGATTACCGTCGTCGGGCTTTCGTCGAATCCTTCGCGCCCGTCAAACAGTGTCGCCGGATATATGAAGCGGCAGGGCTACAAAGTGATTCCCGTCAATCCGCGCGAAACTGAAGTCTTCGGTGAAAAGTCGTATGCGTTGCTTGCGGACGTGCCGGGCAAACTAGAACTCGTTGACGTGTTTCGCAAATCCGATGAAGCGGGCGCGGTTGTCGATGAAGCAATAAAGCTCGGCGCGAAAGCCGTCTGGCTGCAGGAAGGCGTGATTGATGAAGCGGCGGCACAGCGCGCGCATGATGCCGGGCTGCTCGTCGTGATGGATCGCTGCTGGCTGAAGGATCACATGCGGTATAAATGAAAGAGGCGGGCAAATGGCGGAGACAATCCGCGCGGTAGTGATTACATCCAGCGACCGTTGCGCACGTGGCGAACAAGTTGATACGTCGGGCGCGGCGCTCGTCGAATTATTGTCGGCGATGAAGGCTGAAATAATTGCGACGGAGATTTTGCCGGACGACCTCGAAACGCTCACGGATAAACTGCGTATGTATGCGGATCAACCGGAAGTTAATTTGATTGTGACGACGGGCGGGACAGGCTTTTCGCCGCGCGACCATACGCCGGAAGCGACGCGCGCCGTCATTGAAAGAGAAGCGCCGGGACTCTCGGAAGCGATGCGCCTTGAAACTCTCAAGCAGACACGGACAGCGATGCTTTCGCGCGGCGTTAGCGGCATACGCTCCAATGCTTTGATAATTAATTTTCCCGGCTCGCCAAAAGCAGTGCGCGAAAGTTTTGCAGTCATCAAAGATGTTTTGCCGCACGCCATCGCATTGCTTGCCGGAAAATCGCACGATGAAGCAAAGGAAGCCGTTCAGTGAATCGGATTCTTTTGCAGGCGATTAACACGGCAGCGACGGATAGCATCGGCAGTCCCGTCACGGCTTACTGGCCTGTGATGATCTTCTTCATGTTCGCAATCGTCTTTCCGATGCTGCCCGTCGTGCTCGGCAGATTCTTGCGTCCGATGATTTACACAAAAGCGAAGGCGCGTCCTTACGAGTGCGGCATCGATCCGCAAACGAACGCGCATGAACGCTTCACCGTGCGTTACTACATCGTCGCAATGCTGTTTTTGATCTTCGATGTCGAAACGATATTCCTGCTGCCGTGGGCGATCATTTTCATGGGCGACGATTTCTCGTTCACCAAGTTTGCGCTCATAGAAATGTTCGTCTTCCTCGTCATACTCGTCGTCGGCTACTACTACGCATGGCGCAAAGGCGCGCTCGAATGGGCATGAAATAGTTGTCAGTTTTGAGTTTTCAGTTTCGAGTCGCTGCTTATCTGAAAACTAGAAACTGAAAACTCAAAACTGTTTATGGCTGAACATCAAGAAGGAATTTTGCTGACGACTGTCGATGCGATTTTCAATAATCTGCGGCGAACAGTCGGGGCGAAGGCGATAGACGCGGCAGCGCCTGTGGTGAATTGGGCGCGCAAGTCCGCGTTGTGGCCTTTGACGTTCGGGCTAGCGTGCTGCGCGATTGAGATGATCGCGACGGGCGCGGGGCGTTTCGATATTGACCGCTTCGGCGCAGGCGTGTTTCGACCTTCACCGCGCCAGAGCGATTTGATAATTGTGGCGGGCACTGTGACGCTGAAGATGGGGCCTGTGGTGCGCCGTGTTTACGATCAAATGCCGGAACCGAAATGGGTGATTGCGATGGGCGCGTGCGCTTCGACAGGCGGCCCGTTTGATTCCTATTCGACGATGCAGGGCGTGGATCGAATTATTCCCGTTGACGTTTATATTCCGGGCTGCCCGCCGCGCCCGGAAGCCTTGCTGTATGGACTAATGCGCTTGCAGGACATCATCATTCGCGAATCGCCGTCGGCTTATATTTTTGAATCGGACGGGACGGTGCATCGTCAAAGACAATTGGAAGAAGATGAATTGGAAGAAGATGAATTGGAAGAAATTTCGCCGCTCGATAGAGAAGCCGAAGAAGTTGTTTCCGCTAAGACCGAATAAGAGAGCCGCGCGCTGGCATCGCTCTGCATAACCGAAAAGGCCGCCCGTGATATTCAGGCGGCCTTTAATTTTTGTGAAGAGCAGGCGATTCGCGGCGCTTTTACTTCGCTCTGCTATTCGTCATCCAGCACAAAAGTAATCATCATGTTGACTCTGTACCCGGAAGCTTTGCCGTCATTGATCTCGACGGTTTGTTCCTTGATCCAAGCGCTTCTCACATTGCGCAGAGTTTTGTTGGCGCGGGCAAGCCCTTGTTGAATAGCATCCTCGAAATTCTTGGTCGAGGTCGAACTGATTTCGGTAACACGTGCGACAGACATTTTCGTTTCTCCCTGATTTCAATGTTGTATCGCCGCACTGAAGAACGCGGCGAGGTGGTTAAAGAACGCTTTTATCTTACTCTAAACAGCGAAACATCAGTAACCGAGAGCCGAAAACGAAGAGGAGATCATCGCTTGTTCATTTGCCGTCAAAAGAAGAACGTCGATTTCCTGATTGGAAATCCATTCCTCATCGTGGCGCGGCGCTTCGTCCGAGATGTATTGACGATTTAGTTCCTCGATTAATTCACCCGCGAAAAGCGGCGGGCTGCTCGCCAGACTTTGATAAGCTGCGATGGCGCGGTCAATATCTCCAAGCGCGCCAAACGCATGAAGCCGCAACACGTTTGCCTGCGGTTGCAGCAACGGAGACGTGACTTCGTCCAGCATCTTACTTGCCGGTATAAATTCGCGCTGGCGCAGCAAGGCAACGGTCAATGCCGTGCGGAAATATTCTCTACTGAAAAGAAACGGATCGTTCTGAACGCCGTGCTCAAATATCCGAACAGCTTCATCCGTCTCGCCCGTGCGTAACAAAATCATTCCGCGAATGTGATAACTGATCCACTCACCAAGCGTAATGGGCTTTTCATACGGCAATCCTTCAAGCGCTTCATCGTAACGATGCAAAGCCACCAGAACACAACTCCTTGCTCTTCGAGCGACACCATCTGAAGGATAATCATGCACGACAGCATCGTAAGCCTTAAGCGCATCATCAAGCCGACCAAGTGATTTCAATACTTCGGCGCGCCCGCTCTTGGCAACAACATTATCTGGATAACTGGCAATAACCGCATCGTAAGCCTCAAGCGCATCATCAAGACGACCAAGCGATTTCAATACTTCGGCACGTCCTGTTTTGGCGATAACATTATCAGGATACTCTTCAATAACCCTATCGTAAGCCTTAAGCGCATCGTCAGTGCGACCAAGTGATTTCAATAGTTCGGCGCGCCCGCTCTTGGCGATAACATTATCTGGATAACTGGCAATAACCGCATCGTAAGCTTTAAGCGCATCATCAAGCCGACCAAGCGACTTGAGCACTTCAGCACGCCCTGTTTTGGCAAAAACATCTCTTGGATAGCTGGCGATGATAGCATCGTAAGCCTTAAGCGCATCATCAAGACGACCAAGCGATTTCAATACTTCGGCACGTCCTGTTTTGGCGATAACATTATCAGGATACTCTTCAATAACCCTATCGTAAGCCTTAAGCGCATCGTCAGTGCGACCAAGTGATTTCAATACTTCGGCGCGCCCGCTCTTGGCGATAACATTATCTGGATAACTGGCAATAACCCTATCGTAAGCCTCAAGCGCATCATCAAGCCGACCAAGCGATTTCAATACTTCGGCACGTCCTGTTTTGGCGATAACATTATCAGGATACTCTTCAATAACCCTATCGTAAGCCTTAAGCGCATCGTCAGTGCGACCAAGCGATTTCAATACTTCGGCAAGCCCGTTCTTGGTAACAGCGCCTGCGCCAAATGCTTCCGCCTGCTCGTAAGCGTTCAATGCTTCAGCCGGTCGTTGCATCTTGAGGAAGGCATCACCGTATTGTGTCCAAGACCAAGCATCATCAGGCTTCACGTCGGTGCTTCGCTTTGCTAACTCCAATTGCAGAGAATAAAGACCTAACGTCTTAGCCTCAAACGCCAAGTCACACAGGGATTTTGCCGCATGGATCGCCTCGCCGTTTTCTAATTGATAATCAACAAGCTCATCCACGAGTTTGCGCACACGCATAAGGTCATGACGTTGCATCGCTGCTTTTATAATTTCTTTCTTGCTTTCAACGCTTCGCAATGCAGCCTTGCGGTCTATCCCTCTGTGTCGTCCCCGTCCCGGTCTCCTTGCCGGAATATCTATGGTAGCCGGTTCATCCGTTTCGCGCTTTATCACGCGGATTTCGTTCGATTGCCGGAATGGGGCGATCCATTGTTGCAAAATCTGCCGGTGGTTTTTCAGCGCTATGATGGAAGCATTGATTCCGGCGGTGATGAGGAATGCTGGTGTCGTCAGCGCTTCACGCGCCGTGACGAGGGCGCGGAAAAGCCCTTCGCGGACGGCGACGCGCTGAAACTCCGCGCGTTCTTCATCTCCGCCGAAAATATCTGCCGGAATTGCGTCCCATGCCGTGCTGACTTCTCGAATCAGCGATTGACGATCCGTGAGGCTGCGCAGCATCTTTTGAGTGTTGGCCGCCTGAGCTTCGCCGCAATGATTCAATGCTCCCGCGATGTCTGCGCTGGCCGGAAGCGGTCGCCCGTATAAAACGTATTCCAGATGTTCTGCGACATATTCATCCGTGAGCAATTCTTCGAGTTCTGTTATCGCTTCGCTTCTGATTTCGCCGTCTGCTTCCGGGTCGAGGGCGATTAAAGTTAAATTCAGCGCGTCGCCGCAATCGCAGGCACGCCGGAGTTCCCGCGTCACGTCTTCGTGATTCGTGTTTTCGAGAATGCGCAAATCTCCTGCTTCACCGAAAAGGAAAGGCAAGTCGGCCTGCTGTCTGAGCACAAGCGTGTCCGGATCGTCCATATCGAACGACATCAACGAATTCCCGCTCAGCAGTAAAGCCTTGCCTGCCTGTCCTGAGATTACTGCATCCATCAGCTTACTTTAACGTCTGCTTCCTTGAGTTTGGCCTTGAGATTATTTAGCACAACAGCACGCCCGGAGCGTTTCGACGGAGTGAATGTCACGCGCTCGATTGTCCGAACGGTGATCGGCCCCCAGATATGCACTTCGATGAATTCATCGTCTTCGCCGGTTGCGCCTTGTTGCAGCAGCAAGCCGGAGTATTGCCCGGATTTAGTGGTGGCGTCAATCTTGCCGGATAACTTGGCGACGCAAAGCTTTTCGCGCTCGTCCCACGTGGCACGATAACCTTGTGGCAGTTCGACAGCATCCCACAATTTGATGTCATGCGTCTTCATGAACATAGTCGAATTCTCTTCAAACACGGAAGCGCGATGAGCAATCATTTCGTTGCGCAAGACCAGCGAACATTCGCCGTAATTGGAGAGACCTATCCCGCTTAATGAGAGTGCCGCGAATCTGACATCTTTCTCGTAACCGGAGAAGAGCGCTTTGTCCGCGAGTCCACGGAGTACGTCCCATTTATCACCGGCAGGGAGCTTCAGCCCGCCATCAATTAGCTGATAATAGGTAGCATAAACTTCCTTGTCACTCGTCGCAAGCCGCAGCACCTCCCCGGCGGGGCGCGTGATTACCGCTTGCGAGTCGGCTATCGCCGACTCGAAGTCCCCAAGAGAAGCCGTGACTCCGCGTCCAGCCGCTTCCGCCAATGCTGATTGATAGCGTTTGTCCAATTCAGCGCGCTCGCCGGAATCTTCGGCGGCGTGAACGTTTGGAAAAAGACCTGGCCTTGCGCAATGCGGGCAGCGCGAAGCAGATGGCGGGAAATCATTGTCGCAGTAAATACATGTGATCGGTTTATTCACTATGGGTTTAATACCCCGACAGCTTGCTGCGGCTTTATACTGTGTGAATGAGCGAGTTCATTCACAAACACCACAATGTTTCAGTTTTGATGTATCACATCGTGTGTCCGTCAAAATA
>JAABUM010000871.1_pt1 | contig 48842 bp, 79 predicted proteins | sample 5559161 | NCBI WGS metagenome assembly JAABUM01 (sample SAMN10711868, study PRJNA513369) | rock metagenome | isolation source: Antarctica rocks | place: Antarctica: Victoria Land, Siegfried Peak nord
CTGGCCCAGCGCCTCTGCCGAAAGATCCTCGAGCCATGAAAGACCCAGAGTCCGAATCATATGGACAGCTGCCACAGGAAGGCATAGTGGCTGCGGCTTCTCAAACTCTGCGGACGTTGCTGGGTGATTTGTGGAATGACCCTAAAACCACCTGCAATTCTGAGGCCGATGCTTTCAATCAGTTGATGCATATCTACCTTGGCGCCTATGATCCTTACATGTCCAAATGGCAAGCAGCGTATGGACAGGGCGGCAACATGGCCACATTTCTAGCAGCAAACCCTGAGCTTGTACTGAGGCAGTCTTTTGTCAGTTCGTGTCGGAAGCCGACGCAGGTGCACTTGCCGCACTGACCGTCAGATAGTCAGCGCCGCGTTTCAAAGAACTCAGAAGAAGATCGTCGCTCACCTTCGGCGTCGTACAGAGTGCACACTCAGCGTTGCAACCAGTGTGTGTTCCGGAATCACCTGGCATCAGCAGGCCAGCCAGTGCGTCGCTGGAACACGTTGTAAGATACACTCCCTTGTTCTTTCTTGATCGGATGTAATTTTACAAGGCACCATCAGCCGAGGCAGCTGTGCAGCAGGCGGTTGTCGGCTCAGTGGCCTCCATCTACTAGCAGCAGACGGCAGGCCAGATGGTGTCCAGCAAGCGGCCTCGCGCCGGTTGCGAACGCACTTAGCATGGCTGTCTCCCCCGAGGACCAGCAGCTGCTGCTGGCCTTCATGCAGAAATGCCCCGGCGCCACTGACGCCCTGCAGGACTGCATCGGCTTGCTGCGTGCAGCCTGCTGCAGCTCGGCACAGATCTGGATGGTGCCCTGTGGCCAGTCCTTCAAGGGCTTCTTGCACAATGCCGCCGCGGCAGCGGGGCAGCAAGCGATATAGCGCCCTGAGCACACCCCAGGCATGGCCTTCATCGAGCTGGTCAGTGGCGATGCGTTTTCCTCGCCTTTTTCAGCACGCTTTCTCCAGCGTGGGGTGCCCTTTTAGACGCAGGCAGGCTGTATATAATATATGACTGGATATGTAAAATAGCGTACGGCCCTGAATGTTGTGGTTTGTTTCCACTGCATGCCCAGTTGCAGTGGAATGTCTCCATAGATAAAGGCATTCCTGCAGCAGCAGTCGGACGGCCACATCACCTGCGACAACCTGGAGCTGTGGGTGAAGGTCCCCTGTGAGGCGGTCAAGCACTTCCATCACCACAAGACGGAGTGTGGGTATTGAGCGAGTGCACAACCAGGTGCCAGCGATGGCTTCCGTGGGTGAGCAGCGCTGCGGCAGTGCGCCAGACACTTGTGTGGTGGGAGGCAGTCATTGACAAGGACGCTTCTGGAGAAACATATAGAAGCTGCACATCCTGTGCTGCAAAGCTGGCCGAGCCACCATGATTTGACATGTACGTTTGTGGCATTGCACATGAGATTTTCACTTCGAGACTCTATTCACAGTCTGAAACAGGAGTATGGCAAAGGCAAACGAAATTGTGGAGGTAAGCTTGATGCTTCAAGTAGAGGACGCAACACTCGCGAAGTGTGCAAGGCATATGTTGCCGTCAATCTGAGAATCGCAGATCCCTAGATAACGTCTAAAAAGTCAACAGGACTGCAGCGCCAACCACAGAAAGTCAACAAAAAACCAGCTGCAACAAGACTGCAGTCTTCCACGACATCTAGGTTCATCATGCGGCCAGACTGGCGAGGGTAGGCGGCGCCTGCTGCCGCTCGGCTGGCCGCATCCCCGTGAGCGCTGCCGTCTCCTCCATCGCCGCCCGCACCTGTGGTGAAGCATGCAGGAGGGAATCGGTCACAGCACAAAGACGTTTGGAGCACGCGCGCGGCTTGGGCACCTCCTCTGGTTCTGCTGACGCTGAGATCACGAGCTTCATTCGCTGCACGAGGACAGGCGGCGTGCTGGCGGAGTTGAAGAGCCGGCAAGCGCAGTGACAGGTCGAGATGTCAGCATCTGCTGCGGACACTCGTTGATGACCGAGGCTGAAAAGCGAGTGGCTGGGGCGACACCTGCGCCTCGAGGCTGGTGTACTTCGCGTGGTCGACGCTGCGGTGGATGGCGCTCGCCCGCGTGCTGGCTGACCGCAGCGCCGCCTCGTCTGACGCTGCCGCCCCCGCCGACACGGTATTGGCAGACGCCGCCGTCGCCAGCAGCGCCGCCTCAGCGCTGCTGCCCTCTGGCTGTGGCTGAGCCGGCGTGGTGTACGTTGTAGGTCGCAACGTCCCACACACGGAAGACGTGCGGCGCCGTGGCGGCAGGAGCGCCGGCTTGAAGGTGCATTCCTGCGGGAACATGGGAACGCTGTCATGCGCTTCATTCAGTGCCACAGAACCAGAACCCTGCGGCAGAAACCTGTGGCTGCCTTGCGGCACTGACTTGCGGCAACAGGATGGCATGATTCCGCACGAAGCTGTGCTGGCTGAAGGGATTAGGAAACGATAGGAGGTTCCATCAAGGGACCGGACATGCAGCGGTCTATTGGTTGCTTTCATTCCTAAACCCTAAACCTCCTAAACCCTAAACCTCCTAAACCCTAAACCTCAATCGCTGCGAAAGACTTGCCTGCATCCAGACGGCCTCGGCCGCCTGGCGGCGCGCGTCGCGGCGGCCCTCCACCACCGCCGCTGTGCGGTGTAGGATGTCGTACCCCTTCTGCCCCGCCGGCCGCTGCCGCCTCGCCAGCGCCTGCGCATCCGGCCAGGTGTCTCGGAGGGTTTAGGGTTTAGGGTTTAGGGCAGAAGCGCTGGCACCAGCGCGTGTCCCTCCACAAAGCTGGAGGGACGGGCTCCCAGCAGTGGCACGCCTACTTTTTCGCCTCCATGTCGTGAAGAGCAGGTGTCGGCGCCAGATCGTTGTGTCCTGTGAAAGTAGGTTTGCAAAGTAGGTTTCACACACCAGGGAGCGCGGGTTGGTGGCGGGTCGGAAGGTAGGCTCTTCCCACTTCTTGCGCGCGTGAGTGCTGGGCAGCAGGTACGCCCGCGGGTGGTGCGAACTCGCCAGCACCTGCGTGGACACACCAGTGAATCTCGTGAATCTCGAGAAATCATTATGGCAGCAGACTGCCCCAGGGGCGCATAATTCGCCTCGAGCTGCATTGAGATATGCGCACGCCACACAGGAGGCCAGAAATGTGGACCCGGCAGCACCATGGGTAGGGTTTAGGGTTTAGTGTCTTCACAGGGATTCAAAGCGAAAGAAGGCGTTCGAGGAAGCACCTCCTCCATCAGGGCAGCGAAGCCGGCCAGGCCGACGGTCATAGGCGCCGCGTCACCAAAGGCGGCAGGCGAGACGTTGGCCGGCGGCGCGTTCTCGTCGGTGTCGACGCCGCTGCACAGCGAATGTCACGATCAGGAGGTGGCCCAGGGAAGCTGGATGCAGCAAGCGCAAGGCGTCTGTTCGAAAGCATCTGCTGCATGTCAGCACGGCTGCAATGCCACCGAGGGATGGGCAAGCTGTGCTCTTAGCGAAGTGTCAGACTTGTCTGTCAGCAACTAGGGGATTGGGAATCCTGTCGCTTTATTCACGCCTGACGCCGCCCTTCTAGGCGCAGACGGCGCCAAACTTTCAACTTTCAACTGCCACCCGGGTCATCCAGTCAACGTGCGGCTGGCAGGTCGTGGGACTCACACCATTGCGTCACAAGGGGAGCGGGACCAGATGCTGATACAATCTTTATGCACCTGGCGGCGACGCGCTTGGAGAGGAGGCGGGCGGCGGCCTCAACGTCGGCGCGAACCTCCGGGTCCAGCGTGTCCATCAGCTCCTGCTCCTTCCCAAACGCCTGCGCAGAGCGCGACAAATGATATTTCAACGTTTTTAAATATAAAATATAACAATTTTAAAATTATTTCCTCAAATAAAATGCCAACATGACACACGGTCTCTGATTCCGCAACAAAAGCACTTCACGTTCAGCACCGCTGCAGCACCTCCAGGTCCAGCGTGCGCATAATCTCCTACTTGCTCCCAAACCCCTGGCAGGACAAGACGGGCAGAGCGCATTGGCACAGCATCTGCCGGGACGAAATGATGAGGCACTCAGCGCCGCTGCAACACCTCCGGGTGTTGAACATCCGTCAGCGATCGAGCTTTCCCAGCTTGACGGCCAGCGTTCGAGTACCACTGTGTCGAGGTGGCGATGGAGACAAAAACAGTTGCGCTGTTGTTGCGCACCAGGGTGATAAGGTCCAGGTCGCCGGCACCGCCCTGGTCCAGGTACTCGTAGATCTGCCCGAAGCGCTTGGCCTTGAGCTTGCCCACCATCGCCTGCACGAGCCAAAGCCATCAAGGTCGGCTGCTGTCACCGTGTGTTGAGGCCAGGAAACTCGTTGGTACACTCAGATGAACGCCGCGTGTTTCGTGGCAAGTGCGCCATAAGCAGGCGCCGTCGGTCTTGGTATGTAATAAAGAATTTTACCAGAAAAAAGTTTTTCAAACATTTGATAATGGACACACTCCGGGCCAGTCGCCTACAGCCCGATGCACAGCCCTTGTGTGTGCTCATGAAGTGTCAGCACTCCGTGGAGACACCAAATATACATAAAATATATAAAAACAACAACACTTTCTTACGCTGGTTTTCTGTAGTCTCATTCCAATTACCTTGGACACGGACGTTGTGAAGGTGGTGGTGGCCTCCTGCTGGCGCTGCTGCTCCGACAGCGCGTTCAGCGCGCCCTTCTTGTCCTCGTGCTCTCGCCTGCGCCGCGTTCAGGGAGGGCGCTCAGTGTCGACTGTTGATACTGTGGCAACACCGCTGACCTGTGCACGGGACTGGTACCCACATCAACTTTGTGCAGTTGTACTTCATGCATGAGGTGGCAGGGGCTGCACCAGCGCGGTGATCAACCTTCAGAGCTACGGCTCAGTTCCTGAACGGATGCGAATCGAAGCTGGCGGTGGGCCGCGCACCGCATGCAGTACAGGTACTCGCCGACGGGCGCGCCGGCATGGTTGCGCGGCTGCGCCGGCGCGCGCCCGGTGACGGGCTGGAAGAGGGGCTGCCCAGTGGCGGGGTCCACCGGCGCCGCCATCCGCTTCGCCTCCAGCTTGTCCGCCGTCTTGCGTGCGACCGCGTACAGCCTGGGTTTAGGGTTTAGGGTTACAGCCTGCGCGAGTTTGGCATGGTGAACCTGTGACATGATGGAAGCGGCAGTTCTGCCAGCGCAGCTGCCAAGCGCTGCAGCGCCACCGGTCTGGCTGGATTTGCTCAGGCGGTCCTAGCACGGCGGTATGTTTGCGACCTGCCGGGACTCCACTGCAGCATGTGAGCCGTCCAGACGCAGGAAGCAAAGCATGGCAATCCATTCGTGCGTCAGAATGAAATAATGGCCGCACCGCTCCTGCACGGGCTCGGCGTTGGCGTCGGGGCCTACGCGGCCCCGCGGCAGGTTGACGGCGGGCTGGAAGGTCACCTCCTCTGGGTACCAGTACTCGTACTCGGAGGCGCGTGCCGAGCGCCGGTTGGCATCCTGGTACAGCTGGTCGTGTGTGCTGATGCGGTGCTCCTGCAGTTTGGAAATCTGGCATTGGTTGCCATGGCACCGGATTGGCACATGGATAGCCACAATCATCAAAAGTAAAGCTGGTACTGCAGCATTGCAAGGCTGTTGTCACCCGGCGTGTGTGTCATGCTGCGGAGGAGTGGAGCATGCCTTCAATTGTTCGAAATGGGCCAACGATATGGGGAGGCAGGATAGCAACCACGGCATGTTGCTATCCTGCACAGGGTTGTTTTCTTCTTCTCAACTTCTCAGGGTTGTTTTCTGCACACCGCCCAGCCAGCCAGGTCGCAGCAGGCAGGCCTGCTGTGCCTTTGCTGCAGATTGGCGCCTGCGGACACACGGGCTCGATACAGGACGGCTCGACACCAGAAACGCGTGCACCCGCAGCACAGTGGAGCGGTCGGACATCAGGCGGTCGGAGCGGCGGTTGATGACGGGCTTGAAGGTGCAGCCCGCCACCGCCGCCTGCTCCTTCTCCTGCGCCAGCGCCAGCAGCCGCTCCTGCAGCAGGACATGTTCAGCACAAGGGTTGTGCCCCAGGACTTGTCACTGTTGTGTCCTCCTGCTTTGTAGTGTCCGAGATCACCTCCCATTAGAAGATGAAGTCGTTATATCACGGTGGGCAGTCAGAGGGAACAAAGGCTGTTGTGTGTAGGTCCATTGAGTCCGTGACACACGACACCAATTCCGCGCTTCACCTGCGTCTTGTCGGTGCGGGTGCGCGTGAGGCGGGACCAGGAGCTGGAGCCGCCGCCGGCGTCGCCGCCGTCCTTGGCGGCGTGGCGCAGGCTGCGCGCCATGCCGCTGATGCGCGGCTTGAGGCTCACCTCCGCCAGCTCCGCCGCAGTGCGCGCCGCCGCCGCCTCCTCCACCTGCGCACATTGTCGGGAATCCTCAACTAGGCGGTCTCGACCCGCAAGCAGCTCTCCCTTGACACTGCTCAGCTGACTGCACCCTACTGCAGCAAGATCGGAACTCCTGCAAATTTCCATTGCAGATGGAAATTTGCGCAAGCCCAACTGGACAGCCGCAGGACCACAGCCTCCCAGCCACGCGCTGAGCACATGCAGCTCTGCAGGGGGAGCCTGTAGGCGCACCAGTTGGGTGTCACGCAGGCAGGTGTGTCACTGTAGTTAGGGTTTAGCGTCACTGGCAAAGCGAGTTTATGTCCAGCGGGAAGCACGGCGAGGCTGCCCAGGATCGCAGCCTGAGCGCGCACCAGGTGCTCCTTGCGGCGCAGCTCCAGGACGCCCTCCACGTACATGCGCTCCCCGTGATGCTTGTACTCGCCGCCGCCGGTGCGCCCAGCCGCCAGCTCCCTGCTGCGTGCGCTGATGGCCAGCTTGTAGCTGCTCTGCATTGCCTTGGCCGCCGCGTCCCTGCACACATGGGCATCAGAATTCAACACCACGGCAGACATGCTTCCACCCCTGCGGGCCCATGGGCTCTGAGCCCTGCTTCCTGATACAGCCTGGACTCTCACGGACATCACCGCTTTGATCCTTCCACTTATCTACATGGATCAGGACGTGCAACTCAAGAAAGATGCTAGAAGCCAGGCGCACCGCTGGCGGCGCTCCTCCTCCAGGTGCTGCTCGCGCGTCCGGCCGTGGCTGTACAGGCGGTTGAAGACGCCGCCCCGCGTGACGCGCGTCTGACCCACCAGGCCATCGCTGTTGCCCCACAGCCGCTCTGCAAGATGCACACCACATCCATGTCGCCATGACCGGAACCAAAGGTGTTGAACACATAATGGCTTGCATGTCCTGCAGGCACAGCTCTGTCTGAGCTTTGCCACCCAAAAGCTAGCTCGAGTGGCTCGTCAGGGACTCAAAGAACAGGAACTCAAAGAACAGCATAGCGCACCTTCCTCAGCCTGCGCCATATCTGCCGTGTGCTCCACAGGCCCCTCCGCGTCTCCGCCATGGGGAAGCTCCTGGCCGCCACCGCCACGAGCAGGCTGCTTGGTGGGCGATGGCGGCGCCATGTACGTCCGCCCCTCTGCCGGCCGCGCGGCCGCCTCCGGCAGTGGCGCGTGCGGCACGTAGCCGGCGCACTCGCTGCCGAAGGTGCTGCTGCCGCCCATGTCGCCCATCTCTGCGTCCGCGCCGGCGCCGCCGCCATTGCTGCCGAAGTCCAGGCTGTCGCAGCGGCTGAGCGGCTCTGGCTGCTGATCACCCGCCGCAGCGGCATCGCCATGCTCCGCCGCTTCGCCGATGTCGGAGGCGGGTGGTGTGGCGCCAGGCGACAGCATCGCCCGCGCCAGGTTATCCGCGATGTGCGCCGCCAGCGGCCCCACCACCTCGTCCGGCAGGCCGTGTTTGGCGCAGAAGGCCGACGCCGCGAACTGCAGAATGGCATGTCCGCCTTTAGCATTATGCTTACATGCACCGCACAGTTGTCAAGGTGACAGATCGATGCACCCAGAAGGATGTACAGCAGTGTTCAGAAAGTGCTTCGGGAAGGTCACACGATTAGCAAAAGACGAGGTATGAGGCGTGCCTCGGGGCTGTCGCCCTGGTACAGCTCGATCTGGTCGGACTGGTTCTCGCCGATATCCACGGTGGTCACCAGGATGGGCGGCGCCAAGCCCCGTTCTGCAGACAACGACAGGCGCGTGATGTTCTTTGGTCTCAACCGACTAACTGGGAGTCACTACAGATTCCGGATTATGCAGTCCTTGCAAGCTGTCCGTGAAGATGTGTCAGCGGCATGGCGCCCTGCAGGCTCGGTCATTGAGAACACATCAGCGTCGCCGTGCAACTGCGCCAAGAGCTGCCAGACAGAGGCGACAGACCTGCATCGTAGGCGCCAGCATGAAGCGCGTCCTCGGCGTCCATTCAGCCAAACGCTGACCCTGCAGCACGTCTGCAAGCAACGCATCTCAACAGTAGGCTCACTTGGCATCGTCCCTGGCCGGACCATTTTGGCAAGCAGCTCCACAGCTGATTGAAGAGATCACCAGCACAACGCAGTTCACGCTCATACGGCCGCGAGTCCAGCTGCCTCGACAGGCTGAGCGGTGGAGGCATCCTGCCGGAGAATTTGTGGGCCTCTGACTAGACTGAGCATGCTGCACTGGGGATCTCTCACTGGTCCCTGGCTGTCTACAGTGCATTGGCTATACAGCGCTTGCGCGTCCGCTGATGAACGTGCCAAAGTGGCACCTGCGTGTGTCGATGAGTTGACCGTTCGGGCGGCACTTCCGGTCAAACGGCCTGCCCCGACACTGCGTGCTGCAGGTGCCTGCTTGTGTGATCTTTGAACTGCCGACGTCCGCCGCGCTGCCGACGCCTGTCTCAAGGTGCTGTTAAGCGCGAGCTGCGCCGGAAGATTTTGAAGGCGGGAGGGTTCCCCGCTCCGACACCTGAGAGTCCGCCTTCAGCACGTGAGCATGTTGGTTCAGGTGCAGCGGGTCAGCGCGCTCATAAAGGAATTTCTTGATCCCCAGGAGTTATGCAACTGGTCGGACATACGCAGACAGATGCCCCCTGCGCGCTCGCAAGATGAGCATCAGCTTCGAAGCAGGGATTTGACAGCAGGACGCGCCCTGCTGTCAAAGCCAGCACTAGCCCTCCGTGGGCCGTTCTGCCTGCTGTCAATTTCAATTGCGTTGAAACAACTAGCACCGCCCCCACCATGCAGCTGCTTACGACAGTCCTGGTGTTGGCGAGCTTGCATGCTGCCGCAGCGGCTGAATTATGGCCGCAGCCACACCACCAGGTGCGCCTTTGAGGCGCCACAGAAGCAACGCGAAGAGCTTCATGCATGATGACAGGACCTCCCCAGGCGCTGGGCTACATGCGATCGCCTTCGTTAATGTCGACCCTATTTTGGAGGTGCAGATGCCGAGCCGGCGAGTGCTCTACCTCCAGCCGGATAAGTTTGACTTCCACGTGACTGGGCGGGGTAGCGATCTCTTGAAAGATGCGCTGGACAGGTGCATGCATATGTGATTATCGACAATGATGATCAGTATCAGCTTGGTGTGTGCGGCTATGAAAAGTCGCATGACGGTTAGAAACGTCGCTCAACTGGCTGATGATCAGGAATTCGCACGTGCATGCTTCCTGCTGCGTGCCGGTGGACAGGCCCCGTGCAGCCTGCGACAGAGCGCCGATGGCTGGGGCCCCATGCTGGCATGCCTAGCACCGCTGACGCTCTGTTCCTCACAATGCATGCAGGTACAGCACGAGCCTGCGGGGGACGCCGGTGTATGCGCTGGATGCGGAGGTGATGCTGCAGCGCCTGGACATGCTGGCGGGGCGGGTGCACAACCTCAGCGTCTATGTCAAGTACTCGGACCAGTCGCTCAACCTGGGCACCGACGAGGCGTACGAGCTGCATGTGAGGCCTCTGGCTTGTGTCTTACACGAGCTTTCAGCTTCGAATGCCTTTTAAGTTATCCAGGCGACCGGACCTATGAGTCGCATGAATGCTTCGCCTGGATCCAGCGCATGACATTCTGCTTCATGCATGTATCCCATTACAGTCAATTGGTTCTGTGTACACCAAGTGCTCTCAATCCCAACTGTGCAGGTGGACACGCCGGAGGCGAAGCTAGTGGCGGACACTGTGCTTGGCGCGCTAAGGGGCCTGGAAACCTTTTCCCAGCTGGTGGACCGCGTGGACCTGCCGCCCGACCTGCTGCTGGGTGACGCTGCCGCGGCAGCGCTGGCGGACACGGCGGGCGGCGCCCCCAGCTGGCAGGTGCATTCGTTGGCCAGCAGCACTGCTAGCTGACAGCAGCGGGCGGTTTCAGGCACGGAGAGAGCTGCCGTTGTGTCAGTGCTGCTGGGGACAGCAATCGTTCTGAACATATCCTAGCAGTCGGACACCTTCTGTGCTGCGCTGTACAGGGCGGCTGCGCGGCAGCGCTGCTGAGCCTCTTCAGCAGTGCAGCAGACGCGCTGCTGCAGCGGCACAAGAAGCACGGCAAGCACGGCCACGGCAACCACCGCCGCGGCAAGCACCACACACATAGGCATGGTCATAAGAAGAAGCACCACCACCACGGCGGCGGCGGCGCCCGCAGCCTGTGGATCATCAACGCCACCGTCGTGAAGGACGCGCCGCGCTTCCTGCATCGCGGCCTGCTCATCGACACCGCACGCCACTACCTGCCCATCTCCGTCATCAAGGTGCGGGTTGCGGCAGAGCGGCCTGCTGCCGCGTCTGGGCGCATGCGCCGTTCGAGATCCTGCCTGGACCACCCGCCCGATCCTGCTCGCAGTCAGTGAAGTTCTGGTGAACCTGGAAACACAGCAACGCGATCACCTTATGTGCTGGTGTAGGCGCATCTGGACGCAATGTCCTGGGTCAAGCTCAATGTGCTGCACTGGCACCTTGTGGATGACCAGGTGGGTTTGCGAATTTGTTTCCCTTCAAGTCATGGTCGCAACAGAGTGATGTTCTGTGCTCTTCAGGCGGCTGCTGCAATCCCTGCCACCGGATGTTGCATTTCTGGAGGAGATGCTGAAGGGTCCTTCGACGCGAGTCGCCGCACCACACCATGGACCCGCCTCCCTTGCGCTTTTGCAAGCCGTCTGCATTCTGCATGGGGTGCCATTGTGCCTTTCCATTCCGCAGTCCTTCCCCTACGTGAGCGCCAAGCTGCCGGGGCTGTCGCGGGAGGGCGCCTTCGCCCCCGGCGCCGTCTACACACCTGAAGACGTGCGGGAGGTGGTGGCATACGCCCGCGCGCGTGGCATCCGCGTAATCCCCGAGCTCGACACGCCAGGCAAAGTCACTGCTGCGACTGCTGTGACGGAATGAAGCATCCCCATTCCTGTCAGCTGGTTGATGAAAAGCAGGTTCGTCAAAAGCGATTCTGCGCGTTGTTGTCAGGCCTGCTATCCGCGTTGCCAAGGCGCCCGCTCTTCTGCCTACTTCGACCGTTCCACCGCATCAGAGAGCACGTTCGAAACGAATCAAGATGACTCTATTCAGAGAGCACAAACACCCTACAACCCTAAATCCTACAAACATCGCGCGCAGGGCACACGCTGTCGTGGGGACGCAGCGACCCGCAGCTGCTGGCCCAGTGCTACGACGAGCACGGCCCCACCGGCACCCCAGGGCCACTGGATCCGACCCGCAAGCACACATACACAGTGGTGAGACGGCCTTTGCGCTCATGGACAGCGGAGACAGTGGATTCTATATTGCCCTTAAGCGTGCATCGAGTGTGCATCAAGTGCTTCCGTGCATCTGGAAATTGTGGGCACATCAGAAGGCGGCGGCGCCGCCGCCGATTGTGCCGCCGTGCCGGAGATGATGACTGCTCCGGCATCCAGGACAGAGAGAGAGATTACACTGTTCCAGCCTCACTCAGGCTGATTAGCGTTCATAGAGGTCAAAGTTGAGCATCTCATCGGCATCGGACATCGCGAAGCCTGCGCAGCACAGCTGGTCTGTGTTGGAGGAGGGGCATCCCTTGGTCCGATTTGGAGCATGGGCGCGGTCAAACGGCACCGAGCAGAGCTGCAAGACTGGCGCCGCCAGCGACCCTGCGCCCATGTTTGTAGGGTTTAGGTTTAGGGTTTAAGGGTCAGGGTTTAAGGGTCGACTGGCTCCCTCGGCCGGCGTTGGACAGCCTTGGAGCAGCACAGGCCTGTGCGGGCATCCATGCCCGTCTGCATCCTGCATCCGGCAGGTGTGGAAGCTGCTGCGGGAGCTGGCGGCGCGGTTTCCGGACTCCTACCTGCACCTGGGCGGCGATGAGGTGCCGCTCGGCTGCTGGCAGGTGCGCGGCTGCAGCACTGTGGTGGAGTGTCACGGTATTCGTCCTTGCAGCATGGCCGCACAATGTCATGAAGGCAGGCCCCTGCAGCCTGCCTTCTTGCCTTTTTTGCCTTTTTTGCCTTTTTGCCTTTTTGCCCTGCAGCCGGACCTGCCTACGCTGCAGCCCGGCACGTGCATGGCCGTGAATCTGCTATGGGCCGCCTAGCGACCAGCCTGTTCACCCGCTGCCACTTGCAGATCGGCATCGGATCATGCACTGGCCCATTGTTCTGTTGTACCTGCAGCACAACCCGCGCATACAGGACTGGATGAGGGCGCAGAACATCAGCGATGTGCGTGCACTGGAGCAGCACTACGTGCGCCGCCTGCTGCAGCTGGCAGCCGCCGCAAGTGCGTCACCTCCGGCTTGGCTTGTCCTCATGTTCGGAATGCCTGCGGCAGGATTCATGAGCCATGCTGCTTGCCGCCTTTGTGCAGCTGCGCCAGTTGCGCAAGAGCTGGTGCTGCCCTTACTAGGACAGGGTATGGATCCACAGGGCGTTGTAGCTGTCAACGAGCCTGTTGCGCATCTCTGCAATGCATTGCGCACCATGACTGCTGCAGGGGGCAAGTCCAGCTCCGTCATTGTGTGTAAAGGCACGCATCAGTTCTGAGAAGACCGCTTTCAGAACTGCTTTGGACGCCCTTCTCACTGTTTGCCGCGCGCAGACAGGTCGTACATCGTGTGGCAGGAGGTTTTAGACAACGGCGCTGTTGTCGCCAACGACACCCTCGTGCACGTGTGGAAGTGGTGGTGGCCCACCGACGTGGGCGACGGCGGCGGCTGCCGCGCCAGCGGCGACAGCCGCGCGGCGGCGGCTGGGCGCCGGCAGTGCAATCTGTCGACAGGATGCAGGTGTGCCGCGCAGGGCCGCATCACCACATTGGCCCGCTCGATCCGGCAGCCTTGCGTGATCCATCAGGCTTGCAGCGCAAACACAAGACTCATGCAGGCTGGCAAATACGGCAGCGCCCTGCATCATGGTTGATACGACACACGACCGCGTCTCGCAGCTTGCATGCTGACTAAGGGAATCGTTCATCGTACAGGTGGGTTGGCGGCACGCATCTGGTGCACGAAAAGCCGCAGGGCTTTATCCCAGAGCTGGAGCGCGTTACCAAACAGGTGTGCTTTTGACATTTGCGTCAAGCACACCTTTGCGGCGAATGAGTTTGACCGAGCCACAAGATCGTCGCTGGTGGGGGTGCATCCTTCAAACAGAAACCTGCTGTGGCTGCGGCAGCAACAGCCGCAGCTGTGAGCCGGGTCCGAGTTCATGGCTGAAATCCGGAGGCGAAAGTCCGTACCACAAAATGGCTCATGGTGGGGCCGGTGCCGCTGTGCAAGGGCTTCCGCACGCTGCTGTCGTCGCCGTGGTACCTGAACCTGGGCGCCTACAGCGAGGAGAACTGGCTGCGCTACCACGCGGTGGAGCCCCTCGCCTTCGAGGTGAGGTCAGCAACTGAGATTTGACGCTTGACACATAGCCAACCGTGCTGGGCGCGGTGTACTCACTTCCGATCCAATAAGTTGAAACCCTCTGTGGATGCGTGAACTTGGGTATATCAGGGCTGTGGCTGCGCTGCGGAGCAGCCTCCTCGCGTCGTCAGACTCGCGAGAGTGTTTGCGGTTCCTGCGGCTCCAGCCACATCAGCCGGCGTCCAGTTTCCTGCTCGCTCAGACTGCTGTCCCAACCTCGTGCAGGGCTCGGACGCGCAGAAGGCGCTGGTGGTGGGCGGCGAGGCGGCGATGTGGGGCGAGTTCACAGACGCGGCCAATGCGCTGTCCAAGACCTGGCCTGACGCCGCCGCGGTGGCGGAGCGCCTCTGGTCGCCGCCCGCCGCCGGACATCCCCAACAGTGCGTCTCTGCATCATGTATCTGTAGCTTAGGGTTTAGGGTTTAGCGGTAGCATGTCCCGGCGAGAGATGCGGCGTCACGACGCTGGCACGCTATGCACGAGCTTGCATTTACAGTGATATGCACGTTCGAGCCGCACGACATCCTGGACGGCCTACTTCACGACTCAAGTGCGTCATTGTGTGGTGTGCAGGGAGGAGGCAGCGGCAAGAAGGCGACTTGCGGAGCACCGCTGTCGGATGCTCGCACGCGGCGGCGTGGCATCACCGATTGGGCCAGGTTTTTGCCCAGCAGACGTCAGTGCATCCGTTTCGCTGGAGCAACAAGGCCTGCAGCCAGAGAGTGTTGCCAGCGCATGATGCGGTCGCCAGCACGAAATAGTCCATGCAGTTGGAGAACGAGTTCGGCACACCACAGCCTAGGTGCTCAGTGCAGGGCAGCTGACATGAAAGCCAGTGACAAAGGCGTTCTATCTTAGGTATCGCGGCTGCCAACCTCTAGCTCATCTGACATCGACAAAGAGATACCGGTAGTTCACAACTGACGTTACTCTACATACTCAAAACGATCTTACTGACACGCATCTCAGACAGCTATATGAACAATTGGACCCCAATCCAAAGACCAGCTATGCGAGCTTGAAGTGCTCCAGTGCCTCGACGATGCCTCCCGTGGCCCGCTTTGTTGCCTGCGCCACGCGACAAAGGATCGTTTCCAGAAACCCATCTGGGATCCACTGTGTCACGATTGCATTGGAAAGCTACACAGAAGCAACAGCGACGCGCCGTGACTTGAAGGCATCAGGTCACGCACAGGCAGCACAGCCACAGCGTGGGGGGTTGCGCAGCCGGCGCGGAAACCCTAAACCCTAAACCCTAACCCACCTGGAAGATGCTGGGCGACGCGTTCTGCTCGCAGTACTTGCGCAGCTCGGGGTGCGCATTGGACACCATGCAGCCGCGCACACCCGGCACCGCAAACAGCTCGATGTCGTTGCCGCTGTCGCCGCACACCATCACGCCTTCCGTCGGCAGCCCCGCGCCCTTCTCGATCTGCGGCGCGGTGGCGGCACAGCTTGGGGCAGGGTGCCGCTAGAGCGAATGGGCGGGGCATAATCAAAAGCGACTGTCGACAGATTCTGCAGCACTGTCTCCAACCTGGGCAGCAGGAGGCTGAGAAATCCGATGAACTGCCCGGCACGTTTATCAAACCGAGGAGACCCTCAGCAACCATTCAGGAAAGCACCGCGCAGCGAGCGCACCTGGCCGAGCAGGAACTGGAGGCCGGCGCCCTTGGAGGCCTTGCTGGCCAGGATGTCGACGTCGGCGCCGCCGCTGTAGATGACCTTGGCCTCGATGCCCCTGCCCTCCAGCCCCTCGTTCAGCGCCGCAATCACCTGCGATCGCCGCCAGGAAGGCTGTCACCTGTGGCTGACCGGAGCTCGTATGCAGCAGCGGCATGATGCAGATTGAGGTTTGCGCTGCAAACCCAACGCGTATGAGACCATGGGCCAGAAGCTCAGGCAGCAGTGCTGTGTGCGTGTCGAGCACCTGCTCTGCCTCGTCGCCCTTTGCCGAGAGGTGGTAGCTCAGCTTGTGCGGCCGCTGCTCCGACGCATCCTGCAGGCCATCAACTTCGGTCAACACCATGTTGTAGATGTGTCAGCTGTCGAAATCCACGCTTGCTGCAGAAGGGTGTGACAACGCAGCAAAGCCTCGATCAAAGGCAGGAGCGGTTTGCAAAAACGCAATCGTGCGTTTGACGTGTTCCTGGCATCGGTGTTGAAGCCTGCGGTGTTTGCACTTTTCCCGTGCATTTCCTTGCTGTTCAGTTCGAAATGACGCTGAGAACAGCGTTGGGACCCTGCCTCCAGGTGGCCGAGCCCGCAAGCGCTGTGCCACGCACCTACGGCGCCGGTGCGAAGGTGCCAGCGACTGCCGTCTCGGAGCTCGCTGTTCAGTTCCGCAGTCCCACCCACACGGCGCTGAAAACAGCGCTTGGCTATGCTCTGCCCAACTGGAAACCCGGAACTGTAAGCCCCGCAAGCCGTGCCACGCATCTGCGGCGCGCCAGCTGCGAGATGCCGGCGGCGACGTCCGTCTCGCGTTTAACGTTCAGTCCCACTGCACCGCACCTGCGGCGCCAGCTGCGAGATGCCGGCGGCAACGTCGAGCGCGCCCTTTCGGTCCCAGCCCTGGTCCAGCTCCGCGGCCCACTCCCTGTCGGCCTCGCCCGCCGACTCGAAAAAGATTTCCGTGCCCACGGAGCATACCAGCACGTCCGGCACCAGCATCGGCGCCTCTTTCTGCATGCATTGTCGGACTCACTCAGCTTTGGCGGTTGCGCGAAAATCCGCATGTCCGAGTGGGGTGCAGCGCATCCGCACTGCAGCCCATTGCGCCGAGGGTGGATGTGAGTCTCCACAGATGTGCACAAGCAAGAAGTAAGGAAACATGACCCGTGTCAGCTGAACACTTGGTGCCGCAGCGCCTACTGGCCTCTGCGAATCATGCTTGCTGCGTGGGCCCATAGCTTGAAGCGCATCTGGCGCCTCGAGAGGACCCACCCGCAGCTCCTCATACAGCGCGTGCGAGCGGCCGGTGGAGAACACCAGCAGACTGTCGGACGCGAAGTTGTCCTTCCACAGCTGCCCGAATTTGTTCAGCGCCGCATGCTCTTTGTCATCGTGATCCACCTGCGACGCAAAGAGCAGAGCTCCCTTGGCACATGTGCTCGAGAGAGCTCGAGATGCACTCGGTCCTGTGACCGTTACTGTATTCCCAGCGCTGCCGCGATCGAGCACAGGGCCAGATCAGGCGCTACCGATCCCCTTTTATTCTGATCGTCGGGTGCTGCTCACCATAGTCCAGTCCAGGTCACTGACTAGGATGAAGCGGTGCTTCTTCTGCAGGATCTCTGCCGCCATGGTGGTGCTTTGCAGAAACGACCTGAACAAGCTGAGTCCACCCCACGATCTAGGGAACTGATGTGCACCCAGCTGCGTGGCTGTGCAGCACCGGCCAAGCAGGTTTCGCAGAACCGGGTTGATCGTGGGATTGCGTCGTGATATTGCTGTGTTTGCAAATCTCAGAATGGACTGTAAATGGGATGGTCGGCCGAGTTGTTGAGTGCCAGCATGAAGCCCGACCAGTGAAGTCATCCTCATTGAGCGCCGATGCTCCTCCTGGCACTGACGAGCCCAACGATGTGCGGACGTGCAGTCAGGGCATCACATGTTGTCGCCGCCGCCGCCGCCGCAGTGCAGAAGCGGCAGTGCCCTGAGTAGGGGGCTAGGGTACATGCATGCGCCACAGAGTGCAGGCCTGTGTTTTGCGAGCGTCACAAATCCCCACTGGCATGCTGCAATGCCAGAAATTATCGACAATCATCTGCAATAACGCTCAAGACAAAGACTGAAGTCGCCACGACATCCGCTCACGACACCGCACAAAACACGCACAGCTGCCCCGATCCCGCCTCGATCACAACACATGAAGGCACGAGTTGGTAGGGTTCCACGTTCCTAGTCGAGATACACTGTCGAGTCCGAGTTGTCCGCCTCGACGATATCCATCAACGTCTCGGCGATGTCCTGCGCCACCGGCCGCTCCTGCGCACAGCGGTAAGACGGCATAATTCACGGTGTATTTTCAAGACTGGACAGCTGCTGTGGGTCCTCGCGGGGCCCTGTTAAAGAATAACCAGCTCAAGAAGGCACCTGCTGGATCAGAAGGCTGCACCCAATGCAATGCACCCCCACATCCACAACTTGCAATTTCTCAAACCAAGGAGGACTTGCAAACCAGACGGCAGGTGCGCACCGAGGAATGGGACAGCAGCCGCTGGTAGGCGGTGTCAGCAATGCGCTGCATGCGGTCCGGGTCGCCCAGAAGTTCCTTCACCACCGCCTCCAGGTCCGAGTAATCCGACTTCACCTGCGCAAAGCCTGGGAATGGTCGGGAGCGGTGGACGCGAGCAACACAGCACAGCACAAAGTCCAGCTTGCAGGTGCTGGGCGCAATTGGATTGTCCATTTGCGCAGGAGACTGACCAATGGTTACTGCCGTGCGGTGCGTGCAGCATGCCTCCCTATGGTGCCTGTAGCTGCCGGCGTGCAGCACATTCTGCGCCGTCCGTGGGTTCAAGAGGGATGGGACGGAAGGGATGAGCTGCACCTCCACGCAGGTCACGCCGACTTCGTAGATGTTGGGGTAGCTCTTCAGCATGCTGGCCAGCGGCTTGATCAGCACTGCGCGGCTGATGACCGCCTCATAGTCCTTGCCGCTCGCCTCCGCCTTGCTGCATTCGAAAAGAAGGCCGGAGGGTTTAGTGTCAAGAGTCCCAATGCCACAATAGGTCCTATGCTTCGGAAGCAATGCAGGATGTGCATGGCAGTGCTGTCACGAGAGCAGCGGACGGCGAAGTCAGACAAAGCTGTCAGCACCCAGCTTTCAGCACCCAGCATGCAGCTCCAACAAGGGGCGCACCCCAGAGGACTGACGAACAGCTTGGCGTCGCGCAGCCCCTCGGCGAAGGTCTCGTAGTCTACTGGCTCAGAGAGCACTACCCGCACCTCGGGGGCGTCCCGCTCCAGCTTCGACACGCTGTCTGCAGGGTGCAGGGAGGCGCGGCATCATGAAACACGACACCCTAAACCCTAACAGGAAACAGACTGGGACAGAGGCTCAAGGTTAGCTTGCGCTGTCAACAGCACATAGGTCAGAACGAACAAGAGGCAGCTGGGTTTCGAGTTTGCGGTTGGTCTGCGCGACTTTGCAGTTGTGCACCGCCGCCTGCGCGGAGACGAAAAGACGCACCGAACAGCTGCTGCCGGTGGAGCTTGAAGAGCTCGTCCGGCAACTCCTCGCCCCCCTTCCATGCCTTGGGCGGCGTCAACCGCCTGTGCACGCGGACGACGAGGGAGCATTCATATCAAGCAAGCACACTCTGCAGAAGACTCGACCTGCAGTCTACGTTTGCTGTGTCATGTGCAGCCTGAACCGACTTCCAATTGTGATTATATCTAATATTTCTTTTCCAAAATTGAGTCAAACCGTGCCACGCCACAGCCGCCAGTGCCGGAAGATGGTGCGCTTTCCAGCCTCGAGGACTGGCGGGATGCGGACGTTGTGCTTCAACTAATTTAAGCAAGCACTCACCCGTAGAAGGCCAGGTCCACAGAGCGCTCGTGCAGCGGCCGCAGGAAGGGCGGAAAGTCGCCGGCGCCGCCCTGCAGCGCCTTCATCATCCACTCAACAAACTCCGGCCGCCCCTTGCAGGTGATGGGGAACCGCCACCTGCGCGCCAGGGGTGTCCTCTGTCATTGCAGCGGGGCCAAGCAGGGTGACACCCCGCTGTTGGGCATGCATCAGGCAGGCTGCATCGTGCTGCATGCAGAAAGGCGCATGTGCTCCCCTGCTGTAGCCCACACCGGCCCCAGCTTCCAAGTCTGGTTGCCACAGCAGGACACAGCTGCCTTTGTCACGAAAGACCAAGACACCATGAGGCACGCCAGCCGCGGGCGGGGAAATCTGAGGGAGATTCTAAGGGCGTGCCGCCAGAGCAGGTTAGGGTTCTTTTGCTTCGACAGCGCAGGCCAACTCGTCAGGCGCACCGGCGGCTTTACAGGGCGGCCCTCAGGAAAATCGCACCGCCAGAGCATGGGCACGATGGTGTACACCTTGGACAGCATCTTCTGGGAGAAGGGCGCCTCCTCTGACAGCGGTTCCATGGAGTAATCCTCCGCCGGCTTGCCTTGCTTGTGCATCAGATCCAGCAGTTCGAAGTGCACCATGTCCTTCACCCTGTTGCACATTGAAGAGCAAGTGCTGTGCACTGGAGGAAGGTTCGGTTATCGCCAGATGCCACTGCCCCCATGCTCGAGGCCTGGCAATGTGAGCATGCCGCAGAAGTGCCGGAACTGACAACAGAGAGCACAAAGAAGAACGAATGCACAGAGAGGTGGCCACGCACCGTCGGGCGTTGTTGCGGGTGAGCGGCACCAGCGATGTGTGCTGCAGGTACCCGAGCAGCCGGTCCTGCTTCAGGATGCTGGACGCGCACCTGCACAGGCAAGGGTTTAGGGTTTAGGGTTTAGAGTTCAAGCGGGACCTGCACGGTGTCAGCAGACACACTGTGCAGAGAATGGCGAGCCCTTTGACTTGGGCCATCACCTGGAAACTCCCAACCTGCTCACAGAGTATGGGACTGATGCACTGGGGCAGCAGGACTCACACGCCGGTGGCGCAGGTGCGCATGCTGGCGGCGGCGTCATGCTGCAGCACGATGACCTTCTTGCCCTCGATTTTGGACCCCAGGTACACCAGCGCCAGCTCGTCAATGATCAGCACCTCCGCGCCGTTGATCTTGGCCTGCCACTCGCCCTTCGCCTCCTCTGTGCTGCCGTCCCAGATTGGCGCCACCTGCCGATCAGCGTAAGGAACAAAGCCTGTCGTCAAATTTGACAGGGTTTAGGGTTTAGGGTTTATGGTTTAGGGTTTCCAGGAAGCATGGCGGTCCTCCAGCACCTAGCTGCCGGATGCGGGCGGCCACGAGAGGTCTTTTGTGTTTCTCAACAGCATGCTGTGCGCCGTCTGACGCAGCCCATGCGAGCAATGCTTGGAGCGGCGCAGGAACGCACCGAGTACTTGCGGGCCCCATACTGAGCGATGTATGGCGCGATGCGCGTGAACGCCGGCATGTAGCTGTTGCTGGTCTGGCCCTCCGTCGCCTCTGCATGGCCATCACACCAGCTACTCAACATGCAGCTGCCAGAGCCATTGTCACTGCATCAACGCAGCATCTCGTATCTGCAATGAATGCTTGAGCACACCCTGGTTGTGCGTGGTGGTGCATCAGCCCGGTGCTGCATGATGCAGGCAGCAGAAACACCGATGTCGCATGGCGGCACTCTGGCTGGCTGCATGGAGCGAACAACGCCAATACAACTGAAAGCCTCGCACCGCGGCAATCGGGGGTCTGCGCCCCCTCCAGGCCGCCATACATGCAGGCGTTGGCCAGCGGGTCGTCCAGCAGCTGGCACTTGTGCGCGGGCACCACCACGAACTTGACGTCTGTCTTACGCTTGCGCGCCGGCCGCTGTTTCGCCTCCGGCTGCAGCATCGCCCGACATGCGACATCAGGAGTCAGCACCACGGCGGCAGGGGCATCATCGCCAGCGTTGACAGGGGGCTCAGCCTGACATTCAGCATGCGACCTTGCAACAGCTGCTGGCGCCGGCAGCCGCAGTACACCTCAGCCTGTCGAGAGCACCATCTGCACAGCCTGTGGACCCGCACAGCTTGTGGAATGTGTGCAAGGCGAGGCTGGGATGCATTCGAAAAGCGAGGTGGGCACCTTGAAAGACATCATGGTGGCTTTTGTGCGCTCCTCGTGGTCCGTCGGCAAGGCCGCCGGCTGGTCGCCGCCGCTGCCGCTGCCGGCGCTGTCACCGCCGCTGTTGTCGCCGCCACTGCCGCCGCTGCCATCCATGCCGTCCCTGCCTGACCCGTCGCCGACAGACTTACCGCCATCAGTCTGGCCACTGCCATTCGTGCCGTGCTCGTCGCTGCCCGCTGCATTGCTGCCGTTGGAGCCGCTGCCGTCGGAGCTGCCGCTGTCCCCGTTGTCGCCACCATCGCCCTTTGCCACCCTGTCGGCGCCATCGGCGGCCAGCGCGTCAAAGCCGCCCTGTGACAGGTGCTTCTCGGAGGGCTTGTCAGCTGCGCCGTCCTGTTTGGGCCGTTTGGCGGACGCCTTCCTTTTGGCCGGCGCCGGCAACGCTGTATCCTCTTCTGTAAACTCCTCAGCGACGGGCACACCCTGCTTGCCCTGCTTGCCCGCCGCCGGCGCATCCTGCTGTTCTTGCTGCTGCTGCTGCTGCTGCTGCTGCTCAGAATTTTGAGCCTCCGCCTGCGCGTCTGCCACGGCCGGCTCCTGCTGTTTGCCAGCCTCCTGCTGATCTGCGGGTGCTTGCTCTGACTGCGAGCCTGGGCTGTCACCCTCACCGTCCGGCTGGTCGTCTGCTGCCTGTTGCGCATTGGCGTCGCTGCCAGGAGTGCCAGCGCCCTTTGTTTTCTGCGTCGTTGTCCCCAGCTTCTCCCCGGCCGCCACTGCCGCCTTGCTCTTTTTCGAGCCCTCTGTGCGCTGCACCTTGGCTGCCGCTTGTTTCAGCCGAGCCTGCGCGCAGATTGCATACATCAGACCTACTGCCTCTGCATGCATGCACGCATGAGCGAGCTAGTCAACGGTTGGATGACGGTCAAAAATTGGTAGCGAAGCATGCTCATTTGTGCCTACTCGATGGTGCAGGACCCAGCAGTGGAAGCCATGCAATCAGGCCTCCCTTTCCCTCCCTTCTCCCTTTCCCTCCCTTCTCTCCCTTCCCCATTCACTCGTAGGGCTTCTGTTGCGTCCAAGTTTGAGCGCCGCAGCACACCTCAGCTTTGGCGGCGGTGTCAGCCTTGATCTTGGCCGCATCACCCTCCGGGTCGAAGGCGGGGTCCGTGTCTGGTGGCTCCACGGTCTTGTTGAAAACCTTGACCGTGCGGTCAAAGCGCAGCGCCCGTGCGGACGAGGTGCCCAGCCCCCATCGCGACGTCCGCGCCCGCACCTGCGGACGTGTGAATGGAGGTGGGACCTTGCGCCGAATGCAAGCGCCTTTGGCAACGGTCTGGCGCTTGATGACACAGTCTTTGTATTGCAAGGTATGGAGATGATGGAGGAAATGACGGCATTTGGGAAAGGCGTGAACCCACCAGCAAGACGACGATGATGGCCACGGGGATGACCATCCACCAGCAGACGGCGCGTGCGTCGCAGAAGCGGAACAGGCCCCCGGCCGCCGGCCTATCGTCAGTCTTTTTCCTGTCCTGCCGCATGCCGGAACTCGGCCGGTCCGCTCACCACGCCGACGTGGCTTCGGCCGTGAGTGATGCAGCCAAGGACCAGGTGGTGACAGCTGATGGTGCTGCTGCCAGCCTTCCCCGGCCGCAGCTGCTCGCCAGAGTGAGCGACTGCCACCGTTGAGGCGCTGTCGGCCTGAGAGCCGCGCCGGGCGGCGTGCTGTAGGTATCGGTTTACACAGCCTCCGCTGCATCAGCAGAGCACTGATCGGAGCCTTAGGCGACACAACGACCAGCGGAATGCTGCACCGAGCTCACGATCCTACATCACAGCATGAGCTGCAAGCAGTTGGTTGAGGCACATTTGAAACTTCGAACAACCCCAGTCGAGGCTACGCTCTGATTGCCTCAGATGTGATCCAGACCGATGTACTGTTACAGAGTTCGCAGCGCCCAGAGCGCAATAGGCCTCACCTGTAAAAGGACCCCACTATCTGCGGGTGGGTGATGCCCGACCTGATCGGCCACCTGCAGCGCGTTGCCGTCGACCCTGCACGCTACTTGGTGCTCTAGGGCGACGGCTGACAGCCGCAACTGGATTGCGGAATGGCAGGAACGGAATCTGGATGCCGGTTTAGTGCACGCGAAATACTTGCACTGCATGCGAACTCGAGTCCATGTTTCCAGCACCCATTCGCACTTCTCACTTTCGCTGCGCAGACGAGGACGAGTTGCACGGTAGTATCGGCCTTCGTTCTCTGCGCTGACCCAGCCCACAGCTGACTTTGGTTGTTGCACGCTTCTTCAACTTTGATGTTCAATCCCAAGAATCCGCTGTCAGCTGCAGCCATATTCCTTGCCGGTATCGCTGCTATCACGTACACGACTTTGGACATCCAGCGCACCCTCAGGACAAATGAAGAGCCAATGACGCCACAGCAGTTGGACGCGCTGCGCCACCAAATCGGCCACCACGAAGGCAAAGCAACAGGTCGCTGCACCGAAAAACAACCATCTTGACTGCCAAATATTCATGTCGTAAACCACATTTGAATTGCGTGCCTGCGCTGAAGCGTTGGCTGGCGGTGCGCAGACCAAGTCCTGCGTCACCTGAGCGGCGAAAGCCGCTGAGCGCGCTTCAACACCGCTGCAGTTGCGGTGCCGAGCTACGGGACATCCGAATACACCAGTCGCTTGCATAACGCTCGCGACCAGGCGTGCAGCCGCTGGCGAATGACCTGACGGCATGGCGCCGGCCATCCTTCACGGCAGGCTGAGCATGCAGGTGCATCACCGGCACAGCCTCGTACAGGTGAGAATCCCAACAGCAAATCGGCTACGCAGAATGTAGAGCGTGCAATTACTGGCGGTCCTCTGTGGCCAGGGTCTATAGACTTTTGCCTGAAGCACGTGCTCTACGAGCCACCTGCTTTTTCTCCGTTGCGCAGACACCTCGTCAGCGAATTCGCAGCAGGCGAAGCCGCTGGCCGTGCTGCGCCGCAGCGCGAGACGCTCCGGAGGAGACGGACCCGTTTGTCGTGCTTGGCGTGCCGCGTTCCGCCAGCCGGGCGGAGATGCGTGCAGCGTACTACGCGCGCCTCCAGGATATCCACCCTGACGTGTCGGGCCGGGACTCTACCGCTGAGGCGGTCCAGCTGAACCTGGCATACAGCCAGCTGCTCGGGGTGAGCAACTGCTGCTTTTACCACCTTTACCTCATGCATCGGACTTGATGTCCACATGTGCGAAACAATCACTCCAGAAATCACTCCAAAATCATTCCAAAAATCACTCCAACAAACATCGTGCTCCTGACTGACTGAGGCGAGTCCAGTTAACACAAGACACATGCGAAAAATTCGCAATGCTTTGAAAAGGTGTCATAATCAGGCCTCATGTCCGGTGTTGGCCTCGGGGCTCTGATTGTCTTCGCACCTCGCTGCGGCAGGGCCTCCGCTCGCGATCGTACGATGCGGAGGAGAAGGAGAACGAGCGACCCAGCGTCTTTGACGCGCCGGAGGCGGAGCCGACCTGCATCTTCGTCAACCCCTTTGCCTGCGGCATTAGCCCGCTGGACTGGCGGGATCTGCAGGTACGCGTTCTCGAGAGTGGCCGCTCAAGAACTATACCAGTAACCCCTCAGCCCTGCGCTGCAACGTCTTCGGCAGCTGGAAAGCCTGCAGTGTGTTTGAGGGCGTGTTCACACATGCGACTGCCTCTTAGCGCAAGAGAGCGCTGAGTCAGATTCGCGCAGGCTGTGCTCCGCTGTGCCTCCTGAATGCCTGCCGCCTGCTGGCGTGGTTCGCGCCTCAACGGCGATATTGTCGCATGCGTCCTGCACGTTCTGCAGCTCGACAGCGACCTCCTTGCCCGTCTCATTCCAGGATCTCGTGCGAGACGTGAAGGAGCCGGAGGCGGCGCTGCAGGCTGCCGGGTTGTACTTTTCCTACGACGCCGCAGTGTGCTGGGTGACGCCGCGGCAGCTGGCGGTGCTGACGGAGGAACTGGAGGCCATGGAGCAGAATCTGAGCTACGAGCTGACTGCCTACTACGTCCAGGACTGCCTGCTGCGTGCGCGCTTCGCGAACGACCGCGTAACCTACACACGCACCGAGCGCGGCGTGGAGGTGGACATCTGAGACTTGTAGATTCCAGCTTTGACGCGCGCGGGATTGACACGCTGGACCTTCATACCGAAAAATTCGTTGGTCCACTATGCGCTTTGTACGAAAGTAGGTAGCTAGCAGGTTGTGGAGACTACGACATAAGAAGAGAAAGGTTCTCGTTGTTGCAGCGGCGCTGTCGGCGGCAGCGGCATATTCTCGATTGGAGTGAGTGCCCAACGGCGATATAAAATGTATGGTATGTGGCTGCGACATTACTTGAAAGGACTGAGAGTGCGTTTGTGCAACTAGCGGCTTTTCTGCACGTTGTCCTTCCAAGGCTTTGTGCCTGTCATCAAATCCCCCTGCCTGAACGGATCAGGTGCAGCCCCTCTACTGCAAGCCATATCGCGTGGAAACTGCGTCATCAGTGCCTTCCGAGTTCTGTGCAGCCTCGTACCTGCCTTCTCCGGCATATGCGTAGCCTGTTGCGGCTCGCATCGGTTGACTTGCTCGACGTCCGAAACGAACTTGCCGGCCATGTCGCTTTGCAAACGCGCTGCTGCCGCAGCTGCACCGCGCAGTGCTCTCTTGACGCCCCGTAGAAAGCCATTCCGGGTGCATACTGCTCCGGGTGGTGTGGCGCAATCGCCGCGGCGGCACGGCCTTTGCAGGGCAGAACCTGATGACAGCGCCTCGCAGTCGTCGCAGGAGAGGTTCATCGACACGAGGAGTCTCGTTCGAGAGGTGTGATGACAATCTCCACATTTGGGGCGCCCGCTGCGTGCAGCCCGATATCTGCAGCATGCGTTAAGTTGTACACCAAGTAGATAGGCGAAGGAGAGAGACCCTTGCTAAACAACAAGCGGCTCTCTGGCACAGGCGATGAACAAGTCGCCTGACTTCGTTTTCGAGTACGATTCGGCAGACGACGATGAGCCTGCGGGCGCCGTCTCGCTGTTCGAACAGAGGATGGCCGTGCAGGCCAAGGCAGGTGCACCTTGTTGTCTTCTTGGACGACCCTGATGCCGCCACACTGGACGCTGCAGCCTGTGTATGCCATGGCGAAAACGAAAAGTTTAACGGTTCTCTCGTTTTCTCCCTGTCAGGCGCGATCGACCAGAGCGGCTCACGGGGCGACGCTCCCGCCGCCGCGGAGACTGTGGACTTGCTCAGCGCCTACAGCCCCGATCAAGGTGCGCCACCCTGCTGACAGGTTTGTGCGCGACACATTCATCGCCTCAGGCTTCACTAGCCACGTCGTGCACTTGTGCTGGCTGCGCATGCGGTCATGACCATCGAAATATGCAACGCCGGCCTTTTCCCGCATCGCCACAGGCTTCAGGGAGGTCAGTGTGGGAGAGCTTGCGGACCTGCGTTTGGACCCCGCAGATGGCACATACCTGCTGGATGTGCGGACGACGGACGAGTTTGGTGAGCCATGAAACTGCAGCAGACCCTGATCACACAGCCAGCTGTGCTGCTGGCAGAGGTTACCTTTGCAGGCTCATGCTTGCAGAGGCAGAGCCATGCAGAGACTGACGCGTTTCAGGATTCTGGTCGGCACCAGATGCGGCAACAGATTTGCATACAAGCTTCTGACTCGCGTCTGACTCGGCCAGCTCAATGTGCCGGCAGGGCATGGGCATGCTGAGGGCGCAGTCAATGTCCCGTTGGACCGACTCACCGAGGCCGTCACAGGCGGCCAGTTGCCGACCACGGACGCGCCCATCGCGGTCATCTGCCAGAGCGGCCGCCGCTCGGCGCAAGCAGCCGTCAAGCTGGCGCGCGTGCATGGCTTCGAGAACGTGGTGAACGTGAAAGGAGGTGAGAAGCGGTGCATCTGAATCCTGTGGCACATCAAGACGCTGAGTTGCTGGGCGCTACACACCCTGGTCGAGGCTTTGTGTCTCGCTGCAGTGTGGATGCCAGAACATCAGCAGCTGTCTCGTCAATCGCAGCCTTGGTGGATTAGGTGCCAGAACATTCCGATCCACGTCGGGAAATTGGTCATGCTGGATTCCAACTTCGGAATTCCAGCGTAAATTTGTTCCAGCGTTGAGAATTGGCTTAAGAATTGGCTTTTAGCGTTAAAAATTGGCAATGCAGTTTTCCGTGTGCTGCAGGGACGCTGGCCTGGATGGCGGCAGGACTTCCGACAGAGGCATGACGTCATGTCGACACGGCATAATTGGCGCAAGATGATAGGGCGTCCTGTTCTCGTCAGCATTGTTTTGGCAGGCAATCGGAGTCGCCAATTCGTTCGATCTCACTGACTGATTTACAAGCAATCAGCGTCGCTGTGCTGGCAGCTCAGGATTAGGGAAGCCGTCTTCGAGTCTGCTCTTGCAACAACGGCGACTTCCGTGAAATGTTTTCTGCGCCCTCAGTACTTTTTGCCGTCAACGCACATGACCAAACAGGAGCATGATGAGGTTGGAAGTGTCAGAACCTCTGCCTATCGCTGCTTCGAAGCAGCCATGGTAAGAATTCTTACCATGGCGGCGCGCCTGCGGAATCACTGCAGGCAGTGGATTGGCATGCGCCGCCTCGGCTGCCTTGCCGCCCCAAAGCTTCAGCTGCTCGTCGTCTTCTGGAAGCGAGCTCCTGATGTCCTCCCGCTCCTGAAATTGCAAATAGCTCATGTCAAGGTCGAGGTCTTGTCGTCTGTCCGCTTCACGTTCATTCCTTGGGGGTTCAGCTTCAAGATGGTATTAAGCGACAGGCACAAAATGGCATGCTGCAGCCGTGTGTGGCCCTGCGTCTCATCTCAGTCCGAACAGCGTGACTGCATCAGCAAGCTGGCCGTGTTTGCTGCTTGTCTACATACCATAGTGCTATGTCAGGTCAGTGCTGCACGGTCCATTGTCATGCGCACTTACATCGATGCATGGACATCATTCCCTCTGCAGTGCGCGCATGAGGAATTTGGACTAAGACTCACCAGGCGCTTGAGTATCGCCAGAGAGTACACAGCCGCAATGCCGCGGTAGGCGGGACTTGACAGCGCACCGAAGTGTTGTCGTTGCCCATATACGTGCGCACGCAAAGATGCATGCAAAGATGTGTCAGCACGGTTGTTCAGCCGCGATTGCATGCAATGGGCCTACCGCTGCGGCTGGCGATCTTCGTCAGATTGAGTGTCACACAGTCCAGTATAGATGTACATGAATATATCGGAATCGCCACACCAATCACATTGTGCTTTCACCTGCTGACGATATTTAATGGAGGGTGAGATGCAATGTGATTAGACCTGTTTGCAGGACTTGGACAGTCATCAGGGCAGACAGCCTTCAGGCGTTCGAAAGCAACATTCAAAGACACATTAGCGCAGGAATGTTGCCTGAAAGGCAGGACTTATTTCGGACTGGGCCAGAAGCCGCATGATATGCCACTGCTGGCGCGTAATCGCTGGTGGCAGCAGCCCGCCTGTGTGGCAAGTGTATGCTTGCTCCTTGCGGGTTGGACGTCCCCGACCCCACACAAAGAGGGGGCCAGCGATTCGCACAGGTGCATGCTAGCAGCCCACAGGCCTGCGGGAGCACGCACCACAAAAGCACAAGCGATCAGTCCGTACCCGGGTACGGACCAATGGCCCTAGGGCCATTGCCAACAAAAGCTGACCTACTCGACCCGCAAACGAAATCAAAAATGGCACCAGCTAACAGGCGCCACCTGCAATCCAGCCAGCGAGTCCTGCAACTGGCTGAGTGAAAGTTATGGGGACCACCGCTGATTTATTTGACGGAAAACATGTAAACCTAAAGTCTGCCGTGTCCGAGCGGTAGGAGAGCAGCAGTAGAATAGGCATCCCTTACATATTGCTCTGTAAAATGCTGTCTCGAAAGGGTCGCAGGTGTGCGTCCTGCCGGCAACGATGTCGCAGGTCCCATACAAGGAGGGTTTCCAATGATCATGTCAAAACACGTACAGAGGAGTCCGAAGCGAGGACTAAGCTAGCATACTGGACCAGAGAGCAATGCAGGGTCCAAAATTAGGCAGGTATGTGCCACCCAGACTCGCTCGCTCGCTGGTGCGTCGCCGTCGGCCCACCGCGCCTGACAACTCTAACGAGCTCCATCCCGCATGTGTGGTCTGGCGGTCAGAGAGGCAGCAGGCTGCTGCAAGTGTCGGTTTTCAGCTTGAGGTCATATTGGGCATCATTGCCCCATCCGGCTGCACGCAGGCCCTATCCAGCCCAAGTGTTCTGCCAAACTTCCGTTTCAGCTGCTCAGTAATGCGCGATGTACACTTGACCACGGACTCGCCGGACCACCGAGTGCTGTGAGAAGTCCTCGGTTCTCTTTTGTGCTCGCTACTTCTCCTCGTCTGGCAGCCGCTGCAGACTGTTCACCAGCATGCGGCAGGCCTCTTCGAGCACACCATGTGTGCCGCCAACATTGTGGCGACAGTGGCACCTGTCGCGAACGCGCCGGCCAGCCACACGACCCGCACCACAGCTGGCGACTCCTCCTGTCGAAGGAGACAGACACACCGTCATTGGCAGCTGGCAGTCGTTGCCGCCAACGCCTTGTGCATCGAAACAACACGGTGCCGTGACTGACTCGTGCTGCTTGTCAGGAGCTGCAGTGGATGTTGCATCTGACATTCTCCACTTCGTTGCAAAACCCCCAGCGTCCAGGGCCAAGACATATGGCTGCGACAATCTGAAACTGGTACGGCGCACACCTGGTACAGCAAAAAACTGGGCGAGTCCTCCGGCCAGTTGCTCTCGGTCCACGCTGGGTCTGCCGGCCAGCCGCCATCAGCAGCCCAGGCATCCGCTTCATGCGTCACCTGACGGCGATGAGAGTTGGGGTTCAGGGTTTGGTCACGAGGTCTCTGACATGGAGTGGGGTCGGCACTGTCTGCAATTCAGCTGAATACTACGACGTAGCAGGTCTACAGCCTGAGTACACGCATATTCGACGCACAACAACGGCTGGAAGCACCTGCCACCTGTTGTCGTAGAACGTCGTTGCGCCATCGCAGCTGTCGCACCTGCGGCAGTCGTGCACGAGTGTCATCATGGACCCGCGCGGCTGGCGGGGGTGCGTGCAACAACCACATGTGGTTGTTGGATATTTGGCTGTACAGCCAAATATCCCGCGACGCATTGTTGGAGTCGGGCCACCTGTTCCGAGCATGTAGCCCTGTCTCGTCCAGCCGGGAAGCTTCCCAGCTGACAATGAAACCCTAAATACCTGAACATGAAACACAGGGCTTTCAGGATGGACTCGGCATCCTTGATGGCGCGGTCACACCCTAAACCCTAAACACGAACAGCGCATTCGCAGGCCTTGTCACATGGGTTCGCCCAATGCCGTAGTTGGGCACGTGGTGCGCGAGCGCGGCGCGCACCGCCTGGCAGACGCGGTATTATTTCACCTCCGGGTGAGCCGAATCAAAGGAGGGACGATGTCGGTGAGGACCCAGACCATAGCCAGCTGTGTGGCGCAGCGCAGCTGGGCACGCAGCGTGCAATCGCATCGGCGCACCGCTCAGCGGAGACGGGCCGTATGACTTACCAAATTACTCATGAAGGAACCGTTATGATGACTGGCAACTTAGCTCCTGAAGATGCTTTCAGAGGCATGCCGTTGATCAAAACGAAACGAAGGAGGGTGCAAGAAACCCTAAACCCTGATTGACTCGCCTGAAGGCCGTAGAGTAGCTGGGCACATAGCGCGCTGTCGCGTCAGCGCACCGCCCGGCTGAAGTGGGCCACTTCCCCGCCGCGCGGTGGCCGACGCACGCCTGACCGTCTGGGCAGGCGTGAGCGCCAAAGTCGCAGGCCGTGCCGCTCCCGTCTGCGACCTGCTGGTGCAGAGGCGCGTTAGCGCAGCAGCAGCTGCACTGGTATGGCCCCGGAGCAGGAGGCTCTAGAGTTTAGGGTTTAGGGTTTAGGGGAGGCAAAGATGCAGTCCTGAAGAGGCAGGATGCAGCCCTGAAGCAGCAGGATGCAGAACTGAAGACGACTCGGATGTCCTGGCACGCCAGACTGGATGAGCAGCGCCCGACTGCGTGCCGCAGAGTGCATGATCACGGTAGTCACGGAGTAGAGAAATCAGCACGACAAGTCATGATGAGCCTGCGCTGATCTCACACCTGCAGCTGCGGCTGCGCAGTGCGCTGCGCGAGGAAGTTCCAGAGGAAGCGGGGCAGGTCGCCCTTAACGCTCGGGTCCGGGTACTGCGGCGCAAATCCACGTGGTCGGAAGGCGGTTCTAGGAGGGTCGAATCTGGATCTGGAAGCATCGATCGCAGTGTCCGATGTCGATGAACTTTATTGTAAGGCTTTGCAAGGTAGGAGCTGGTGTGTATCTGTTGTCGGCGTGCTGCAGCACGAAAAGGGAAGGACATGGGAGCGCGTCCGATGTGAGTGATGAGTGATGCGAGTCGTTCCGTTGACTGCAGAACCCTTGACACGTACCTGCGATGCTGCTGTCAGCGTGTGCAGCACGCCGGCGTAGTGCTGCGACGGCGCTCTCGACATCACAGTACCATGGGTAGATGAGATATTGTTTCACAGATTCTGGTCTCTCACCTGGGAGTCTGCTGTCCGCATGCGCTGATGTAGTGCTGCAGCGGCGCGCCTGATATGCACATCAGCATTTATTCATGTGGAGAGCCTTCGGCATGGATGAATTCTTCATTCTGAGGGAGGGAAACGGAGTCACACCTGGGAGTCTGACGTCAGCGTGTGCAGCACGCTGATGTAGTGCTGAGGCGGGGCGCCGGAAGTCGAGGTCAGGCCCTGCACCAGCGGGCAGCCCAGGCCGGGCTCTGGCAGCACCAGGCAGCCAAGGAGTTGCTCCACCAGCTGCAGTGTCGTCGTCTCGTTCACCTACGTTGAACTCGATGAATTGCCATTTTAGTCATACATAAACTAAAATATACAAAGACACAATATAAAATATTGACATATTGCATGAAATTCACAAATAATAAATTATTTATTACAAAATTCTTTTTGCCTTCGTGATGAAAGTGCGGCCCTCCGTGCCTGAAACGACAGATGGACTTATTGTGCACTGGTGGGCCGGGCTCTGGCGGCACCAGGCAGCCCCGCCAGCTCGGCCGCCAGCTGCCGCGTGGCCCTCTCGTTCATCCATGGGACTGCCACAATACATGGAAGGATGCATTGGCCGCAGGGTTGAATAACGTGAATGCCTGCTGATAGCATGGCGCCGACGCTCAAATTTTTTCTCTTGGAAGCAATGATTAAGGAGGAATTTGCCTTTGCTATGCACCCATCTTGGCACTCTCAGTGCATGCCAATCGCGCTGGACGTGTGAGGGCAAGTGCCAGCGCAGAAGGGTTTAGGGTTTAGGGCTGTGCTACATGGGTCCAGCTCATTATTGCCCGCCCCAAGCCGGCAAACGAGCCTGCAATGTAGTTTCATACATTTTACACAGTGCACGGAGCACATCGAACTTCTGAATATGGAAGGAATCCCTCTAAACCTAAACCCTAAACCATTCCTCACCTGCAGCGGCGCCGTGTCTGGCGCGGCCGCCAGCGAGTGCAGCGCGCGCGCCGCGACGAGCGCCGCCGCCGCGACGCTTCCGGCGTCCATGTTGCTGCCGTTGTCGAAGCGGGTGTCGGCGAAGCGGTTCACGTACGCAGTGTCGAAGTCCGCGAGAACCGCGCCGGAAATGGAGGGTTTTGCGCGCAAGAAGCTGAACAGCGACGACGGCGGCAAGCCCGGGTTGGCGTCGGATGCGCGGCTCACCCTTGCAGCCTGCGGGCAGATTGCTGAGCTTGGCAAACCTGGCTGGCAGAGCGCTCAGGAAGAACCGGTGGTCTCAGGTTGGGTGGTCGGACGAGGCAGCTCTGCAGTGTCTGCAGGGTTTAGGGTTTGCAGGCACATCCACAGCGTCGCACAGCAGGCAGCTCGGCTTCAGTTGATAAAATTCACTTTGAAAAGGTAACCTGAAGATCAATTTTATTTACAATGCTAATCTTAATTAAAAAACGCAGAGCATTATGTGATAAAAGCAGTAAAATATTTTTAAATAGTTGATAAAATTAACCTTTCAGGTTACCTCGTTACAAATTTTATTTACTATTTAAGCAAGCCTGCAATAAATTGGCGTGTGCCGAATTGCTTCTCAAGCCCCATGCCTGGCAGGGCGCTCTAACCTCGGCAGCCACACTTTCGACTTTCGGCGATACGGGAACGGCTTGGGAGCTGCACCTGTGGGCCGCTGCTGCCAGCTGCGGCCTGCAGCGCATGCACCAGGCCAGACGCATTGCCAAAGCCGCCGCCGCCGCCGCCGCGCTGCGTGTGTGCGAAAAACTGCGCTGCCGCTGCATCGTGCCGTTGCCCGCGCGCGAGACCCACCTGCCCCAGCTCCAGCACCTGCGGAATGTCAGACGACCACACTCAGGAAACTGACACCTGATACTCCGATACGGTTGATACTTGATACAACCCCGTAGGTCTGCCGGTTCGAAAGCTCGCGGCGAGGCTGTCCACCAACACTGCCCCCGCCCCAGGCACATTTGCGGTCTCAAAAGCCGATGTGATCCAGGTGTGGCGCCCTGACGCATAGGGGGCAATGTCAGTCGCAATGTTGAAATTTTTATAAGTTAGTTAATAAGAGAAATTTGTTTTGACGTCCGTCGACACGTCCAGCAGGCCGCTATCTCTGCTCTGGCAAGTATGGTCATAATTTTATTATTCTATAAATAAATATAAATATATAAATATAACTGTTATTTATTTATCAGTGTTGACGCCACACCTGCTGGCGCTGTGCCATTGTTCCATGACTAAGCAGAGTCGGGTCTGCTCAGACCAGACTCGTTGGCAGTGAAGCTTCAGTTTGCGCCAGAGTGAGGAGCGCAGCAGCCACAGGCTCTTGCAGAAACCCTAAACCCTATCATGCATCTGCGCGCAGGCTGACGCCCTGACGCTCGTTGCTGCCTTGCTGATGTCTGGCTGCACCAACCACGAGTACTGCTCGTCTCACTTGGTCGATGGATTCCAGGTTGCGCCCCGCCGTCGCATTGCTGCTTGGGTGCATCTCCCAGAGCAGCCGCCGGCTAGGGTACCCTAAACCCTAAACCCCTTTTGCTTTTGCCGAGGTGGATTACGCCAGTGTCACCTGGTCGATGGAGTCCACGTCCAGTGCTGCCGTCGCATCACTGCCTGGTGCATCCCTTGCAGCCGCCAGTGCAGTTTCTTGTGATTATAATCGAAAGGATAAATCAAAGCTGCTATCATGCTGGTTCCACCTGGTCAATGGTCTCCAGATCCAGCCCCGCCGTCGCACTGCTCCCTTTATGCATCTCCCACAGCAGCCGCCGGCTGCCCATGAAGTCCCACGCCTCGCCCGCCAGCGCAGTGAAGACCAGCCGTCGTGCGTAGGGTTTTGCCGCCGCCTTGTTCCTAGGGTGGTGCGCCGCCCGCCCCAGCGCGTCCGCCGCCGCCAGCATGGCGACCAGCCCCGACAGCGGCGCCTCGGCGCCCTGCACAGCCAGGACCGTCGTTCGTTGTAGACATCTCTGCCGTTCTGCAGAAACCCTAAACCCTAAACCCTAAACCCTCGGGCGGTCCACTTTGAGCTCGGTGCAGTTGAGCTCTGAGACGCCATCCGTGAAAGTCCTCTTGCGCCCGCCGCCGCCAGCACGGCGACCAGCCCGGACAGCGGCGCCTCCGCCCCCTGTGAGAGTGACGTGCTAATGGTTGAAGAAACTTTCACCAGTGCATTTGTGTGTCCCTAAACCCTAAACCCTACCTGCAGCCATGACTATCAGTGTCCCTAAACCCTAAACCCTACCTGCAGCCATGACAATCGCACTAAGGCCCTAATGTGCAGCGTCAACAGCCGTGTTGTCAGACCTGCGACTCTGAGCCTGACGTGGGGGCGTCGCTGTACGAGAGTCATGCACGCCAAGGCAGACATGCGTCACTGCTTGCGCATGTGCGGTTTCGGCAGTCCGCGACTCCGCCGACAGCGATATGGTGCCCTCACATGGAGGGCGGTGGCAGGTGCTGCATCCTTGCGTCAAGACACGCAATTGTCGCACAGTGGGACGCAGAATCAGCACCTCCACGCACATCAAGGAAGTGCAAGTAGAGGCTCACCACGACGGAGTCGTGAAATAGACCGCCGGCGTCGATCGACGCCACCACCAGCGTGACCGGCAGCGCCTCTTGTGGCTCGCCTGCTCCTTTTGCTCCCGCCGGCGGCAGCGGCGGCAGCGCCGCCCAGACACTGTGGCCACCCAGGGGCAGGCAGGCGCCCGCGGCGACGCAGGCACTGCTGTTGTGCCGCGCCGACATCTCGACTTTCAGCTCTCCCTGGTGCACGGCGCCCGCAATCCCCTGCATTTGTACGATAGGTGTTCGATTGTTGGCTCATGATTTCGAGTGTGCCGTTGTGACCCGCCGACATCTCGCATTTGAGCTCCGCTGGTGCGCTGCCCCAGCAACGCCCTGCAGCTGATCGACGCATAGTGAAATTCATTGCAACTGTCTGCGTGCATGCCGCGCTGACAAGCACGTAGTTCAGCTCCGCCTGGTGGACGACTCCGGCAAAAGCTGCAGCGACGGTACTTACCAGCAAATGTGATGTGTTGACTGATGGAGAAGCATGCGTATTGACGTGCGTCTTGTGCATCTCAGTCTTGGAAGTCTGTCGACCAGTCTCAGGGGGCGGGTGTCACATGTCACAAGACATCAGCTCGAGCAGCACTATGCTAAACCCTAAACCCTTGCATCGCAGCCTGCAGCAGTGCCCGACCTAGGGGAGTCATGTGCCGCCACGATCAGGGAGCTGCCAGTGCTCAGGGCTCCCACTGTGGGGTCTGGGTCCAGAAATGTCTGGGTCTGGGTCCAGAACTGCGCGGGCCCGGCCTGCTGCGCATTGCCGCCAAGGCGTCACCCAGCATCACCCGCGCCGTCGCCGGCCAGCAGCGCTTGCCTTGAAGACATGCAAGCAGCGAGCAGGCCCTACCTGCTGCGCGTTATCCCGGGCGCGGCGCTCAGCGTCATCCGCGGCGCCGCTGCCGAGCAGCATCACCGGCAGCGGCAGCCGCTGCCGGTCCAGCCCAGTACCCAACGGGTTCCACGCGTGGATGCGGTCCCTGTAGGGCGCATAGGCGGCGCCGGGGAAGGCGGGCGCCGCCGAGAAGCCCTTGGTGGGGATTGGCCCTGCAGCAGTTTTTTTGTCGGGTAAAGTCCTTGCAGCGGTCTCGATGGGCGTCGCGGCCAGCGCTCAGACACCACTCAGAAGACCGCCCATGTGCATGGCACATAGGGTTTAGGGTTTGAGCGGTCAATGGAGACGACCAGAGTAGATGGTGCTGACCTGGCAGGACGAGGAGTCCCTTGATGACGTTGGACGACGCCGCCACCTGCAGCGCATCCGGCAGGTCGGCCGGCGGGACCACCAGCACAACCGCGCCGCCGTCTGCACGGTCGAATGCATACACGTTGCGACTGTGGAAGGCTTCTGCTTGCGGATCCTGATGTGTGGCACATACTGAAATTACTGTAACAGATGCACGCCAAACACAGGTACATGGCGCAATGACGCCCCTGCCGATCGGCAGCTCACCCAACGCGGCAGCCGCCGTCAGATTGCGCCAGTGCACCAGCGCGCCCTTCACCGGCGTCGCGCCGGGTGCTGCGCAATCAGAGATAAAGTCAACTCATATGACATGTACGCGCAGACTCAACCGGTTCAGGGACTCGGATGCTGCACACAGCTCTGCAGGCAAACGCAGTTTCCTTTGATCCATGGCTGCAGTCCTGCTTGCAGTCGCACCTGCGCAGCCGATTTCGTGGGTGGCATTCAACAGCCGCACGCACGCGTTTGCCAGCGAGACGTCTGTGTAGATCGCCTGCGCCAGGTCCAGGTGGTTCCTGATGCGCGGACCGGCGCCGCAGCAGCCTGTGCCGCGAAAGAGCATCTGCAGGTCATCGGGGAAGTGGAGCGCAGAGGTGTCTTGTCCGGGGTGCGTCGCAGCATGGCAGGCGATATCTGGTCGTGCGAGTATTGAAAGCGCGAGAGGGAACGGCTGCGAATTCAGCTATCACCTGACATTTGTAGCAGTGCAACGAGTGCACCAAGTAGAAGGCCGTTCATCATGTGCCGCTGAGGCACGTGCTACGAATCATGAGCGCGTTGCCATTGAAAGCGCGATCAATGCTGCAGCGATTGATGCATACAGTCAAAACTATCTGCAGCTGTCGATTGTGTTATACGAGCGCGAGGGGGTCAAAGACTTGGTGTCGGAACATATGCTGAGTGTGCCCAGATTGCCTGTCTATATTGCGAAGGGGACTGCCGGGTTCAAGCAACACAATACGTACTAGATTTCAACTGTACATGCAAATAGCCGGCAGGTAACCGGAAACTTAGGTTGCCCCAAGCTTTTTAGCTGGACTGCTGGGCACAGTTAGGCTAAACTGTTTAGCCATTAGAATTTGGGCTGAAATGAACTGAAGGAATCATCGTAGGAACCTAAACCTCGCCCCCGGGAATCTCGACGGTGAGCGAGGCGGGGTACATTTCGAGGTTGCAGGAACGCACTGGAGGCCTCGGCCAGCGGGGCACACGAAGCGGCGGCGCGCAAGGAGCCAAGCGCTGCTTCGCAACTCTATGCGTACCTGTCTTGTTCCGTTTCATGGCTGCCTGAGCGCGGTGGTGGTAGGGTATACCAAGGGCTGCCGCGTGGTACACCCCACGTGGTGTGCCTGGCTGTTGTAGTGTACGGTTGCCGTTTTACCAGAGCAGCAGTCTCGTTTTACCGCGGAAGTTTCGCCATGTGTCTCCAAATATCAACCAACTGACATACACAACAACAGAAATTCGAGCGTGAGCACCACTTGCTAGAGGTCAACACATCCAGCCGCTGCATGCTGGCTGCAAGTACTTGCTGCTTTCACCCGTTACTTTGCCCCATCGCCATCATATTGCCGTATTCCGGAGCTTCACTAGGTAGGCGCTGAGGTGGCGTCGGACGCGCACCAGACAACAGAGATTCGAGGTGCAACGATGCGGACAGCGCGCCGGTGAGCAGCAAACCTTCCGAATCATTTACCGCGTCGTAGAGAAGCCCTTTCAAAGGGTCGGGTGGGTGGGAAAACCTTTAAAAGCCTCTCCGCTGCCAAACAGCTCAGACGGTTGCCAGCAGCGTGTGCGACGCTGCGTGCACAACTGTGCCGCGCTTGCTGTGACTTTCCACGCGCGATATTAATGTTCACCTGCAACTTATGCCCTGATTAGGCACCACTTGGCATTTCAGCAAGCCTTGCTTACCAAGGTCATTCCCCATTCTGCTTCTGTGGAATCTCATGTCGGACGAGGCCCGCCAGGGCCAACAGCGGTGGGCGTCCCGAGTGGTACGCCGAATGGAGGGAGCCTTACACGTCGCTCTGAGGCGCCACAAATGCTCCAGAACGACAAAGAAGCATATCCTACATGGGTCTGTTCCCTCTGCCGTGCCATGGCAATATCTAGGAGGCGATACATGTTGGGTGTCAATCCAGGGCTAATACCACCTGGAATTATGCAACTAGAAAATGACCTCGCTCGGAAATACGCCCCAGACAACGTGATTAGCAAGCTGAGAGGAGCTCATTTCCGAGGAGTTTTTGACGAAAGGCGGACGTAAACCGGCGGGATTTGGTGAGTAAACGTAGTTACCGGAACCGGTAACCGTAACCGGACGTAACTTCAGGTCACTGCCAACCCTAGTTTAGGTGCTCAGCAGAAGACGTACTCAACAAGACCCCTCCAGACATGCTGAAGACGTACTCAACAAAGCCCCTCCAGACATGCTGAAGACGTGGCGTGCCAACTAGCCTGCCTTAGAACCGCAGCGGCTTCCGCCGCGGCGCAGCGTCCGGGCTGGTTATTTGTGAGAAGAAGACGTTGCGGGGGCGCCCTGCTCGCCGCTGGCGTGAAGTCTGCAATTCCTGCAGGCATGACGGCATCGGGACACTTCCTGCTGCTGTTGGCGGTGCTGTGCGGCGTCCAGCTGCTGGGCCTGGCACAGGTGCGCTCCTCTACGAACGTGAAGACAGGCTTTCTGGCAGCGGCGCTCGCGGCCGACGAGCTTGCAGCGCCCACACCCAGCCCTGCGCGGCCGATCATCCATCACCCGTCCGTTCTCGGGGCCTCTGCGGGCGTCAGGACACGGCGGGTAAAGCAGGTGGTCAGTACGCCGAACTGGGAGTCGAACACACATACATGGATGTGCAGTCTTCACGGCGCATGCAGGCTGACGCATGTCTTCTTACGACTGGTTCCGCACTCCTGCGCCCCCTCGAACTGTCGACGGCCATGCTCAGAGCTGTAGTGTCGGTCGGGAAACGTTTCCATCAGTTTTGGTGTTGTGGCGGTTCGCAGCTCATGCTCAATCTCAATGTGCACTGCCGCGGCTCCCCGATAGACGATCGGAATCCGTTGTGTGATTGAGAGGCTAGTGGGTTGGCTTGCCGCTCTTCCCGCAGCGGTCCCGTTAGCTGGCTGACGAGGAGCTGCACCAGGTAGTGCACTAGGCACTGAGCAGCTGGCCCTTTGCTCTCGTGGATATACATTTTCGAGCAGCTCCTCACTTGATCGTTCATGTGGCTTTGCAGGCGTCGAGACCTGGGCCGCTGCTCCGCGGCGGCATGGTCGTCATCAGGCTGCGCCAGACGCAGCGGGGCGCCGCCAAGCAGCCCTTGGACGCACTGTTTTACGACATTGGCGATGCAGCTCATTATCATGCCTCGGACGAAGCCTCCACCTCGGACGCCGCGCACCAGTGGTAGCTGCTCTGCACGCTGGGGCATTCCTTGTGCCTGCGGTCTTGCAGCCCCGGCCCTGCGCCAGATGGCCAATATGAATGACTGGGGCAGCCATGCAGTGGCGGTTGAGGTGGCGCAAGTGCTGGTGCATGCTGCTGCTGCTGCTGCTGCTGCTGCTGCTGCTGCTGCTGCTGCTGCTGCAGCAGCAAGCTAGCTGGGAGGACGGCGTTTGAACCGTCGCCACAACACATGTACCCTTTCGTACATGCATTCTTGCCTCATCAAATAGAGGAAGTCGTGCCGAACCTGCTGCAGGCTGCAACGGCAGACGCCGCTGGCGGATCTGCTGGCGCCGCGCCGTCCTTGGCCCTTTGCGGAAGAACACCGCCTCGCTGAGCCGGACACTATGGCGAGGTCTAGCCCTGACGTGCTGCAGGACCTAAAGCCGGTGTCGGAGGTGAGGAGCGGCTCTGCGCTGCGGCCGCCTGGCTGTCTGTGCGAGCCACTTCACCGCATCAGTCGGACGAACACACACTGCCTCTTGAAGCTGCGGCCGCTCCCGAAGTTGCAGTGGCATGGAACCGACATATTCATGAAACACAGCTGCTTGCTCCGCACTGCAGGTGGAGGCCTACCAGCCACGGCACGGAGTCGCCGCTGCCGCGGCGCACAAGGCTGCGGTCGCGCTCGAGCAGCAGGCGGCGGCGGCGGCGCAGCAGGCCGGCGACCGCGAGTATGAGGAGCTGCAGCTGCCGCTCGAGACTATGCCGAAAGCACGGGCTGAGTCTCGGGATACCAACATGACATGGGACGGCTCCGCTGATGCCCCGGCGGCCGAAGCCTGGGCAGAGAAGGAGCAGCAGGCGGCTACTGCCGCACAGCTCCTGGCGCCCAACGGCGTCCTCAGCAGCGCCGTCGATGTCGCCGGCACCGACCTGATCCAGGGCTTCAGCAGGGCGCCTGAGCGCTTCTGGTACAGTGGCACCGACGCGGTGCAGCTGCGCTTTGCGGTGTCCAAGCGCGAGGCCGAGCCCTTCCTCGACTTCGACAAGCTGCCGCGCTTGCTCATGAACTCCTACAACGTCCAAGTGACGGTGCGCTCGCCGCACACCATGCCGGTGGTTGCCGAACACCTGATCGATGCAGTCTGGTGCGCCTCTTGATTGACAGGCAAGGTCAGTCTGAGCAGCTCGTGGCATCCCTGCAGTCATGGCATGCAGCCAGCAGGTCCCAGCTGGCCCGCCCAGCACATCTGTCATGCTGACCTAGCACACTTCAGTTCTTGTACTGCCTCTCTATCCTACGTGTGGGCTTGAATGCGTGCAGGTGGACGTGGACCAGCCGTGGCCGCTGCTTACCCTCTCTGGCAACCGGGCTGGCGTCGCCGCCGCCGCGGAGTTTGCTCGCAGCTCCATCGCTCGCAGCCAGCGGCACCGCGACGTCGTCCAGCAGTGGCTCGTCCGGCGGGGCCTCACCGCGCCGCCCGCCCGAGGCCCGCCATCAGAGCGCTTCATCGATCTGCCGCCGGCCATTGCCGCCCGGCTATCCGGCGGCCGCGGCGCCGGCAAGCTCACCGCGCTGTGCGCCGTCTCCCGCGTGCTCGTCGACATCCTGCCGGACGGCCCTCTCGCCGCCATCATGGCCATCACCGACGTCGGCGACGGCAACCCGGCGGACGCAACCGAGGCGGAGCTCCGGGCCGCGCTCGCCAACGACGGCGCCATGGCGGCGGCGGCCGCGGGCGCGGCGGCGGCGCACGCGGCGTCGCCCAGCGTCTGGGCGCGGCACGCGCTCGCCCGGCTGCAGCGCAAGCTGGACTCACGCTGGTGGCCCGACCGCTCGCGCACGAACGCCATTTTTGACCTGGACCGTGCCGCGGTCGCCAGCCTGGTCGTCAATGGCGCTGACGGCCTCAGGGCGCTTCAGGCCGCCCACGATGCCGTCATCCAGGTGTGCGCTGGCATGCACCCTGAGACCGATAGAGGCTCTTGAATCAGCACTTGCACGGCTTCCTGAGAGGCCTTGAGCAGACCCATCGGCACACGACCGATGTTCCGCCTGACAAAGTCCAGCATTCTTCGTGCCTGAGCTAGGCCCAAGTGCCTGAGACAAATGGCGCCCTGACCTTTCATGGGCCTCCTGCGCGCAGATGTCGCTGACAGTGTGGCCAAGGGTGTACATCACCGCTGACGAGGCCGAGCTGGACGCCGTCACGGCAGAGGCAAAGGCCATGCTCGGTATGCGCAGCCGCGCTGCTGGTGCCGGCGCCGCCGCCGACGCCGCTGCCCACATGGATGCGGACGCTGCCTATGCTGTCGCAGCAGACACCGGCGCCAAGACAGAATTCCCCAACGCTGCCGACCCCCTGGCCGCTCCTGGCGCCTACAGCAGTATTGTAGAGCAGGTGCTGCTGCCTGAACGATTCTCCCCCGTCAAGGCTGCCCTTGGGCCCTGGTCTCGACTAGCTCGCTGAATTTGCATGCTGGCGGGCTTCGGTGAGCTGCTAGCGATGATGCTTACCACTTTCTAACTCTAACTTTCTAACTTTCCACGGGGCCGTTGCACAACTATCGCAAAACTGCTGACCTCTCGGCTGCAAACTGCAAGGCCTGCATCTGCTCTATTCTGCCCTGGCCCATGTGCTGCCACATGGTGACTTCCCATTTGTGGCGCACAGCGGTGGTGACCATCAAGGGCTGAACACCGCCACCTACAGATGTACCTGCTTTTGGATCCGATAACTTGCTGCAAAGCGCTGAACGCACCCACCACGTTGCCCGCTGAAAGACTGATGTCGGATTGCAGGCGTACGCTGTGGACGCCGCCGCTCCGTACGCTGGCGGTGCCATTTACGCTGCCCCTGCTCTCGCCACAGCATACGACGACGCCACCGCCGAAGCCATGTCCGTCGGCGAGGCAGACGAAGCAGCGAACGCCGCCTTTGCCTACGCGCCTGCCGACGCCGCCGGCAACGTCGTCGCCGATGCCTACGCCGCTGTCGCCTCGAGGGTCGCCGGCGCCGTCGCCGCTGCCGGCAGTTTGACGGTGAGGCATCATATCCTGCTCAGCCTGCTGGTCTGGGACCGAAGGAGGTGCTGGCATCGACTGCGAACTGCGAACTATTCTAGAGAGGTTGCCAGGCAAACCGTGCTGCCAATTGTCTGGCGTCTTGAGGCGCGTTTGCATGTGTCAAGTGATCAAGATGTTCACCCATAGTCCTGTCGACTGTCACTCAGCTTCACGAAAATCCTGCATTGCAGCCGCGCTGTGCTGCAGGCAGCCTGCGCCTGGCACTCTGTCTTGCGAGCTGTCTCCTTTCATGCTGGCAGGCTTTCGGTGGGCTGCCAGCACCCCCAGCCAATTGCCGTTGTCCCTTCTTTCACTGGGTTGTTGCACAGCTGCTGCTGTGTGCATACTGCACCCCCGTCGGCTGGGTTCCAAGTTGAAAGCCTGCATCTGCTGTGACCCTGCATTCTGTGTTGCCACCAGTGGCTGCAATCTCCAGGCGCGGCGCAGCGGCCGCTATTCTGAAGTGCACAGCAACGCCATCTGCAATGCGTCCTGCAGATTTACGATCATGACAGCGTGCTGCACGGTGCTGACAGCGACCACAATGTTGCTGAGTTATGTTTTCCAAGCTGTAGGCGCGTGCTGCGGACACCGCCGACATCCATGCCAATAAGTTTGCCACCACTCACGTTGCCAAGGCCTACGCCTACGCACCTGCAACAACATACGATGCAGCCGTCACCCAAGATCGTGCTGAAAACGACACCCGCGGCGCTGTTGCTGCCGACGCCGACACTGCGCAGGTGAGGGGCGCTGCTGCTCAGCCTGCACGACCAGGTTCATGGCCAAGGCTGTCTTGCCTCGATCTGGGGGGCTGTGACATGCCAGTCGAGCGGCCAAACAGATGCACAGCCCTGCCCACGCTGTTCTGCATAGGACTACGGCGGGAACGGGCTTTGGATGCGAATTTGCAGCATTATGAACCTTGAGTTCGCTGCCCGAGTCGCAGGTTTACGCAGCGGGAGAAGAGCCGATCATCTACGGCTTCCTCGCCTCGGCAGCCGGCACCGAAACCCTGACTGCCGCAGACGGCGTACTAATGACGGGACTGGAGCAGCAGCACGGCGTCCTCATCTCGCTGGAGCGCAACGAGTCCCGGTCACACGTAACGGTCTCTGGAAGAGCCAAAGATGTGCAAGCCGCCGTCGCAGTGCTGCAAGCTGCCGGCGTAGATGATGGCGGCGGGGGCGCTGGCACCTTCGACGAAGGCGCCGCGGCCCGCCCCACGCTTGAACTTGCCGGCGCTGACTACTGGGCCGGGGAGCTTGGCGCGAGCGGTCCCGCCATGTGGTGAGATAGATGTCTGCGCCAATGTGTGCCCAATGCTGTGTGACAACGCAGCGACAGCGTTGAGGTGTGGCTTTCGCAAGTTGCCGGCTGCGGTCACGTGCTTGTGGGGCGGGCTTGCCCTCACATGTCGATGTTGCTGTCCACAGCTGCAGCACAGTCAGCTGTGCTCCGCAAGCGCGCTGCTCCAAGAGCAGAAGACGGATGCGCCAGCTGCGCACATCTAGTCCTACTTATAGAGCAGCGAGCTTGCATGGGCGAGCTGCAGAGGGTGTTGTGTTAGGGTTTTAGGGCCCTAAACCCTAAGGCGGAGAAGGACATGGTCCCGCATGTTTTGTGATACGCCATGCGTGTGCCTGACAAATTCCTGATGACAGTCTCAGGAGTCCTTGATATGCAGATATGAGTTGCCACCTGCTGCAGGGAGTCCAAAGCCGTCGTGTCTGCAGCGGACGACTACTACAACCAATCGCCGCGGCCGACATCAGGCGCCGCCTTCTGGGCCATGATGATGGATGAGGGCGGGGTGCGCAAGCGCTCCACAATTTTGACATGCAGCTGACGTCACATGAAACCCCGTGTCCCCGCACTGATCTGCTCTCGGTCTGCACATTGCCACCAGCCTGCATGTGCCTCCCCATTGTACATGCCATGCATGTGTGCCATAATGCTGCCTGCAGCAACCTTATCTCTGCTTGTGCTGAGGCGATGCTGGCCGCACCTCCTGTGAGCGTCCATGCACAAAAAGCATTGTAAGTCCACGTCCTGAGCTGTTCGCGTCTGGCACACCCTGGCACGTGTGTGAACTTTCGTACCCTGCACCACCTGGCTGACTGTCTCCGGTTGCCTGCGCGCAGCTGACCTTCAGCATGTGGCTGTTCGTGCTGATGTGCGGCTTCTGGGTCGGCGTGGTGGGGGGAGCGCTGGCGATCTGGTGCGCCGGCCGCCGCGCCTTGAACCGTTCGGAGCGGGCCTGTGACCGTGCAACTGCCGTCCTCGCCGCCGCAAATACCGTCCTCACCGCTGCCGAATCTGTCGACGCCGCCATCCGCAGCGCCGTCGCCAAGCGCGGCGGCCTGGAGGCGCCCCTGCCGAATGCCCTGCAGCAAGTTGTGCTCCCTTGCGACTGCTATGGGGTGGAGGTGGCAGCCGCGCACGCGGCGTCGCCGGCAGACGCCGCCAGGGTGGTCACCCTGCAGTGCCCGCCGGTTTGGAACAAGCAGCAAATGCCTTGAAGGCAGCGGCGTGAACCGTCCGAGTGACTGCGACACTGCTGTGTACCGCCACTCCAGTGTTCTGCAATCCGAGACAATGTACGTTCATTTGACATTTCGTTCATTCTCAGGCTGAGTTTTTGGTGTCCATATGATGCACGCATCCAAAACATCTGCCACATACTGCTTGATGCATGAAATGACGCATTTATGACAGTTGGTGTAGCGAGCATTTCATTTCATTTCATGCACAAGTTTCTGTTTCTGTAAAAGGCCGAGAGCGCCTGTTGGCTGCTGCAGCAGCAGAAGCTGGATTTCCGCGTTCGCTCAGATGTAGTGGTAGGAACCCTTCCCACGCACAATGGCATCCCCCACAACGCACATGCACATACTGTGCAGCAACACACACAAGAGCCTCGCAGCTGCAGCCTTGCAGGCACGCAGCCCTGCATCAGCCGTGGCAGCGTCGTTCCAGCCCTGCAGGTTTCTTTCGGCGTGGAACTTGACAGTTGCGACTAAAAATCCTGATAGCCAAGTCTGCACGTTTATGCTCGGAGACAAACCTGCAACTCGTGGCCGTCCGTGTGGCTATCGGGCAGCGCTGCCGACGTCGCCGCCGCAGCCGCTGTGGTCCGCGACCAGCTGGCTACCAGCCGGGATCCGCACAGCTCTCCGCATGACGCCAGCGGCATGACATGCCTCGTGGACCTGCCGGCGGCCGCCGCCGCACACGTGATGGACGACTGCTGCGCTGGCAGGCTGGCGGCGCTGGAAGCGGCCCACGGCGTGCGCATCGACATCCTGCCAGGCAGCCCGGAGCTGGATCCCCGCCTTTCCCAGCCCCTCGGCCGGCACAGGGCGCCCCTCGAAACCCCGCGACCTGCCGCGCTGGTCATAGCCGGACCGGCGCGGACGCTGCGGAGGCGGTGTTCCGGGCGGCGCTCGACGACGGAGCCGCCGACGCGGCGTCAGTGGCGGTCGCGGCCGCCGCTGATATTGAAACAGCCGCCGCCCCTGCCGCCGCTCAACGGGTGAGGCAAAGTTCTCTGCCCATCAGAGCGTCCCTCTGCCCATGCGTATAGCGTGTATGAGGTGGTCGGTCGCTTCAGGTAGGTTGTTCATTTTGGAAGCATATTCAAGGCTTGCGCCGAGCGCAAGAGCGTAACGGTTGTATCGTATGAAGGGAACTAGAACCATCACAATCAGGAATGCACCTGAGGCAAAGAGTGCATCAACAGAGATGCGTTGCTTGGAGGCTCCTTCGCTGAGCCGCTGCGGTACCTGCACCTCCACTGCGCTGGGAGGCCAAAAAAACGACTCCACTTTTGCGTGCATGACTAATCATATGTCCCTGTGCATCATGCCTGTTGCTGCTGCTCAGGTGCCTGGTACAGCCGGAGGCGCTGCCGCCATGACGGCCTTCAAAAGCGAGTACAAGCGAGCTCTGACGCTGGACAGATTCATGGTCAGCGAGTGGGCCGCAGGCACAGCCGGCGCCGCAGCTGTCGCCGCAGCTCCTCATGTGTATGCAGACGAAGATGGGCATTGGGTGTACGATGACCGGGTCATCGACTTCCAGACCTGCCAGGAGTTTCTGGCTGCTGAGGAGGCATCTTTGGCACCTAGGCTTGGTCGAGGCTGCCCCCTTTCTTGACCGTTAGGTTAGCATTCTCGGCGAATCAGTGCCATCAATCTGGCACTGCAGTGTTTGTGCTGCTGCTGCCTTCCCTCCCACATCGTGTGCAGTTGCGCATACAAGATGAGCCTCTGGCATGACGGTCACTTCTCTGTACGCATCTTGTTTGCCACGAGCAAATGGAGCGTCCATGCAGTTTTCAGTGCCACACACACAATGAGCCGCATTTCTTTTGCGTGCAGTTCACACTCTGCACCAACGTCTTCTACCTTCTGTGTGGCGCCTGCATCGCCGCGTGGGCAAACCTGCTAGCGCATTGGTGGGCATACCCGCGCGTTGCACACAGTGTCCAGCTGAGCCGCCGCACCGCCGCCGCAGCCGTCATCAGTGATACTGACGTCAGTCGACGGAATGGACGCCGCCGCCGCCGCCGCCGAACACGGTCTCAAGACACCACTACTCAGCCTACTGCAGCAGGATGGGCAGGATGGGGCACACGGTTGCAGCATGCTACAGGGTGGAGGTGGCGGCCGTGCACTCCCCGCCAACATGTCGCCGCCAAACGGCTCTGTTGGGGTGTTCATGCTCTAGTACGACTACCTGCCGCTGCGCAGCGGGCACGCTGAGAACGAGCTGTGACCTCCGGCGTTTATGCCTCCTGTGAACAACAGACAGCATGCGCCGCTGTGCTTGTACGGCACCAGATGATGGATGATGGTTGGCTGCATCTGAGGCGAGGCAATACATGGTGTTGGGTGTCAACGTTCACCTAGGATTCGCAATCAGCAAATGACCTCGCATTAGGAAAACTTGACCCATACAAAGTGATGAGCAAGCTGAGAGAGAGAGATAGATGTTGCACCATGTCGCAAGCCCTGAAGGGCTAAAAGGGTGCCAGCTACGGGGTTGGAACCCCTCACTGCTAAGCTAATCAGTTTGAATGAAACTGTCGAAACAAGCAACGATAAAATCCATCACAGCAGCCTGATCTGTCTGGTTAACGAACTCGCGCATGGACTGGCCGTCCCAGAACAAGTCCGAATGGTAGTCGCGAATGTGCTGCACTGCCGGGCACTCGAAAACCAGATGCCTTTCGTCCCCCACCGCCGCGGTGCCGCATTGCTGGCAATGCCGCAGGTGCCTAGGTGTACTGTCACGCCTGCCCATCACCACCGGCAGAGTGCTGCACCCAAGCCGAAATCGTAGATAGTTGCCAATCCGCCGCGGCGAGTGCCGCTGGCGGAAAATCTGCAAGCGTTCCTGTTGCCGCGGCGT